>Ga0164294_10005211_pt1 | contig 11172 bp, 10 predicted proteins | sample GEODES005metaG_FD_111479 | JGI IMG/M metagenome (GOLD analysis project Ga0164294, IMG submission 111479) | Oligotrophic lake water microbial communities from Sparkling Lake, Wisconsin, USA - GEODES005 metaG | ecosystem: Environmental > Aquatic > Freshwater > Lake | place: USA: Sparkling Lake...
ATATACTACTCCGACGATGGTATATCATGGACGCCCGAATTTACTACAGAAGCTGCCATACTTGAGTGTCTTCCTCTCGCACCCACCGCTGTAGCCTATGGCAATCGGTGGGTAGTTGTTGGCATTAGCCCTACCGGAACGAGCATTTACTATGAATAACACCTTTGCAACCGTGATGTCTATATACCCGAAGGGAGGTAATTATAGATAACACAGTACCTTCACGCTAACCCCTATTTTTGAAAGAAAAACAGATAGTTGTATTCGTAGCCAATCGCCGTCAGATCCGTGTGATGCGCATACTTGAATCCCACGCCCGTAATCTCCGCCACGATCACGTCAATGTTCGGCATCCACACCCGCTGTTCGTGCCGCCGCACCCTCCCATCCTTGAATTTGAATACCTCCTCATACATGGCCCGCGACCCATGCAGCTGGAAATCCCCCGTATATTCAAATTCATCGAAGGTAACTGCCGACGTTGTCACGCGTTCATCCGCGTATTTTTGCACAGAGAACCCCACAAACGGACTCGCCGCCTCCAGCACAGGATCGAACTTGAGTTTATTGACAATGTGGCAGACAAACACACCGCCTGGCGCCAGCCACAGAAACACATTCTTCAGCATCTGCGTCCGTTCCGGCACCATATACACGGTAAAGTAGTACATGGTCACCAGGTCAAACTGATCCGCCGCGGCCATGGTCGCCACAGTGGCATCGCCCACCACGAAATCGCGTTCGAATCGCTTCCGCGCCTCCGTAATCATCGCCTCAGACTTATCATATCCCACAACGGAGCGCACGCCCTGTCGGGCGAACAATTCTACATGGAGACCCGTGCCACAACCGATATCGGCGACCCGAATTGTGTCGGCTTCACGCCCCTTCTCCTTGAACCATTCCAGGGCCACCTTGGTTTCCAGCGGCGCTCGTGCAATCGGCTGCACGAGTGGATCGTAGACCTTGGCGTAAAAGGCATCGTAGCACCGATCGTCGAGGCGTTGATCCACGCCTTCGGCTCCGCCCGAAAACCCTTCGACCCCCGCAAGGTCCAGCTTGGCCCGTCGCTGATAGGACTTGGCGAGTTCCCAAAGATAGAACATACAACATATAGAAATCACCAGGCCGAGCACCAGGGCCCACGATGCATCAATCTCCAGATCCATCACTCTAACGGTGTATCAGAATATCGACGATAGCTTCTACCGTGAAGTCTAAAATTACCGTGTTGTCTATAATTACACCCGAAGGGAGGTATGTAATTATAGATAGCCGATAGCTAGAAGTCTATAAATTACGGAGCCCGATCGAAGAGAGGGTAAGGCTGACTGGCGTCAGCCAGACAGCCGGCCTGTCGGCACGGCTGTGTACGTAATTATAGACTTCACGGTACTTACACCCCGCCCTGGTCGTGGTTCCGTAATTTTAGACTTAACGGTGTGTCAGAATATCGACGATAGCTTCTACCGTACATGCAGAGGATCCACAATGCCGGAACCCGACACAATTTGCGGCTACGGACTGGCCGATGTTAGGAAATCGTTGCGCGAAGCCATTGATCATCGCGACCGGCGCGCGGCACACCGGTGGGCGGCGGAACTGGTTGCAACACCCGGCGCAGTCGGTTCTCTATGGGCATCCTTCTGGCTCGCCTGGGCCGCCGCACAGGGTGCCGGTTCTGCATCGCCGACGCTGCCAATTCTCCTCAAACAGACCTGGACCGACATCGTGAGCAAGGCACAGGAACTACAGGACTGGGTCGCCTTTCGCAATGATGCAGAGATCCGCGCCGCCGTCCGCGAAACGACGATTCGACTACTGGATCAGCCGCGCCAAACACCGGTTGTCTGGCCATCGAAGGAGATCATCGTCTATGACGTTGGCACGATGCGCGCGGCACCGCCGCCGGTAGCGACGGATGGACCCGTCGTGTTAGGTGTCTGGAAACGCAATGAGGATGCGATGGAACTCCGGATGATGGCTGGGCGATTTCTAACATCGCTGGAAACCGGCGATATTCGCGGATGTCTGTCGGCCGTTGCGTGGTCGCTGCTGCCTACGGCACAACAGGGGCTTCAATCCCCACTGAACTGCGCGGATCGCGGGCCTGCTGCACTGCCACCGAAGACGCGAACATCTCCTATATGGTTTTGGCTGGAGCTGGGCACGCACTGGCTTAGGGCCCGTCACGGGCATCGCGGCTGGCCCACTATGCACGCGGCCATCGCCGCAGCCTTCCGCGATAATTACAAACGATGGGGCGCTGTGGATCGCATGCGCATCCTCCTGGCATGGGTCTTACAGATGCGTGCATCACTGCTGCCGCAGCCGGCCGAATTATGGACGGCTCCACCTGTCCAACAACATCTGGCCGACATTGATCTGCCCTACAAGGAGATTTCGGCGGAACTGGCGAATCCAAACACCATTTTGCTCAAGGATAGCAAGATACCGATCCAAAAAGAACAGACTCAACAATCACGGTCAGAAGCGAAGATAGCGGATGCAGATGCGGCAATCATGGCCGCCATGGGGCTCACGGAAGAGGATTGAACACTAACATAAAAATGAAACATCCGCGATAGCGCATGCTGCGCAAGCAAACGATGACGTGTATCTGCAAACAATATGAACTCTACACCGCGGGCCAGTACACGTTCGAGACGCAGCTTTCTTCTTACACATGTGGTCCGATCGCCGTTCTGAATGCGCTGCGCTTGGAGGGCCGGCCAACGGGCCCCGCCGTACATCGCCAGATCATGGTCGCCTGCAATCCCAAGCCGCGGCACGCGGACGGCTTCAAGGGGACGAAACCGGCCGACATGGATCGCGTAATCCGCCGATGGTGGCCCAACGCAACCCGTGTCAGTGGTACGGAGGCCTGTTTGGCCGCGCTTCGTGGTCCCGCAATCCTATTGTACCAGCGGACACCGCACACCCAGCATTATGTGTTTGTTCATACGGTCGGCGACAGCTATCACGTGGAGAACGAAGCCGATACCGGCGCCGTCGAAGCCGACATGCACGCGTACATGAAAGGGCCCGTAGTGTGGTCACTCTGAACAGAAGAAAAAGGTGAAAAACATCAGGGTGTAAGGCGATCACATACGATGACAGATACTATGAACACACTTGTTGAGAAACTTACACAGGCCTCCTATGCCTACCACAATGGGCTCCCGCTGACGATGACGGACGCGGCATTTGACACCGCCGTCGAACAGCTGCGGGACATGAATCCCGCGCATCCCTTCCTGAGCAAGGTGGGGGCGCCGGTTACGGGTGACGAGGTCGCTCTGCCGATTCCGCTCCCATCCCTGAACAAGATCAAGGATCAGGATGCGATCACCAAGTGGATTGCGAAGTGCCCTGCTGCGAGCTACCACGTGTCGGCCAAGCTGGATGGCTGCTCGGCGTTGTGGCTGCCGCAGAGCAAGAAGCTCTATACACGGGGCGACGGCATGCGGGGTCGCGACATTTCCGCCTTTGTGCCGTACTTTGTCGGCCTCGTGACCTGCGCAGCGACCGTGACCGCGGTACGCGGAGAGCTCATCATGCGTACCGACTCAAAGGCTATTCCAGAGGGCAAGCTGGCCCGCAACATCGTAGCCGGTGCTCTAAACCGCAAGGTGGCGGACCCTGTCCTATTCGGTGAGATCCGATTCGTGGCGTACGAGCTGCTCGGCGTAGCCAAGCAGCACTGCGAACTCATTAATCCTGTACAGTCTCCAGAAGACAGCTACAAGCTCCTCCGCGCAGCCGGCTTCGAAACTTATGGCGGGGCCATAAGTCAAGTAGCCTCTAACTCCGTTAGAGGCTTCGAAACAGCGCGATCAACAATCATTCCCGCCGCAGATCTGACAGCGACGATGCTCAGCCAGGTATTCGACGCGGCCGAGGCCAAGAGCCCGTACCAGATGGACGGCATCGTCGTCGCACCGAACGTAGCCCGCCCAGCCGGCTACAAGGCCGAGGTGCGGAAAGGCGAATCCGTGAATCCGGTGGATCGCGTCGCATGGAAGACGCGCCTCACGGCCCAAACCGCCCGTACCACGGTGCGACAAGTGGAATGGAATGTCAGTCACCAAGGATTCCTCATTCCCCGTGTGCTCTTTGATACGGTGACTCTGGCAGGGGCGAACATCGGTGCTGCGACGGGTCTCCACGGTCGCTGGATCTACGAGAATGGTGTAGGGCCGGGTGCAGAGATCGAGGTGCGGCGCGCGGGCGACGTAATTCCGCAGATCATTGCGGTCCATACCAAAGTGACACCGTCGATGCCGGCTGTCTGGAAATGGGCGAACGGAGTGGCTGCCGGTACGGCAAGTGCCGGTACGGCAAACGGAGTGGCTGTCGGTACGGCTGTCGGTACGGCTGTCGGTACGGCAAACACCAGTACTATGAAAAGTGGTGAGCCCGACTGTATCCACATCACACCTGCCGGCGACGAAGTCTCGACCGAGAGCGCCTGCGTGCAACTGACACATGCCCTCGCCGAACTCGGTGCAGAGAATGTCGGCCCTGGTATCGTCGCCAAGCTCTATGCCGCGGGCTTCACCGATATCCGCAAAATCTTCGCGGCGACCGTAACGGATCTGGCCAAGACCGACGGCATCAAGGAGAAGGGCGCAGAGCGGATCTACGCCGGTCTCCGTGTCAAACAGGCGGCATGGACCGAGATCAACTTCCTGGTCGCGAGCTGCTGCATGCCGCGGGGTGTCGGTCACAGCAAACTGACACCGATGCTGGCTCTGAATCCGAATCCAGCTACCTGGCCTACTGCAGTAGCCGCCTTCAAGGCCGCCAAGCCGGCCGGCCTCAGTGAGAAGACGATCGACGCCATCGTGGAAGCGATCCCTGCCTATCTGGCATGGAAGGCCGCCACGGGACTGACGGCTTCTGCAGCCGCAGGGCCTTCTCCGGTTTCAGGCAAGCACATCGTCTTCACCGGCGTCCGCGACAAGGCATTTGAAGCCGCCCTTCAGGCCAAGGGCCACATCGTCACCGACACCGTGACCAAGAAGACCACCCACGTTATCCACGCCGACGGTGCCATGACCACCAAGATGATCAAGGCCAAGGAGATGGGTGCCGCCCTCATGACGCTGTCGCAAGCCAAGGCAGAATTGTAAGGCCTGAGTAGAGGAAATGGGCTGGTTTGACTTAATTCCGCCCGTAATCGGCAAGGGCGAAAACGTATCCTTCGTCATTTTGTTCCACGCCATCGTCGCAGCACTCGTCCTTATCGTGTATTCGACCTTATCCACACTCATGACGAACACACTCCATGCACCGACACCGCCCATCGGCTGGGCCGATCGCGACTACGACGCCGATCAGAGTAAACGGGCAACACTCAGCGACTACATGACCGCCAACAATCTGTCCCCAGATACCACTCCCATGAACAAGTTCTCCGTTGCCACGGCGAATTTCGGCGGGATTTTCACGGAGAGTATCGGACTGCTGCGGCCCTGGATCGGCAGCGCCAGCGCCGAAGCCGCACGGCTCCAGGTCGAAGCCGGCGCCCGCGCCATGGTCCTCGATATCTGGCCGGATCCGGCAAACCGCCAGATGCCCGTAGTCTGCGCCATGTTAGATACGCAGTCCTGGTCCATGCAGAATCAGTGGATGAAATGGGGTCTCGACAAGGGTGTCGGTCGCTACAGCAATTGGCAGCTCCTCACCCGCAACAAGGCACCATTGGGCGAAGTTGTGACAACGACGCTCACGACGGCCTTCTCCAACAGCGTGCAGAACAAGGATCCCTTTTTTCTGATTCTCAAGCTCCACGGCGCAATGGATACGGATTATCTGAATTTCGTCGGCACTGTAGTGCAGAAGGCCATCGGCGGCAACGCCATGGGCGCAGAATGGAACAAGTGTATGAACCAGAAGTCCATCTGTACGGCCCCCGTTGCCCAGTTCATGTCCAAGGTGTTCCTGATTGTGATCCCCGACATCCAGCCCGGATACAACTCTCTGCCCAACGTGAACACCCACTCCGCCTTCACCACGGCATTCATGAACACGCGTCTCGGCGAAATCACGAACGCGCTGGAGCAGACACCCAACACAATTCTGTTCGAACCCAATGGAATCACGGCGGTGTCGGCGACGGGGCAGGCGAACTGCGCGAACCCCACAGGCCCGCCACAGTCGCTCGCCCAGAACGGGTTCTGTCTCGTGCAGCCGTCGATCGGCGGACAGACAACGGATAATACGGCTCTCTTTACCCAGAGTTACCAGGCCTGTCTGCAGAGCGGAGCGCAGTTCGTGGCAGTGAATCTCTTTTCGCAGAATACGGCGGATGGGCCGCTCACGACCTTTTTCGACGAGAAGTATTTCGGCAAGTATAGTTTTCGGAAGATATAAGCTGTAAATGTGACGCTCTCTTCATAGTGAAATGTTACAAAGTAAATGAGTGCGAAAAAAACAATTCCTTCTGTACTTAGAGATCTAGCATGGGATAAATACATTGGACAGGAGAAGGGTTCTGCACCGTGTATGTGTTGTAAGAAAACCATTATTCTTCAGCGGTCCTTTCATTGTGGGCATGTAATTGCAGAAAAAAATGGAGGGCCAACAACACTAGAAAATATACGACCTATCTGTAAGAGTTGCAATAGTTCTATGAGGACAGAGGATATGAGCGAATTTATGAAAAGAGTGGGGTTTGGCGATTTGCATGTAGGTATAAAAGAAGAAGTTATCCCTAATACTACACCTTTGAAGGAGACAAACAATATTCTGCGCCCACCCATATTAGATACTACTAAACCCTATTATGTAGGGTTTAGTAATATTAATCTGGTACTAAATCCAGATGGAGGTAAATCCTTACAAGAAGAATACGATTCAGGGCAACGGGCAAGTGCATATGTAGGTGGTAAGAATGGAGTACCATATATCCCATATACACCTGAATCACCTACCCCAGAACATGTAGAACTCCTTAGAGTACTACATATGATCTACCCTGATCCAGACATGTTTGACTACGTATTACGTTTATTCGCAAGTTGTTTAGAGGGTACAAACCGACATAAACTATTTGCCATATTTAAAGGAGAAGGTAACGGCATACTCTTTATACTAAAACTACTAACCAGAACATTTGGCGATTATGCATCGTACGATGGTTGTTCATCAGTTGCCTACAATGATCAACAAACTTTGCGCAAAGCAGAAGGAAAGCGCATAATTCGCTTAAACGAACCACAAGAGGGATATACAATATCGACCACTCGCATCAAACAATTGACAGATAGCGATATCTTTATAGACAAGAAAGGTAGCTTTCATATTACATGTGTTCCAATCATGGAATGCGCCGAATTACCGCCATTGCGAAATGCTCCCGCAAGTATCTGGGATCGTATTCGTGTAATTCCACACATAGTTACCTTCGGCGATGATTCGCTACTTAACCTTTCCAACTCTACCATTGAAAGATTATACCCTTTCTTCGCGTCTTTACTTGTATGGTATTACGAAAATCGATACGTTAATGATGGGCTTGTAGAGGCACCTCAAGTTACGTATGCGACAAATGCCTACAAAGATGAGAACATGGATCCATTTGAACGGTTCTGTAAGGAAAGTATTATTTGTGAGGATGGTGCTGTGAGTATGGAAAAAGATATACTGTTTAGTTATAAAAGGTGGCTTCAATATTATCCTGGTTGTGCGCCTATATCAAGGCATAAAATACTATGCAGGATGGCCGAAGTCTATGGTAACTCTACTGAGGGTAAGTTTGTTGGTATCCGTATAAAAGAGGATATATAAGTAAGGGACTATGCCAAAGTCAAAGTCCAAGTCAAACCCGTCCGTGCAGGAGCTCGTGGCAATCGCAAAGGCCGCGGCGGCGGAGGCCGCCAATTTCCAGGATCGCTTCGCCGCCGAAGACACCGAGGCCCGCAAGATCGTCGATATCATGGAGAAATTCCTGCGGGTCAAGGCCCGCGTCGTCTATGGCGGCGCCGCCATCAACGCCCATCTTCCCACCGCGAAGAAATTCTATGACCCGAGTCTATATCTGCCGGACTATGACTTTATGACACCGGACCCCCTCCAGGATTGCGCCGATCTCATTGTTGCATTCCACCACGAAGGATTCACCGACGTGGAGGCCAAATTCGGCATCCACGAAGGCACGTACAAGGTATATGTGAATTACCGGGCGGCGGCCGATGTGACCTTCATGCCCCCCGATATCTATGCACGCATAGTCGCCGACTCCAAGATGATCGACGGGATTCACTATGCCTCGGTGAATTTCCTGCGAATGAACATGTATCTGGAGCTGTCGCGGCCCGCGGGCATGGTGAGCCGCTGGGAGAAAGTCTATGAGCGTCTGCTGCTGCTGAATGAGGAGCATCCGCTAAAGGCGGGGCGGTGCGTCGCCGAGCCACTACAGGCTCTGGCCGGGCACAAGTCTATTCTGACAGATCGCATCGTACGCGCGGGCATCGATGCAGGGGCAGTGTTTCTAAGCGGCGCGCGATATTCCGATCATCCTGTACACGAAGACGTGATCATAATGATGTCGGACACAGATCTCGTAGAGTCGCTTGTCAAGAAACTGGACCTTACACCGGTCCGTTTTGATGCTATGGGTGAGCTGTTACCGGCGAGAACCGAACTACGCGACGGCCATCTGGTCGCAGTCGTGTTTGAAACAGTGGCCTGTCACAGTTATACAACGCTGACCTCTCCCCGCGACTATCGTCTTGGATCCATTGATCTCCTTATACAAATGTACTATGCCATGTATTTCGCCGATCTCCAAGGCTATCTGCCCGTGCGGCTTCTGTGTGTCATTCAGGAGCTGATTGAATTGGAGGCGACCCGGCGCCGCGGCGCCGCCGAAGGAACCGTGGATCCACACGATGTATTTCCACTGGAGTGCATCGGCCACCAGCCGACGATGCCGGAACTCAAAAAGGCGCATCGGGCGCGCATACAAGAAAAGAAGAAGAATTTGATCAAGGCGCTTCGTATGCAGGATTCATTTCGGATTCGACGCCGTCCTAATAAGTAACGCACCGTCTTGCACTACGAGACGGCCCTTCCGCAGCAGCCCTGTGATGCACTGGGCCAGACAGTGTGTGTCACTCTTGGCCGAGTGCAGCGTGGCACCTGATATGTCATACACATGACCGTAAAGCCATGTGTATAATTCATTGAGCCGGGGAGCCTTGAACTGACCAAGTTCCGCGTACTTGGCCTGGGCGACCGTCGCAGGGATCTGCACAAGATCCCGGGTCGCCTTCATGGTACAGAACTCTTTGATGGTCGGCCACAGCTGACGAAGTTCGGTAACACCTGTTCTGTATCCGGCGGCACGGATTACGGGCTTGTCAAATGCGAGGTTGTGCGCGACGACGACATCCACGGTTCGCAGTGCCGCAGCGAGGTCTGTAAGTGCATCTGCGGCGGGAGTTCCGTGCCGCGCCTCTATCTCAGTGAGGCCGTGAATCTTGGCTGCCCCGGTATCCCATGATATCTCCGGATCCAGGGCAACGCCAATATCCCGGCTGCTGACAGAGGTTAACCGCATCCCCTCCACCCTGTAAATCGCCCAGCTAAGCTGCAGGATTGCGGGATACGCATCAAATTCAGATGGGGGCGCAAAGCGGTTCTTGGGGAGCCCGTTCGTTTCAGTGTCAAGAAGCAGAATTGTAAGCGACATCGTTGAAGTAGCCCCGGTCTAAGGCCGCGTTCATCAACTTTTGTCTGGTCCAAAAAAAATCGCCGCCTTGAGTATAAAATGGCCAGCCACATGTCTCGTCGCTCCTCTGCCCACAAGTCCCACAAGAAGGCGCACAAGAAGGTGCACCGCAAGACTGCCCACAAGAGCAAGCTCCAGAGCAAGCTCCAGAGCCAGCGCCAGCGCCAGAGCAAGCGCCAGAGCCAGCGCCAGAGCCAGCGCCAGCGCCAGCGCCAGCAGAAGGGCGGCTTCCGTTTCTTCTAAATCAGGAAGCAAACATCGGTGTTACGGCCTTCACAGGTGCAAAGGACCGGCGGTGCAGTGCATGTGCACCCCATTTCTTAAGACCCGCCATATGCACAGCCGTCCCATATCCCATATTGGTTCCGAATCCGTATCGATCGTGTAAGGTCGGATCCTCTACAATCGAGTCACGAATCCACTGATCATGCGCCTCTTTAGCAAGAATACTTGCAGCAGCGATTGTAAGACTTACAGAATCGCCTTCGATAATAGTAATAGCAGACAACGTTTCACCGGAAACCGCGTCAATATATGGTTCCCAAATATCACCATCAACGAGAATTCGTTGAAATGGTGTTTGTAAACTTGCTAGAGCCCGATGCATGGCTGCCATATCCGCACGGAGAATATTGATCCTATCAATTTCCTCCGGCTCCGACCATGCCACCGCCGTATCAATCGCGTTCTCCTTTATATAATCCGCGAGGATAGCGCGCCGTCGAGGTGTTAGTTTCTTACTGTCTTTGATCTGACGGAGGGCCGCACCATTGTCAAAGTACGCCTCGTCTTCAGGGGACATGATAACTGCACCAACATAGAGCCTCCCCCAGAGACTGCCGCGCCCCGCTTCATCGAGGCCCACTTCTACCTGACCATCGTCGTTCCACTGTCTTTTGAGTCCAAGCATTTTCGTTACACTAAGTAATGAGATCGCTACTCCTGTCATTTTTATTGGTCGTTCTGGTTGCAGGCATGCTCATGATACGTCCGCGGGAGCGTTTCGAGGCCAAATCTGGTGTGAGCCCCGCATTAATGAACATGATGGCACCGATCCGTGCCGAGAAAATACGGTCGAGACAGGTGGATACTCTTGCACGTGAGAAAGAGTTAAAAGAGAAACCGGCATGCCCTACATGTCCTACATGTCCTAACATGTCTCAGTACATCAGACTCGATGAAATCCCGTGTTGGAACTGCAGCTTACCATAAGGATTTGTGCCTAGGCGTCAGCTGGCAACAAATCCGAACCATAAGGATTTGTGCCTAGGCGTCAGCTGGCAATCCGAACCATAAGGATTTGTGCCTAAGCGTCAGCTGGCAATCCGAACCATAAGGATTTGTGCCTAGGCGTCAGCTGGCAATCCGAACCATAAGGATTTGTGCCTAGGCGTCAGCTGGCAATCCGAACCATAAGGATTTGTGCCTAGGCG
>Ga0164294_10005213_pt1 | contig 11171 bp, 7 predicted proteins | sample GEODES005metaG_FD_111479 | JGI IMG/M metagenome (GOLD analysis project Ga0164294, IMG submission 111479) | Oligotrophic lake water microbial communities from Sparkling Lake, Wisconsin, USA - GEODES005 metaG | ecosystem: Environmental > Aquatic > Freshwater > Lake | place: USA: Sparkling Lake...
CCCTGCGCGCCTCGGTCATTGCAAAAGCAGCGGGCTTGCAAAAGCTGGGCGTGGTGCAGGGCGAGCATGTCGCGGTCTGGCTGCCCAATGGGCGCGAGGCGCTGATCACGTTCTTTGCGGTCAATTATCTCGGCGCGGTGTTCGTGCCGTTCAACACCGCCTATCGCGGGGCGATCCTCGAACATGTGCTGGCCAATTCGGACGCCAGCCTGCTGATCGCGCACGCCGGGCTGCTCGATCGGCTGGAAGGCATCGACCGCGCCGCAATTGCGCGCGTGGTCGTGGTGGGTGAGATCCCCGACGCTGGCAGCACGCCGCACATTGCCTATGCTGCGGTCACCGGCGAGGAAGCCGAACTGCAGCCGCTGGCCCGGCCAATCGAGCCGTGGGACAATCAGGCGATCATCTATACCTCGGGCACCACCGGCCCTTCCAAGGGCGTGCTCGCCTCGTACTTGCATCTCTATACCAATGCTGGGCCTGACAGCTGGCACTTCGTCACTGGCGAGGACCGATTCCTCGTCAACATGCCGATCTTCCACATCGGCGGCTTAGGCCTGCCGTTCGTGATGCTGGCACGCGGCGGCTCGATCGCGCTGATGGAAAATTTCTCGACCGAGGGGTTCTGGCCGTTCGTGCGCCAGACGGGGTGCACCGCGATCTTCCTTTTGGGCGTGATGGCCACATTCCTGATGAAGCGGCCGCCTGCCGCAGATGATCGCGACCACGGCGTGCGGCTGGCGTTCATGGTGCCGTTCACCGCCGAAGCGGGGCCGTTCCAAGCGCGCTTCGGGATCGACGTCTACACCATTTTCAACATGACTGAAGTGTCCTCGCCGATCGTTTCGGGCCCGAACCCGGTCAAGCCGGGCACGTGCGGCCTGCCGCGCCCCGGGGTCGAGGTGCGGCTGGTGGATGAATACGACCGTGAAGTGCCGGTCGGCACGGTGGGCGAAATGATGGTGCGCACCGACCGGCCATGGACGATGAACAGCGGTTATCACAAGAACCCCGAGGCAACCGCGCGAGCATGGCGCAACGGCTGGTTCCACACCGGCGATGCCTTCCGCCGTGATGAAGATGGGTATTTCTACTTCGTCGACCGAGTAAAAGACGCGATCCGGCGGCGCGGCGAGAATATCTCGTCGTTCGAGGTGGAAAGCCAGGTCATGATGCATCCGGCCGTGCGCGAAGCCGCCGTGATCGGCGTGCCCAGCGAATACTCCGAGGACGAAGTGATGGCCGTAGTCGCTGCCGTGCCGGGCGCTGAGATCGACTATGCCGAGCTAATCGCGTTCCTCGTCGCGCGGCTGCCCTATTTCATGGTGCCACGCTATATCCGCGTGCTCGATGAATTGCCCAAGACGCCAACCGCCAAAGTGATGAAAGCGCAGCTTCGCGGAGCGGGCATCACCGCGGACAGCTGGGACCGCGAAGCCAGCGGCATCAAGCTGCGCAAGGAAAAGCTCTAGCGCTCTCACCCGGGCGCTGGCGCAGCGCCCGGGTCCTGCATACCCGGCTTAGAAGTTGATACCTGCCGTCATACCATACGTGCGCGGCGGGGCGACCGAGCCGACGCGGACGCTGCTGAACAGCGGCGCGGTGATGATGTTGTTCGTCAGCACCAGTTGGTTGGTCAGGTTGCGACCCCAAAACTCAAGGCTCCAGCGCTTGTTCTCGCTGGTGTACTTGAGCCCGGCGCTGACCAGCGCATAAGCCCCTTGCGTCGCATCTGCGTTGTTGAACTCGGTGAAGAACACCCGGTCCTGCCAATTGACGTCGCCGCGCACATTGAGGGTGCCCGAAACGCCGAGCGGGATGTCGTAGTTCGCGCCCGCACGGAACGAGAACTCGGGCGCATTGGAGAGCCGCTTGCCCGCAAGGCTGACCACCTTGAAGCCTTGGCGATAGTCGCCGCTGTCAAACTTGCGGTATTTGGCATTGAGATAGGTGCCAAACAATTCGAGCGTCAGCCCCGGCGCTGGCTTGGCGCGAAGCTCGGCCTCGATGCCATAGTTGCGTGCCGAAGCAGCGTTCACCGTGGTGACCACGCTGCTGGCATCGACAAAACCGACCTGCAAGTCGCTGTAGTCCATGTAGAACGCCGCCAGATTGGCCTGCAGTCGGTTGTTCAGCGCGGCGGTCTTGAGCCCCAGCTCATAGCTCCAGACGTACTCAGGGTTGATCACATCGTTGCGCGAGCCGACGTTGATCACGCCGGATTTGAAGCCGCGCGTAACCGAGGCATAAATAAGCGTGCTGTCGGTCGCCTGATAGTTGATCGTCGCGGTGGGCGTGAACGCATTCCACGACTTCTGCTTGTTGGTGGGCACCACAGCGAGGAACTCGAACGTGCCCGTGCCCTGCCGCTTCTCATAGCTGTAGCGGCCGCCCAAGGTGATTTTGAGCTTGTCGGTCACCGCATAGCTGCCCTGCGCATAAATGCCGAAGGCGTCAATCTTGACCCGGCCCTGCTGCAGATAAGCGAGGCTGTCGAAGGCGTTGGCTGGCTGGCCGAACAGGAGGCCAAGGTTGGTGAGCGGCACGCGCACCGCGCCATAAAGGTCCTCATTGAAATACATCGCACCAACCACGAGGTCGAGCTTGTCGGTCTTGTAGTTGGCAACGAATTCCTGGCTGATCGTCCGGCTGTTTTCGGTATAGTTGTTCTGGCCGAACATATTGACGTTCGAGGCATCGAGATCGTCGCGGTTGAACCGGTCGAACTTGTGATACGAAGTGATCGACTTGACGCTGAGATCGCCCGGGGTCCATTCCAGCGTGCCGGTCACGCTCGTGCCCCGGCGCTGGTTGATCGGCTCCTGATCCGAATAAATGTTACGCAGATTTGCCTTCACGCCCTTGGCAGCGGCCACGGTGAACAGCGACTTTCCGCCAAGGATCGATCCGAGCGCGTTTTCAGGGGCCACCGTCGGGCCGAAATAGTGGAACGCGTAGTTGTTGTCGCCTTCGTGGAAATGTTCGGCCGAGAGCAGCACGCTGAACTCGCTCGAAGGCTTGAACAGAATGCTGCCACGGAAAGCGTAGGCATTGCGATTATCGATCTGCGAGCCGGTAAACTCGTTGATGCCATAGCCGTCGCGGCGGTCGAACTTGCCCGCCAGCCGGATCATCACCTTGTCGCTATCGCCAATGGCCCCGCCGACCGCGCCTTCGATCGCGAGCGCGTTGTAGTTGCCATACGTCAGGCGGGCATAGCCATCGAGTTCAGGCGTCGGCTTCTTGGTGATCAGATTGATCGCGCCAGCGGTCGCGCCGCGCCCATAAAGCGTGCCTTGCGGACCGCGCAGAACTTCGACCTGCTGCAGATCGTAAAAACCCGAGAGCTGCGCTGCCGGACGCGCGATCTGCGCGCCGTCCTGCAGGAAGGCGACGCCGCCATCTGCGCCCAGATCGATGCTGGTGAGGCCGATGCCGCGAATGAAGATGCGGTTGACGCCGAACTGATCGCCGACCGAAAGATTGGGAATGGCGGTGGCAAGCGAGGCCACGTCCTTGATCCGGCCCGCGCCGATGTCTGCCGACGAGACCGCCGTGACCGACGCCGCAACTTTGGACAATGCTTCGGAACTGCGCGTGGCAGTGACAATGATGTCGCTCAGCCCGGCGTCCGGTTTTGCCGGATCTTCAGGGCTCTGCTGCGCCATGGCGGGCGCGGACACGAGCGAAGCTGCGGCCAGACTGCCGAGCGCGAACGCGCGAATGGACCCTGCGGCGCGCAATGCGGCACATTTTGCTGGAAACCCAACCATGACTCTCTCCCCCTTGGCGTGCTTGCGAGCGCACATTTTTATACTATCGCGTAGATATCTTGTAACATAGGTAGGTTGCAAGTTGTAAATCGCCGGATCGGTCGATTGCAGGAACGGAGAGCAGCGTGAACACAGGCAATCATCCGGCGCGCGGCGCTGCAGGGCCAGGCCTCGCCGAACTGGCGGGTGATCATGCGCAGATGCGCGCCGCGCTGGATGGGGCCGATGCCGGAACCCTGTTGCTCGTGCTGGTCCAGTTTACCGGCGATCATGATCTGCTGGGCCGCGCACGGCCCTTCATTGCCGGCCCGATGAATTATCATGAAACCATGCCCGAGGTGTTGCGCGCGGAGATTCGTGACCGGCTGTCCGCAATCCTGATCGAATGTGCGGAGGGGAAACGACCGCTGCCGCCGATCCCCGAAGGCGATGCGCTGCGCGCGATGCTCAGCACGGCGGCGGGCGAGGATGTCTCCGAGGATTACACCGCGATGATGCGCGAGGATCTCGATCTCGCCGAGCCCGATCCGCGCGGCATGGTCTGGCACACGCCGCCAGGGCCTGCGCGTCTGGAGCAATTCCCGGTCGTCATCATCGGCGGCGGGATGTCCGGCGTCTGCGCCGCGATCCGCCTCAAGGAGGCGGGCTTGCCCTTCACGGTGATCGAGAAAAACCCGGCGGTGGGCGGCAGCTGGTATGAGAATTTCTATCCCGGCTGCGGGGTTGATACCCCCAACCATTTCTATTCCTATTCGTTTTTTCCCAATCACGATTGGTCGCACTTTTTCGCCAAGCGCGACGAGCTGTGGGCCTATTTCGAGCGTGCCGCCGATCATTATGCCATCCGCGATCACATCCAGTTCGGCACCGAAGTGGTTTCGGCAATCTGGTCAGACAGCGACAGTGACTGGACACTGACTTTGCGCCGGGCCGGCGGCGCGGAGGAGCAGATCAAGGCGAAAGCGGTTATTTCGGCGGTCGGCGTGCTCAATCGGCCCAAGCTGCCCGATATCCCCGGGCGCGAAAGCTTTGCCGGAAAGGCGCTGCACACCGCGCAGTGGGACAATGATTTCGATTGGCGCGGCAAGCGGGTCGGGATGATCGGCACCGGCGCGTCGGGCCAGCAGGTCGGCCCGACGATTGCGCCCGATGTCGCCAGCCTGACGATCTTTCAGCGCTCGCCGCACTGGGTCGTGCCCAATCCAAATTACTTCGCCGAAGTGTCGGACGGCATGAAGTGGGCGTTGGCGCATATTCCGTTCTTTGCGCGCTGGTACCGGTTCCAGCTGTTCTGGGCTTTTGCCGATGGCCTCCACGCATCGCTCAAGGTCGATCCGAACTGGGACGACGGGGGCAAGTCGATCAACGCCAAGAATGCACGCCACCGCGACTACATGGTGCGCTATCTGCGCTCGAAGTTGGGCGAGGATTCCCCGTTGCTCGAGAAAGTGACACCCACTTACCCGCCCTATGGCAAGCGCATTTTGATCGACAACAATTGGTTCGAGACGCTGCAACGCGAAAACGTCGCTCTGGAAACGGGCCGTATCGCGCGGATCGTGCCCGAAGGGATCGAAACCGAAGACGGACGGCGCATCGAGCTCGATGCGATCATCTATGCCACTGGCTTTCAGGCGAGCAAAGTGCTCGCACCGATGACGATCAAGGGCGTGGGTGGCAAGGATCTCCACGAATTCTGGGGCCCGGACGACGCGACCGCGTATCTTGGCACGATGGTTCCCGGCTTTCCCAATTTCTTCATGCTGATGGGCCCGAACACAGGGCTGGCGCATGGCGGCAATGTCATTTTCATCACCGAATGCCAGGTTCGCTACATCATGGCCGCCTTGCGCACGGTGATCGAGCAAGGCGCAAGTTCGGCCGATATGAAGCCCGAAGTGCATGCGGCGCATGTTCGCGAGGTCGACGCACTTCACGCCGGCATGGTCTGGACCCACAAGGGGCTGACCAACTGGTATCGCAACGATCAGGGCCGGGTCTTTGCTCTGCTTCCTTACCGGCTGGTCGATTACTGGAAAATGACGCGGACGTTTGTCCCTGAGAACTATATAGTCGCTTGAGCTGAACGTGCGGGATGCGCTGCGCTCCTCGACCGCGCGCTCGCAGGTGGTGCGGATTGTGCCGCAATGACGCATTGACAGAGTGTGCAGCTGCACAAACGTGTCATGCCTTCCGTCAGGTTAGACTTGAGTCGCTGCTCATTGCGGTGCAAAAGCACGGTATTTCACCGATAGAGCAGTTTTTGGGCCCCAAAACGCAAATGTTTCCTGCCTTGGAGAGCGCTCTGCCGGAAGGCGGGGCAATTCCGCATTGCCGCCGCAGCGCGGCACCGCAAACGCGCGTGACGCCGGGTGCACGCACTGCCGGGTACGCGCGGCAGTGACATCGGTTGGCAAAATGACAGATGATGCTCGGTGGCAGCGCACTTTGGCGACCGTATTGCTCGGGGCCGTCGCCGCCGGCCTCGCGCTGTTTGGCCTGCAAGGCACCGGCGGCGTTGCTCCGCCGATCATGATCGCGGCGCTGCTCGGCGTAATCGCGATCGTCTGGCTCCCGGCTTTGGCCAAGCGCGATCATGCCGCGCCGCAGCCCGCAACCGCCGACCAGTCGGAAACCTTGCGCCTACTGGCAAAGGAGCGCGATGCCGCCATCGCGGCAAGTGAGGCCAAAAGCCGCTACCTTGCCAATGTCAGCCACGAGATCCGCTCCCCGCTCAATGCCATTTATGGCTATGCCCAGCTCATGGAACGCGACACAGCGACGGTGCCGCGCGATGCCGCCCGGATCATCCGGCGCAGCGCCGAGCATCTCAGCGATCTGGTCGAAGGCTTGCTCGATATCTCGCTGGTGGAGCATGGCCAGACCCGCGTGGCCAGCGATGTAGTCCGCCTACCCGCTTTCCTCGAACATCTCTAACAGATGTTTCGCCCGCAAGCCGAGGGCAAAGGGCTGCACTTCGCGATCGAGACGCGCGGCCAATTTCCCGAATTTGTCCGCACCGATCAGAAGCGGCTGCGCCAGGTGTTGATCAATCTGCTCGCCAATGCGGTCAAGTTCACCGCCCAAGGCGAGGTCGTGCTTGCGGTGGCGTTTGCCAGCGAAGTCGCCACATTCGACGTGCGCGACACCGGCCCCGGAGTGCCCGAAAGCAGCCGCGAGCGCATCTTCATTCCTTTCGAGCGCGGGACCGGTGTGCCCGCGCAGTCAGAGGGAGCCGGGCTTGGCCTTGCCATCACCCGCGCGATCGTGCGCGTGCTGGGCGGCGATATCGATGTTCGCGACGCACGTGGAGGCGGCGCGATCTTCCGCGTAAGACTGCTGCTCCCAGCCGTTGCAGGACACCGCGAAGCGGGCGCTGCGGTAGGCCGGATCACCGGCTATGAAGGCCCCCGGCGCTCCATCCTGCTGATGGATGACGATCTCAGCCAGCTGTCCTTCGTGCGCGCGGTGCTGGAGGACCTCGGTTTTGAAGTGATGGCCGCCGCCAATGGCGAAACCGCGCTGGCGCTGGCCGAGGCGCAGGACTTCGACCTCGCGCTGCTCGATATCGCCATGCCGGGCCCATCGGGGTGGGAAACCGCCTCGTCGCTGCGTGCGCGGCAAAAGCCCGCTCTGCGCATCCTGATGCTCTCGGCCAATGCGCACGAGCGCTTCGGGCCAGAGGCTGGCGCGGATAGTCAGCCCGCTAAAGGTGCAGCAGCGCACAATCAGTTTCTGGTCAAACCGATCGAGATCGGCGCGCTGATCGATGCACTGGGCGACCAGCTGGGCCTGCACTGGACGCGCGAAGCACCGGCGGTCGAAGCCGCACCGGCGGCCACCGCTTCGAACAAAGACACGCCTTTGGCTCCTGCCGCCGCCGAACACATCGCCCGCCTGCGCGAATGCCTCAAGATCGGCCATGTGCGCGGCATCGAGGCCGAAATCCGCGCGCTTGAAAGCGCCGTGCCCGAAGCGCAGGCGCTGACCGCAGCGCTCTATGCAGACCTGGACCGTTTTGACCTTGCATCGCTCGCGCGGCGGCTGGAGAAGCTTTGACATGGATGCCGAGCAAAACCGCCGAGAAACCGTGCTGGTGGTCGATGACCAGCCCGATACGTTGCGGCTGATCACCGATACGATCGACAGCGCCGGATTGACCGTGCTGGTCGCGACGTCAGGGGCGGCGGCGCTCGATCTCCTTGCGCACGTCGTGCCCGATCTGATCCTGATGGACGCGGTCATGCCGCTGATGGACGGATTTCAGACCACCCGTCTGATCAAGGCCAATCCCGTCACTGCGCATGTGCCCGTGATCTTCATGACCGGGCTGACCGAAAGCGAGCATGTCGTCCAAGGCTTCGAAGTCGGCGGGGTTGATTATGTGCGCAAGCCCGTCAATGTCGACGAGCTGGTGGCGCGGGTGCGCGTCCATCTGATCCAGGCGCGCGCCGTGCAGGCCAGCACCGCCAGCCTCGATGCCACCGGGCGGCTGATGCTCGCCACCGACACGCGCGGCGCGATGCTGTGGTGCACCCCGCTGGCCGAGCGCGCGATCATGCGCTTTGCCCCCGGCTGGGACCGCGAGCAGGCGATGCTCCCCGAAGTGCTGCGCCAGGCAGTCGAGCGGCTGCTCGCCCGCACCGACACGCGCGGCGCCAGCGTCCGGCTCGATCATGAGGAGGGCACGCTTGAGCTGGTGCTGATCGCACAATACCGCGAGAACGAAGTGCTTATCCGGCTGAACGCGATCAACTTGCGGGAAGATGCGGCGCGGCTGCAGGAGCGGCTGGGGCTCACCGAGCGCGAATCCGAAGTGCTGCTGTGGATCAGCTATGGCAAATCGAACGCCGATATCAGCGACGTGCTGATCATCAGCCCGCGCACGGTGCAAAAACATCTCGAGCGGATCTACGAGAAACTGGGCGTGGAAACCCGCGCGGCGGCGGCCGCCATGGCGATCCGTTCGGGCGACCAGTGAGCAATCCGGCGCGCGAGGCCTTGGCGCGCGGCGACATGGCGGCAGTGCGGCAGCTCGCGCAGAGCTTCGCATCCGCACCCGGAACAGCTCCGGAGGGCCGTTTCTTGCTCGGCATCGCCGATGCCAGCGAAGGTCGGGTGAGCGCAGGCTTGGCCCATATCGAAGCCGCGATCACCTTGGGCCCCACCGCAGAAATGCTGGCGCAGCAGGCGCGCCTGCTCATCATGCTGCGCCGCGATGGTGAAGCCCGCGCCGCCGCGCAGGCCGCCGAGGACTTGGGGCCGCAGGACCCGCTTACGTTCGACACGATCGGCAATATCCATGCGCGGCTGGGCGATCACGAGGCGGCGCTGCGCTGCTTTGCGCCGGCGGTGGCGCGCGATCCGGGCAATATCGAATACCGCTACAATTACGCCGCGGCGCTCGGCTTTGTCGGCCGCGTCGCCGAAGCCGCGGCGCAGCACGAGATCATCCTAGCCGCCGCACCGTCCAACGGCCGGGTGCACCACGCGCTGTCGGGCCTCGCCAAAGCCACCCGCGAGGCCAACCACATCGCGCGGCTCGAAGGCGTGCTGGCGCGGGGGCCAGCGCCCGACGATGCGCTGCGCATCCGCTATGCGCTCGCCAAGGAATACGACGACATTGGCGACGCGGCCGCGTCGTTCCGCCACCTCTCCGCAGCGAACACGGCGCACAAGGCACGCATCGGCTATACTTTCGCCAGCGACGCCGCGATCTTCGAGGCGCTCGAGGCTGGCTTCAGCCAGCCCGGCTTCTTTGCAGGCGCAAGCACCCTCGAAGACGCGCCGATCTTCATCACCGGCATGCCGCGCACCGGCACCACGCTGGTCGACCGCATCCTCTCTTCGCACCCTGATGTGCACAGCGCGGGCGAACTGCAGGCGATGCCGCTGGCGATCAAGCAGCTTTCCGGCACGCGCTCGCGCATGGTGATCGATCCCGAGACCGTGGCGGCCTCGGGTGCGCTTGCGCCGCACGAGGTGGGCGCAGCCTATATCGCCCGCGCTGCGCTGCACCGCCGCTGCGGCGATGGGCGGTTCATCGACAAGTTGCCCGCAAACTTCTTCAACATCGCCCATATCGCACGTGCAATGCCGCAGGCGCGGATCATCTGCCTCAGGCGCAATCCGCTGGACACCGTCTGGAGCAACTACAAGAACCTCTTCGCCACGACTTCGGCCTACTATGCTTACAGCTACGATCTACTTGATATTGCACACTATTATGCGCGCTTCGATCGGCTGATGGCGTTCTGGGAGGCGCTGCTGCCGGGGCGCGTGTGCCAGGTCCAGTACGAAGCGCTGGTGGCCGATCAGGAAGCCGAAAGCCGCCGCCTGTTCGCGCATTGCGGGCTGGAATGGACCGACGCCGCGCTGGCTTTCCATACCAACACTGCCGCCGTCGCCACGCCCAGCGCCGCGCAAGTGCGGCGGCCGATCTACGCGGATTCGGTGGCGAAGTGGCGGCAATACGAAAGCGCACTGGCCCCGGTGAAGGCATTTTTCGACGCGCAAGGCATCGCCACGCCATAAAGAAGGGGGCGGATCATGATGATCACGCCCCCCCCCTATCTCATTGTTAAGTCAGCTTCAGAACTTCAGGCGACCCTCGAGGCCAATCACACGCGGACGCGCGACCGAGCGGCCATAGAAGCGCGAGACCACTCCGCCGTTGACAAAGCCGAAGCGGGTGAGGTCGTTGCTGACACCGGTGACCGCATATTGGTCAAAGATGTTGTTCGCAAACAGCGACAGTTCGTAGACCGGAGTTTGATAGGTGATCGACGCGCGGTTCATGAAGTAGCCGGGCAGCTTTTCACCGCCGCCACGTCCACCAACGCGGGTCAGGATGTCGCCCGTATAAGTCGCGGTCCAATCGAAGATCGTCTTGTTGTCCCCCATCGGCAGCGTGTAAGTCACTGAGATTGCGCCCGAATGCGCCGCCGACCCGGGCAAGCGGTCGCCAGCGAACACCCCGATATTGGAGAACTTGGGGCGGAACTTGGGGTTCAAGCTGTTGCGGATGCCAAGGAGATTGGGCACATCCTCCGTCAGCTTGGCGTCGAGATAGGAGTAATTGCCGCGCAGTGCGAAACGATCGGTGACTTGCGCGTTGAACGAGAAATCGACGCCGCGGTTGGTTGCCTTGCCGCCATTGGCCGTAATCCCGACAGCGCCATTGATCGTTTGCGAGGCCAGCTGGATGCCGTCCCACCACACCTGGAACACCGACAAGTTGAACGACAGCCGCTTATCAAACAGCGCCGCACGAATGCCGATTTCAAGGTTTCTAGTGGATTGATTCCAACGTTTGGAACCCTCGGTTCCGGGCTGCAATGATGTCATCGGGCTTGGCTTTCCAAACGAAGGGCTTGGGATCGGCGGCGTTGTATTCGC
>Ga0164294_10005215_pt1 | contig 11170 bp, 10 predicted proteins | sample GEODES005metaG_FD_111479 | JGI IMG/M metagenome (GOLD analysis project Ga0164294, IMG submission 111479) | Oligotrophic lake water microbial communities from Sparkling Lake, Wisconsin, USA - GEODES005 metaG | ecosystem: Environmental > Aquatic > Freshwater > Lake | place: USA: Sparkling Lake...
GTTAACATTATCCCTTGAAACACTCTTGATAGCTCACGAAGATTAAAGATATAATGAAACTTCGCAGGAGTAGGTAACATCTTATCTTTCATCGTCTTCCATAGAGAAATAGTTGCGGTGGTCAAATTATTCACTACGGATAAAGTCTCTGATGGGAAATTCTTGCCTGGAAATCTTCCTGCTAACATTTGACCATAGATATCATTGATTGAGGTGATTGATGGTAGAACCATGTTGAAAATAAAGAAATTTCTCTTCAAACGATTTGGAATATCATTTTTACCACCACCAGGATGTTGCATTGCCGCCATATATTGTAAATCCTCACAAATCTTGAATTCACCTCTCTTATCTTTTTCAAGATTACAGAACCCACTGAACTCGACAACTAATCTCACCATTTCTAGTGTTGGTTGATCACCCCAGTTATTCACTTCAGGCATACTGATATCATCAATGAAGATTGTCATTGCTTTGCCACCAGGAGGACCGAAGTTCTTACCACCTCTCTTCTCCAACTCCACCTCAATCGATTGCTGGCACATGAATGGGGTAGTAGCAGAGGAGAAATTCACTCTCTTCACTAACATTTCTAGTGGGTCAAGTCTTCGGAAGAACATCAATGCAGTCGATGTCTTCGCTGTTCCTTCACCACCAACCATACAAATGGCTTTCTTACGCTTATGTAGATTCGTGCAGATATAAATGGCACGTGTAGAATCCATGGTAGGCACGAGTAGGTTACTGAAGTCAAGCTTCTCTTGTCCTGCGGGATACTCCCACACTGGAGGCTTCCATAGCTTCCAATTACCAGTCTCATTTGCTACATAGTACTCAAAGATAGTCTCACCAGGACCACACTTCGGCATAATACCTGTCTTATCAAGCGTACGTAAGAACGCATCAAATTTGAATCGAGACTCTGCTTCAAGCAACCCACCAACAGACCAACACAAGCAATAGACAAGAATCCTTTCAATTCTGAGCTCATTCTCAATTGTAATATCGATTGCACCTTTTCCTTCAGTCAATCCTTTGAACAAATCACATAATCCAGTAAGAAGGCCGACTCGAGAACACATAAGTACTTGAGGGACATTACGACTAATCCAATCTAAGCAGTGGCCAGGATCAGTTGGTGAACTCGACCCCATGTATTTGGTGAATAGCTGACGGAGGATAGCTTGTTGATTGTTTGGTTGTTGACGAATCCATCCCTCGACATAGGGTGACCAATCCAGATCAGTCTCAGATACATAGATAATACCAGCACGGGACACTGTAGCAGGGGAAGCATTGACTAAAGTCTCTACTTCAAACATAACCTTTACATTTGGAGTCATGGGAATGCGATCACCATTAGCTAGAGTTAAAATCTTATTATCATCAAGCACTGTATTCAAATCTTCAATCCAAATCGCATCCACTGGTCCATCTGCAATAATCCAAGTGTTATAAGGATTTGCACGATTATTGTATTTCGCCCACATAGCAGCAAAGACACCTGTGGTCCATTCACCACTCAACGGATCCATTTCACCATACATTTCTTGAGCACGAATTGCTTTCGGATTCAATCTTACATCGCGATGATTCGTTCCTGTGATAGTAGTTAATGAATCTTGTAGATTCTTGAAAATTTGAGTTTTCCCGCCACCACTTGGACCCACTAACATGATACCATGTCTCACTAACGTTGTATCGTACAATTGTAATACTTTACCGACCCAATCGGGATGATAAACCAATTTCTTTGCATCGACAGATACTTTTAAAGCTGCTTCTAAATGAGGATAATCGGCTTTCGGTGGTGGTGATAGATTAGGAAATAAATCAGCAAGAAGAGATAAGAATAAAGGAACATCTTGAGCAACCATCTTCGATAAATTCATTTCACGTAAGGTACGATATAGTAAGAACGACTCAGAGGCCCCAGGATTATCTCTCTTGGTGGCTCCGGCAGTGCGTAAGACAGCAAGGATATTACGTAGACCCCAATCATAGTGCTTTTGTGCTGATAACTGTTCCTTACTTGTATTATAAAGCACGAAGAATTTCTGTGATAACATTTCGAATTGTTCATAACCTACTGAACAAAGCTTCACTTTCATAATCATTTGGAAATCAGGAACCATCATAGCTACACCACGGAACAGCGCTTTTAAATTCTCTGGTAATTCTTGTCTACCAGCGTAACCAGGATTCATTGTGATAAAGAACCCGCATGCTGCGATAAGATTGACATTCTGAGGATCACCAGGGAATTGAAAGAATTTCAATCCACTTTTCTTAGCATTAAGAATAGAAAGTACTTGTTGAGCAACGACTGAGAGCACTGGAAGACGAATACGATTGAATTCGTCAAAACATCCCCATAACCCACCCATACATAAACCTTTGAAAATCTTCGCACAATCTAAGTATGACTGCTGATCAGTACAATTTGTTACGACAACAAAGATTCCAAGAGAGCGACCAAGATCTTTGACCGTTTCAGTTTTACCAGTACCAGCAGGGCCAGCTGGTGCTCCACCGAAAAACATTCCAAGAGCTTGAGCTAAAGTAATATAACAACGATCAGTTAATGGAGTAACCACCAATCGTTCTTTCGCTCCAAGATATTCAAATTGATAATTGAAATCAACGTCAGTGATACTAATCACACATGCACCATCAACAGAAATTTCATCAGAGGCAGAACTTTTCCAATAGAATCGAGCTTGTTTCAACCATTCAAAGTCATTGGGATCACTGATCCTCTTGTTACGAGCTAAAGCAGTTAACTCAGTAGACACATCCTTCTGATGGACATGGATTGTCACTAATGTTTCGATCTTACGACGATTCACAGCAGATCCTAAGTCTTGTAAGCACCAACTAGACATGATTCTTAAGATATCTGTCTGACGTGTGTTACAATCCTTCATTGAATTCTTCTTTCCTCCTTTGATTTGCTCTAGAGCCAAAGTCATATCTGTCGTCCATAACATCTGAATACCAAGAAGAGCAAATTGTGCGATATAATTATCAACATAACTACGTAGAGGACCCAAGTCATTAGCAAGGGCATTTAGATCACTTGCACTATTACGAGTGAGGTCTTTCATAGTCAGTTGCATCTTCTTCAATAAATCACATAACCAGTCTTCAATATTACCAACAGCTTTAACAGGGGATGAGAATGGAATAACTTCATGACCCATACCACCATCACCATGCATTCTCTCAATAATAGTCTTATCCTTCTTATTATGGTCAACTAAGGTAATCGCATCAAACACCTTTTCGTAGTGATCATTCATCGACAGTGGATCTGAACCTTGAGAGAGAATAACTAACAATCCAGGATTCGAAACAAAGTAAAATCTTGGAAATTTATTTCTTTTCTGTTCTAAATATCCTTCTAATGACTTTTGACATTTTTCTAACTCACCAGACATAACTGGTAATGATTGTTGTAGATTCTCATTCGCAGCTGCTTCAACAACTAATTGAGTCTCATATGCTTTACCCATAATCTTAGCCCAATCTTTATCAATCTTTGCAAATTTCTTTGCTTCCATAGGCATTTGTTTAGCGATATCACCACCAGTAAACACAGATTCTAATGAGCACCACATCATCTGCACCTTTAACCATTTCTCTAAAGTCTCTGAGGTCTCTGATAAAGTCTGAAGCAACAACTGAGCATTCTCTCTGAATGGTCCTACATGTCTCATGGCAAGCATGGTCTGCAGTTGCATCTGTGCTTCCTCCAACTCCTCCATCACTCCAACAGTACCTTGTAAGATCTGAATGCTACGACCTTTCCACTCCTTGAAGACAAATTTCTGCAGCTTCCAGCGATCATCAAGCTCTAATTACAATAATGATAATCATCATCAATACAAATGACTAAGCATCATAAAAATAATTCTAACAGATATGAACAGTCATCAAGACATATCACTCGGTATTATAATCAACACAAGATCAACACGATGTCTATTACATCATAATTTCATCATCATCATCATTTTTTATCTATTCATACAATTACCTTTCAAGTTGTTCTCAATCTTTAATTGCTTATCAGCTCCATCAGTAACCTCTTCAATCTCATCTTTCTTTGCTACTAAATTAATATCCAACAATGATTGTAATCTGAATTCAGGACTAGCGAAATCAAATGATGACTTTGTTATCTCCATCACTTCTTCCCAATGACGATCACGGATACTTTCCTTTGTAAATTCTTGCAATAAAGGTAACACAATCTGGAAATCTTCAATTTGTTGCTTCAATGTCTTATAAGCACTGTACTCACGAAGACGTGCTGGTAATTTCTTACAACGACCAGAAAAAGCTTCAATCTTTTCATTCATTTCAGAAATCAATCCGACCACATCAGTCCATAATACTTCCTTCCATCCATTTAAAGTACTTAATACATCAACATAGAGGGAGAAAAGTTGATCAGCTAGTTTCAATTCTTTTTGAGTTTGAATCAATTCTGGATAATCTGTCACAGGTAATGCAAATAACTCTTCCCCTAGCTTATATGAAGCCATCTTACGATCACGAATTCTATTCTCCTCTTTAAATCGATTCAAGCGATCAACAGCATCATTGGGATGGATTCCATCAACCATGGGACCATTACGTAGGAAATCTTCTCTAAATTGTTCCACATCTCTTTTGAACTCTTTAATGTCTTTTAGCAATTGTCTCTTATATCTAGTCTGGGTTTTAGACAATTCTTCAGTACGAGTCTCACAATGCTTCAATAGTTTCTTCCAGTTCGCGCGTAACACAGTCTTCTTATCAATCTCTTCTTTCTCCATGAATCCTAATAAGATACAAATATAGTTAGTCATACATATATAATCATCATTATCAGGCATGGGTGTTTCTATGTAGTACATCAACTATGTAAGCAACCCAATGATTATATTATCATTCTATTACCTGATGGAAGATAAGACTCTAACATTCGATACATGTCCATGATAGGATTGATCTCCATCTCCATGGATGACTCACGATCACGGACATCAACTAGAAGCTTCATGATGATACTCAGAGAGTCAAGGTCTGAAACCTCACGCATCACTTTACCATTTGTCATACGAATGAATTCAGTCAAGGCTTCAAGCTTTGTCTTTGCTTGAGTATGTAAATTATCACTAAATTTCACTTTCCAACGGTTACATTCACTCTTCAATTGCGCTTTAATAGCAACGGTACGTAGAGATAAGGCACCAATATTTTGAATATCGTTAATGTTAGTGATCTCATTATCGATCTCACCAAATGAACGTAATTTATAATCAAAATCATCAAGTGATGGAATTGTTTTCATGAAACTAATATAAGAAGAATCTTTATCATCATGCCATAACCAATCGTATTGTGCGAATGAATTCAAATAATCTTGAACAGTATTACGAATTCCTTGAATGCATCCTGTTAACAACAAAGCTACACGTACAATTTCAATATCTTTAGTAATACGATCGAAGAAAGTGCGATTTCTTGGACCCTCCGTTTCAACGGACCAATCTCTAACAGTCTTGAAGCAACGTAAGATAGCTTGAGCTGAACGATTTATACATTCTTGAATTTCATCTAACGAAGGATTCAACTCAACTTTAGGAGCAGCTAATTGAATATCTACTTCAAAAAATGGCAAAACTGTTTCAGTTGTTGTTGACTTTTTGGAATTTGCTGCTTTATCATCACGTACTACAGGACGGGAACCGATGCGTTTTTTCAAAGCATTCATTGAGTTCTTAGCACAGTGCAGTAGAGCTTGATACATGAAGTGATTGTAATGTTTCTTCAATTTATTCACCTCATCTTCAGCAATATTTTCTACATGTCCATCTAACTTGTAATTCTGAATTGTCTTGACTAAATCACGTACTGCAAATTCAATCTCTAAGTTCTTGCCTTGCAATAGAGTGGACTGACGAGCTATATGTTTCTCCTGCATCCTCACAAAGTCTTCAACAGTGAATGACTCAGCATCTGGTAGATCGACTAGTAATGTCTTCGATACTATCTTAAGATTCTTCTCGATACGATTCTCAATAATATCGTTGATATTCTCAACTAACTCATCCAATTTGCGCAATCCCGCGTGAATATGAGCCTTGTAGGCGTCGATATTCATAGATGTCCATGTTAGAGTAATCATACCTGGGCGTAGCTTATACTCCATGTCTCTAAAATGAGGCCGTAGAACCATAGCAGTGACAGGAATCACATTTGCAACTACTTTATCATACTCACTCAATGCCCAGTGAAGCTCGTTATGATAGTTCTTGAACTTATCTTCTTGGAATAAAACAATTCGCGCTCCATCGGGGATATCAATACCCATGCGATCTAAACATTTTGCCTCACGAATAAGTTGTAGAATCTCTTGATCAAAATTAACATATAATTTTCCATCATCAGGGTGACGAATGATTAAGGTAGCTTGTAAGCCAGCCTTTGCTTGATCAATAGATTGCACCCATGCTTGATACCAGAGATATTCAAAGGCTACTAAGGTCTTCGCTACTTTGTTGTACATCTTGATGATGCGCTTCGCATCTTTTCCTGCTAGTACGTTCTGATTGGATTCAAATTGCTTCATCGGCTCCTCAATTCTTTTTAATAAGTGTCTGTGTACATTGATCAAGAGCAGACATGTCAACGTCAGCATAATAGAGTAGATAGAGGATAGTCGAGCAGTAATGGAAGAATCGAATTAATAGCATCATGCAATAATGTATGTATATATCAAGTAGTTCTAAAAGACACATAATTTGAGTATACAAGAGAATAAAAGACACATAATATGAGTATACAAGAGAATAAAAGATACATACCTGGACCAGGTGATATTACCAGCAACTGGAGGTAGATTCCTGGGAATAGGAGGATCTTGCTTTTCTCTCTCATACAATTGCTGTACTTGTTCTAACTCTAATCCATAATTCTGAAAGATAATATTCAACTTCGAATCTAAATCACTCTTCAAACTTTCACGTTGTAAAATAGTTTGAAATTTACGTAACAGACGTAATGAATGCTCAATGGAAGTAATATGTTCGAAATTCTGATTAATGAATTGCTGCAAGCGAGTCTCGAGTTCGGTAATCTTTACATTGAATTCCACATAGTCACGATCGAAGTTATTCTTATGATAGGCAAGTAAGTCATGTCTCTTCAAACGAAAATCTTTCACAATCTGATGAAACAAATCAATAAGTTTCTCCATTCCTTCTAACTTATTCTTTGACAATGAGTTGAATTGATCGATTGTGCTAAACATATCAATCAATTTGATTACTCTACGACAGAAGAGATCAAAGTGTCCGAAGATTGACATCTCATTGAAGGAAAATTGTTTACCCTTCGGTGTTTGCTCAAGCTTCAGCTTAGTCTGACGATACTGTTCATGATAAGCCTCATTGAGCTTCAAGCATGACTCCAGCTTGCGCACTAGTTCTTGAGGGTCACTCTCCCACAGAGCATCCATATCGTTATCACCTAATAAAAACAGAAGAAGAGCGAAGTAGATAGATATTAAAATTGATGAGGAATTAGCTTATCAAGAACAGGACAGTAGTGGCAAATATCACTGATCATGATCATGATCAAATACATATAATATGATAGCAACAGAAGCGATGATGATGATGCCTTTGTTTATTTAACTTACCAGTGATATGCTGCTTGCAGTTGACTATCATCTGCTCAGTGATCTTGGCAAAGAGCGAGGTCATCCTACCTGGGGTGTTGTAGTAACGTGCTATTGTATGGATCATCTTGATCGAATTCATCAATGCAGGAAGGGTATCTGTGATCGTCTCCGCATTACCAGTATACAAAGGATCAATGAATCTCTCTAGAGTATAGAGATACTTGACATTGTCCTTGGCTTCATTTGCTTGTTCAGTAATATTCACATCAATTTGTTTCCAACGACGCAAGAGATTCACAATGTTTTGTTTGCTTGCATCAGCAGATACTTTAGTTAACGCACTGAGGACACTGATCACTTGCTTGCAATCAGGACGCTTCAATTGCTCAGTGATGCTTGTTAACTTCTGCATCTTACTTCGCCATACCTCTAATTCGCCACGTGGACCGACGTCTCCAGAATCAGATACTTGTTCTTTCTGATTCAAGTAGGTCTACGGCAAGTAAAACAATAAGTATACATGAATTAAAATGAATGATGTGAAAAGGAAGAAATGAGTGTGATATATCTATCATGAATGTGCTAATCATATATCATGATGGAATAGTATATTGATATGAGATATATGGATGAAAGAAGTAGTAGCAAGCAAGAATGATGCTTACTCACCTCGATTTCGTTGCACCATTCATTCAATAGAGCTTCGAAGTGATCGATAGCCTCAGGGGGCAAGGCAGTGCGGTGAGCTTTCACCTCCACGGCTCTAATAATCTTTGCATCAGGTGAGCGTAGCTCTAACCCACACTTCAAACTACTCAATGCTTCATTTAGATTCGTGATGAACGAACCTATCTCAGAGATGAAGTCATTCTTCTGCTCATCATCGACCTTACCCCAGTTATCATAGTGATCAATCATAGGACGGAATGATTGGCTGAGGATCGCCTCGATTGTACCTTTGATAACAGTAAGTGAGTATTTAACATCATAGATTTATCAATACAGGATAGTGAAGTCTGATAAAATACGATAACATAGTACAAAGCATGTGAGTGTGTGATCAATCCATCATCATCATCAGTATCATATGCTACAGTACTGCCAGTGAACTTACCTAGTGCTGAGCTACCGAATGCTCCTAATAGAAGATCATTTTCACCACATTTAGTCAGATCTAGAGCAGCACCCGACTGGACATTACGGATGAAGTAACAGCACTTGAACATCATCACGCCATTGGTACCATCAGATACAGACAGGAATTTCGGTGCAGACTCATCAACTAAGGACTAATAAAATTATATTCAAATATATATATCATGGTTAATAATAATAATTTTACGAACATTTATGATGTATCAATTACATATGAATTACATCAATATTTACATATATAAATAAGATTATCAATAAATAAATAAATTTGCTCACCTCTCCTTCATTTATTATAGGTTGATAAAAAACAAATAAACGACCAGAACTATCACCTTTAAAAAATGAATTAAATTTTTGTAGATTAGCATCTATTCTTATAAATGTCTGGACTGCCTCAGTTGTTAATTCTGGTCCAAAGGCTTCAACAATTTTTTCCATACACCATCGATGGCGCTCTAAGATTGACATTTTTTAAATTCAATTTGAACTCAGTGAAATCAATCGATTGGAAAATTTTATAGAAAATTGTATGTAACAAAAGGCTCTAAGCTTAATTATGAGAAATATAATTATAATACACTGTGGATAAATTGACAACAGAATTAATCAATCAACACACAGAAATTTTTGTTGAGATGTTTCAACAAAAAAAACGGACGACGATTTTTGGAAATAATTCAAAACCCATTTGAATCAGTTCATTTATCCTCAAAAATTATCATTTGATTTGGTTTTTAGTCGACCGTTTCGACTTTTTGAATTCAGTTTCGTAAGTTACTTCCAAAAAACTTCGAAAGCTTACTGTACGCTACGTTTATAATAATGATGTTGGAGGGAGACGACATATTGGGTAAAATTGTACGTGTTGTGCTTTGTGATCGAAGGGTTATCGAGGGGATGCTTCTATGTATGGATAGGCATCTTAACTTAGCCATAGGAGATGCGATAGTAAGTGCTGCTGTTGCTGATGCTGCTGACGCTGATGATAAAAGTTATAAGTTATATACTTATATATCACGATGTATCATAGGAATACCATGATATATCTGAGGATAGTGGTAAGGACCGACTTATGATTGTATGCTATTACTCTTCTATTACTCTGAGTGTGACTTATACTCCACTTATGACTGATGATATTGATGTTATCTATGATTATGGTGATGATGTTGATCATCATTATGATGATGATGATTTCTTTAATAGAATCACGCTTCGATAAAGATGAAGTACTTTCTAGAGGTATTGGAAGTGCTACCATTCAAGGTATGAAGATGTTTGATGATCAACTAGTTGTAGCAACACTCAACACACAAACAAGTATCATTATAATAGTTACTTCATGATACCTAGATATAGATACGATACTGCTGTAATTAATGTTTTATATCTAGCTATATCCAGCTATTGTCTGACATATATATCGTTAAATATATTTGTATCTATCTCTCTATAGATATAACCTAACTGTAATTGACCAGTACATATTATTATTATTGTTATGTTCTGACTATCATCTTTGTTTCATACTACTCATGAAGGCAAGCATGTGGTGAAGGTTCTATGTATTCTAGAATAAATCAATATCATATATATTATCAATACAATCAGAATAAAGATTACTATTATCACAACAAAAATTGGTTTATGGACCATTACAATAATCATTCACCCCCAATAAATCCAATATATCTTGAGCCGAATAATGTGTTATCTTTTGACCAAAGTCGTCATCATAGTCATAGCAGTAGTAATACATATCAACTCAATGATTGAATTATATATTGACATTGATGCAATAATGATGTTGATAGGATGATGATGATGATAATGTTTCTATAGTGATTGCTGTTAATGTGACAGCGGCGGAATATACTACTATAGTAAAATTTGGTATGATTTGTCAATTCATGTTATCATTAAGTCGAAAACAAAGCACCCGAAGTTATTGATCAGATATCATTTTTGCATAACTTAAACCTCAACCATATTGACAGCAGTCTGTTTACAGGTTTTTTGCTGAGATAATTTTTTACGATCAGTATCATCTTCAACACTATAATCATCTTCATCGCTATCATTATCTTCATCACTATCATCATCATCATCGACACCTTCTTCTGTTCAATACCTTAACTTACACCATCCTCTTCCTTCCTACCTACCTTCTGCTATCCACTATGATCTGCTGATATCATCACAGAAATCTACCACTTACACTGAACAACAGTAGTATATTCCAATCGTCATCATCAATTCAATCACTATGCTGGTTCAAAGACGAAGGGTGTTATGTAAATTAAAGCAAAGAAAGTACTATCATCATCATCATACACATCA
>Ga0164294_10005218_pt1 | contig 11168 bp, 7 predicted proteins | sample GEODES005metaG_FD_111479 | JGI IMG/M metagenome (GOLD analysis project Ga0164294, IMG submission 111479) | Oligotrophic lake water microbial communities from Sparkling Lake, Wisconsin, USA - GEODES005 metaG | ecosystem: Environmental > Aquatic > Freshwater > Lake | place: USA: Sparkling Lake...
AGCAGCGGCAGTGAGGCGTTGCCACGGTCGATCACGTCGCCCGTCTGCACGACAGTCATCGTGCCACCGGTCCATTTGCCGCTCTCGTCCACAGCGCCACACAAACGGAGGGCCTGCAAGGCTTGCGCCTCATCTCCGTGCAAGTCGCCGATTGCGCAGAGCGGTGGTGTCGACGACGGTCGCGCGAGGGCGCTGATCGCACAAGTGGTGAGGACGAATACATGGGTGCGAGGCATATGCCGCTGCTAGGGGCTGGGAGCCGCTAGCTCCTCACAAGACACACTCGAATTCGACCCCTCGTGCTTGCGAGCGCATGAGAGCTCGCTCACGAAGCTCGCTCACGAAACATGTCTGGGGTGTTCGAAGAGCGTTGCGTTCGATACACGGAAAAATCTTCTACGTAACCAACCTTTTGCAAACATCCCAAAAAGGATTTCTCCGCTGCGTGTTTTGCACCCGGGTTTCGCATCAAGCGCGTTTTCCAACAATAATGCGCGCGGTTGTCGACAACTTCGTCGCCTCTATGCTTCCCTTTGACGAGTCCGTGCGCGTCTCGCACATTGACTGGTGCGAGTGCCAGGACGCGATGCCGCCCACGCTGTACGTGGACGACTGGACGGTGCTGCGCGAGGTCGTCAACCCGTACACCCTCCGCGCCGGCGACCACTGCATCGTCAGCGTCAACGTGCTGCACAAGCTGTGGAAGTGGTCTGACATGCTATGCTCAGCACTCACCTCGTGGGAGGTGCTGCCCTTCCGGCTCTTTCATCACTTTGTGGTGCTCGACGACGTGGCGTCGATCGGCGCGAATGGCGTGCCGCTGCGCGCCGACGGCACGCCCGTCAGGATCGCCGAGTTCAGCGACTCGTTCGTCAACGCGATGCGGCGCCTGACCATGGAGGGGTACAGCCTAACAGCGCTCCTGCGCAACATTCATCGAGTGCTCACGAACCCGGCGCGGTTTCACACGCCGCCCCTCGCCGACTATGTGCACCGGCGGCAGCCAGGCAGGTGCGGCATCTTCGTCGTCGCACAGCAGCTCAGCGAAGAGCAGCGGCGGCGCACAGTAGAGAACGCGCTCACGCTCGCCCGCTCGAACGAGGCGCCCGTGTATTGCGTCTTCTCGTCCAACTGCGAGCATCTCGCGTGGCAGCTGGACGCGTCGTCGTCGTACAAGGGGCGCTTCGTCAGCCCGCAGGTGGCCCACAATATGTGGAAGGCCTTCCGCCTAAGCCTCTGCCTCGTGGCCGTTGTGTGTCTGCGCGTGCTCGCCTCGCTACCTGCCGATCGGCCCTTGAGCCACGCGGCCTTTGCGACGCTGTACCACCTCTTTGCGACCGTCCCGATGGGCGCACAGGTGCAGGCCTGCCTCGTGCGCACAGCTGTCAACCTGACGCAACGCCGTGGAGCAGGGGACCTGGAGAAGGGCACATACGAGTACTTGATGATCAAAGAGACGTTCCGGGCGGCGTGGCTCGCCATCTTGGGGGTAGGCCTCGTCTGCATGATGCCGCGTCTCGTGTGGGAGAGCGAGGGGCGCCGCTTCAAGCTCGCGGCCTTCCTCTCCTTTTGGGCGTACAACCTCGCGTCGATGTGCTTCAACATGACGTCGCAGCTCTGCACACGCGCGCTGCTCCGGGCGGGGGTGGGGATACCCATGCCTGTCTTCCACGACGAGCGCACGCAGTCGCCGCGCTGGGTGGCGGCAGGTCCACGGGGCCCGCCGCCAGCCCCTTCTTCGCCGTCTGTTGGCGGGTCTGCCGGCGAGGCTGCTGACCGGTGGCCGCCGCCGCCGCTGCCGCCGTCGCTGCGGCAGCTGCTGCCGCCTTCGCTGCCGGCAGCAGCGCCGCGAGAACAGTTGGAGCTCCCGCGAGAGCAGTTGTCACTGACGCCGCCGACTCCCCCCGCATCTCCCAACCTCAGCAGCAGCAGCAGCACGTGCGGGGGCATTTTCAGTCGAGGACGCAGAGCGGCACGCTCCCGCAGCCCGAAGAAGCTGCAGTGACGTCGACCTCAACTCAAGTGGCGGCCGGGGCCGATGCGCGATGGGGCGCGCGGCTGGGACAAGCCCGGTGGGAGCTGCGAGCTGGGACGGGTCTGGGAGGCCCACCCGCGGACCCACACACGTGTATTTCACAGGCCTCAAAAATTGACATCATCCGATTATTCCGCCTTTATCTTCATATGGTACGGATACGCGGCCGGTGCGGGCCCATCGACGCCCCGCATCGGCCGGTCGTCGCCGCTCATTATTCGGCGCGGCACCGGCCGGGCGACGCGGGTGCTTGCTCGGCTCCGCTGAGGCTCCCCCCTCCCCGGACCCCGCCGTGCGGGCCGATCCGGAGCTTCGTGCCTTCGTGCCTTCGTGCGGTGTAAGGGCTATAATTTAATTCGATTGTGCTGCGCCATGCGAAGTGCGATCCATGCACTTTTGAAGATATTCGTAGTCGCGAAGCTTTCGCGCGATCGTATCACGTCAGTTCTTCGCTCCCTGCTCCTTGTCCTTCAGTCTTCATTGCATTCGGTGCATCGTCCCGCAGCTTATCCGCCGATGCGCCATACCGCGGTAGCGCATCCGAGTGGCGCGCGCCGCCGTCGCTGCCGCCCGATGCAGGTCCGCCCGTCTCGGCGTCTTCCCGCCGCGAGGGGCGCGAGCGCCCAAACTCGTCCTTGGGTGGCTCCTCGTGCCGCTCGGGTTCTCTCCGGTCACTTTCACCACGCGACTCGTCGCGCCGATCGCGCCTGTCGGAGCGGTGGTGATCGTCGTCGCGCCGGGGGTAGTCGTCCCGCCGGTGATGCTCATCGCGACGGTCGTAGTCGTCGCGCCGGTGGTGAACGTCGCGATCGCGCCGATCGTAGTCGTGCCGATCGGTGGTGTCACTGCGCCGGTCTCGATGGTGGTGGCCGTCGCGTCGCGACCGATCTCGATCGCGATCCCGGTCGCGGCGGTCCCGATCGCGGTGCGCACGGTCGCGATCGCGGTCGCGGTCCCTATCCCGATCGCGATCGCGATCCCGGTCACGGTCGCGGTCACGCTCGTCTCGCTGATTCCGAGGTCGCTCCTGGTGCGGTTCCTCACGCTCCCTGTCCGTCATCGGATCCTTCACCCCGGCAGCGGCAGTGGCCGACGCGTCGCGAGGGTGCGACGGCGGCGCAGGCAGTGCAGGGTGACTTTCCAGCAAGCGCTTCTCGAGCCTCTGTGTCGCGTGCGCCGCGAGAGCCGCCTGGCGTAGCCGCTCCTCGTCCAACCGGCGACTCGCCTCCTCCAGCTGCTCGCGCTTGGCCCTCATGGCGGCCTCGAGCTGCGCCTCCTGCTCCTTTTTCTGGCGCAGCTCCTCATTCTTCCGGTCGAGGAACACCTTTGGGATGCCCGTCTTGTTGGCCTGTGCCGAGAGCAGCAGATCCCACAGGTCGCGCATGAAGGCGCTCGTGTTCTTCTCGAGGAAGCCGGTCAGCGAGAGCTGCATTTGCTTGGGATCGAGCGGCTTGGATTCGAGCTGACTCTCCACGTAGCCCTTGAGGATGTCGTCCTCAACGCCGAGGTACTTTTGGAGCTCCTGGTGGATCCATGGCCGGATCACCTCGAGCTGCACCTTGGCCATGTCGACGCGGGTGTTGAACGAATCGGGGAATTTGGTCGACTTGAGCAGCTTCTTGTCCTTGTCTGAGAAGCGCCCATCCTGCGCCGCCGACACGCCGCGAAAGCCGCTCCCGGACATCCCCGCACGCAAAGAGCGTGCGCTTACGAGGCAGCTAAACGAGTACGGGAAGGAAGTTCACCATTCCTCAGGACCGCCACGTGTCCTTTTTCGTAGCATGTTACGTCAGTCAAACTGTGAAGTTCATCGATGAGCTCCAACGCACGCACGCCCATTTCAGCACTCAGTACCGATCAATTATTACACGACGTCTTCAACGCGGTTCGTCAAATCTCCCCAACGAGAATTGTCGAGAATTTTTCCGAGATTAAATATTGCTAACTGTGGGGAATTGAGCGATCGAAGCCCCTTGATGACAGGTCCGGAACATCAAGGCAGGATTCAGCGCTCAGAGGCCGACTCCTCGTGCCAAAACCCACCAAGATGCTGCCCTTCGGGGATGGCATCGCGATGCTGCAATACGCTAGTGGGCTGGGCACCGACTCCGAGGCCAACGCCCCATCATCTGCCGATTACGACGATGACTCGCAGGCTGGTCAGAAACGGAGATGCGTGTGGACCGAGGATCTACACGCTAGATTCGAGTTGGCCGTGGAATCTCTGGGAATCGATTACGCGAAGCCGATGGCCATTCTGGACCACATGGGCGTAAAGGGACTCACCAAGGCCAACATTAAGTCTCACCTCCAAAAGTACCGCATGAAGATGTCAGCTTCAAAGGGCGACGGGCCGACGGGAGCAGGATTGAGGATGCTCAGCGCGGCCTCGCGCAAGCCCACCTCGATCTCACTCGGCCCGCAGCTGCCAGCGTGCGTTGCGGACCTGAGCCATTCAGCCTATGATCGGGCCAGCCTTGCGGAGGACAAGGTGGACAGCCCGCGCCTTTCCATGTATGCCCCGATGCAGCACGCGCCAAGACCGAGCCCGGGCGGCGCTGGGCCCGGCGGTGGGGGCGGCCACAGCGGTGGGAGGGAAGGTGTCGAAGTGGGTGGCAGCGGCGAGCGCGGCGCCGGAAGTGCCGCCGCCACCGTCGCCAACGGCACTCATGGCGGCCCTGGGGGCGTTGTGGGCGGCAGCGGCGGCGCGAGGAGCGACCACACGTCCTACGCATGTCACCCGCGTGTCGCGATGCCCCACGCGGGGGCTGGGGCGCACGCGGAGCGCGTCCACCTGTTGCCGCCGGGCGCCTCGCCCGCGGAGTCGGCGCACCAGGAGATTCCGCCTGCGGACGCGCGACACACGCTCGGCGTGTGCGGGATGCTCAGCTGCGGCCCCAGGGGGGCCGAGGTGCACAGGCGGCTGGTGGATTGCATGCGGCAGCACGGGCTGAGCCTGATCGCGCAGCTCGAGCTGCAGGAGGAGCTCGCGCGCCAGCTGCACTACCAGCGTGGCCTGCAATCCGAGATGGAGGCCTTGCTCAGCGCGCACCTGGAGTCGCTTCGCGGCGCCAACCCGCCGCCGCAACACCTGCAACAGGAGTTGCGCGGCAAGGTGCACCTGCAGCACGAGCTGCAGACGCGCTCGCAGTCGGCGTGCCACGAGCTGCAGGTGCACCTGCGCATGCAGCAGCAGATCCTCACCGACCTCAACCACGCCGGCCTTCTCCCCGAGGGTGCGGGCATCGCGGCCGCGGGCAACACCCTCTCGCAGGTGAGCGCCCTCGCAGGCGCTTATGCGAGCCAGTCAGCGCACTTTGGCGGTATGGCGTCCGTCGTGCCGCCCGCCGCACGGCTCGACCACGAGGCGTACCCGATGTCGGACTCGGCGCTCGCGATGCACGCGGCCACCGCCGCCTCGCGCCACCACCATATGGGAAGCCACCATCCGGCGCTGCCGCAGTATGCTGCAAAGCCACAGCCGCAGCAGCACGAGATGACCGATTGGGCGCGCAGCAGCGCCCACGGCGGCAGCGATGGCTTGCCCGCGCCCGGGGAGGTATGGATGCGCAATCTCTCGAGCTTGGGTGCCATCTCAGCGATGGGGATGATGGCGAATGCAATGGGCGACGCCGCACGAAGCGTCACGGCCGGCCACGGCATGTCTGTGGGGGGTCCCGGGGCTCGTTCGCTCCCCTCCGAAGGCGCCTCGTCGGAGGAGGGCCGGAGCGGTTCGGTGGGCCGCTCAAACTCAGAGGAGAGGCCGGGTTCCGGGTCGGAGGCGGGTGCCGCCTACGCCAACCCGCACCCGCCGCCCTCGCACGTCGCCGCTACCACCCATGGCGACTATCCGCTTAGTCACAGCACGACCCACACGTCTACGAGCACGCTGAGCACAAGCAACCTGAGCATGGCGTCGTCGGCGAGCAGCGGCGGGATGCAGGCAGAGCGCAAGCCGTCGCAGAACTCGTCCACCTCGCAGGACCTATCGTCGCAGAGCAGTATGTCGGGCTTGGAGGCGGCGGCCGTGCTCATGCACGCGCGCGAGCCGCCGTCGGCGGCGATGGTCGAGGCGGAGGCGGAGATGCCTCTCCTGCAGGCTCATCCCGCGGAAGCCGAGGCGGCAGCGAGGGCGGGCATGAAGCGGCAGCGGGACATGGAGGAGGAGTACGCTGAAGACGACGAAGACGACGACGAAGACGACGACGACGACGACGACGACGACGACGATGACGACGCCGACGCCTGAGCGCATTCCGCCGCCTTTACCGCCGCCTCCCCCCCCCCTGGAGGGCTCCTCGGGGCTGGAGTGAGGGGCGGCGGGGCGCGTCGTATGATCGATCATCTATTTGCGCCTCATTGGCGACTTGTGCGAGTCAACATCGAACATGCAGGGAGGAGGGTGCGGGGTCTCCACATTAGTTGTGAGCCAGCGTTTGGTGAACTCGAACCCGCGTGGTGCCGACGCCAGCAACACAGAGACAGGAGGTGGGCTTTCGCAACCTCTGTCGGCGCGGTAGACGGCGTTCGCGTTATGTCAGGGGCCGCTTGCTGTGTGGACGGGCGGTGTGTACGTTTCTCCTAGTGTTGGAGTAGCGGAGCGTCGGACGTCGCGGCCGTCGCGTTCGACGCGACGGACCGGCGGCGCGGATCGGTATGATATCTGAGTGTGTGCCTTCGGGTTCGCGCGTGAATTATAAAGCGAAGGAGTTATCATCTGATAAGGACCGGGACCCGCTCCGCCGCCGCGCGCCGGGCCGGGGCGCGAGACACCCGAAAGATGCCGGCCGCAACGCGCACATCGAAAAGACAGGGCGACGTCGCGGGGTAATGCCGTGGGTCGAGTCAGGCGAGAGAAGGAGAGCGATGCATGGCGCCGAAGCTGGATCGCTGGCTCCCTTGCAGCGCCTCACTTGGGCGGCGCACTGCGTGCGTAGGGCGCAATCTTTGTGGCGGTTTCATGGCGGCGGGGCTTCCTCCTCCGTTGCGGCGAGGTCAATCGCAGTGCTCTCCTCGGGCGCCTGGCTGCTGCTGCTGAACATCATCTCGAACTCCATCCAGCTGATCTCGCCGTCGCCGTCGAGGTCCATCATCGCGTGCGCCGAGTCCGCGTCAGCGCCCAGCAAGCTCTGCAGGTCGTAATCCGCAAGGAGACCCGCCTTGAGCTCAGCCTTGCTCAAGGTCCCCATGCCGTCCGCGTCGAGCTGGTCGAAGATGGCACGGGCACGTGCCAGCATCGGCGCGGCCATGTCGGCCTCCGCCGCCATGTCGTCCAGGTTGTCCTGGTCGTCCGCCGCCGCCTCCTCGCCATCGGCGTCATCCCTGGTCACGGCCGCCCGGCGCACGGCGCGGCCGCGAATGCCCGCCTGCACCTTGGTGGCGGCTGCGTTTTCGGCGGCTATCTGCTTCCGCACATTTCGGCTGCGCTGTACTGCCTGCAAGCTCGTCGCTGCTTTAGCCTGTTCACCCCTCATAACTTGAGCAGCATGCCTGCGAGCGGAGGCCTGCATGCGAACGGCCGCGGCCTCGCGCGCGGCAGCCTCCTGCTCGTAGGAAAGATTCGCTTCAATAGCGCTCACATCCTCGAGCGGCGCACGCTCTTCAGCTGCTGCAAGAAACCGCTCAAGCATTGCGGCGCCCTCCTTGCTGTGCGTCGGATTGTTCCTCATGAGCCACTGGGCCAAGTAGGTGGTGGCGGATGAGTGCATCATGCCCTGCTTTGATTTGTACTCACGGAGCGTGGCTTCGAGGCCCATCTCGAGCATCGCGAGCACGCCCTTCTCGGCCAGATACGTGTTGTCAAAGGCGGCATTGGAGCCGATCATCCCCGAGGCGGGCCCAACGGTGCCTCCAAGCAGCGTCGTGGGCGAATCAAGACAAGTCAAGTCAAGTTGTCAGCGATAAGATTATGTCTTGGGAGTCGGTGTTTCGTTATTAACTCTGGAAGTTTCGTTACTAACTCCCAGAGCGTCCCTTCTCCACCTACTTTACCGGCGGATGGCGCCGAAAATGCCGCCCCTCGTCCAAGAGCCCCTCGTCCACCAAGAGCCCTCGGAAGCGTTGGCTCTGCTCCAACGCTATTTGCTCATAAAGTCCCGTTCCGCGCTGATGGAGTGTACCTCTACGAACTGGTCGGGTCGCAATCTGACCGACGAGCACATGAAGGGCGTCAGCGGCGTGCTCATGAGCAACACGAAACTGACCATGCTCGACCTCTCCAAAAATCGCATCGGCGACGCGGGCGCACACGCCCTTGAGGTGGCTCTGGCCGGAGCGGTGGGGCTGCAAACGCTGACGCTGTCGTGTAATCGCATAGGCGATGACGGGGCGTGTGCGATTGCCGCTGCACTGCGAATGGCGATTGCCATTGGGTGGGCTCCCGGGGCCGCCGGTGGGCTCAAGGAGCTGATGCTTGCGTGGAACCAAATCGGAGATCGTGGCGCCGGCGCGCTTGCAAAGGCACTGCCGAACAAACTGCGACGACTCGACTTGCGCGCCAACCGCGTGGGCAACGCAGGCGTGGCTGAGCTCTTCCGAGCACTGCCCACCGGTCCGGCCCTCGACGAGCTCTGCTTACAGGACAATTGGATTTCTTGCGAGGGCGCCAAGGCGATCGCCGCTGCACTGCCCGTGTGTGTGTGGCTGCATGACCTGCAACTCGCGGGCAACCGAATCGCAGATGTCGGTGCTGCGGCTTTGGCTGAGGCTGTGCGGACGACGCGCTCGCTGCGACGGCTGCGCCTCTCAAGCAATGCCGTCGGCGAAGACGGTGGCGTGGCCCTCGCCGAGGCGCTCCGGCTCAGCGGCGATGAGGGCGAGGGTGCATTGCAGTCTCTTGAGGTGGCGTACAACCGGCTCGGCGATCGGACTGCCGCCGCTTTCGCTGTGGCCTTGCGACAGGCGCGACTGCAAGCGCTCGATTTGGAGGGCCACCGCATGAGCCCTGACGCGGTGCAGCACTTGGCCGTCGCGCTGCTTGGTGCCGCCATCGGGGTCGCGAGTGGTGCTGGGGGCTCGTCCCCGGCTGAGGCCGAGGAGCTCGACAGGGCCTGTGGGGAGGAGGACGAGGCGCGCTCGGCGACCGCGGCGGCGCTCGCGGCGGCCCTTGCGGCGGAGGACGTGGCGACCATCCAGCTGACCAACGCAGAAGCGGCCGTTGAGGAGCTGCACAAGCGCCGTGAGGAGCTCGAAGAGGTCCTTCGTGAGGCCCAGGACCTCGAGTGGGAGCTGCAAGCTGCCAAGGCGCAGGAGGCGGAGCTCAAGCGGATCGTCGAGCAGGATCAGCAAGCGCTCGACGAGGCACAGAAGCAGGCCGAGAAGGCGAAGAAGTGGAACCTACTCTCGATGGGGACGCAGAAGCAGAAGGCTCTCCAAGCTCTGAAGGAGCAGATGACGAAACAGGCCGCCGGCGTGGCAAAGGCGGCGGCCGAGAGCCAGCGTGTGACGAGCCTCGGCGGAACGCTTGAGAAGCAGGCACGCGAGGCCGAGAGGCTCCAGCGCGAGCTCGAGCGAGATACGGCGGCGACGACACGTAGGCTGCGGGAGACTCGCGAAGCACGAGCGCAGGCAGAAAACGTCCGGCGTGCCGCCGAGGCCGCCGCGACCGAAGCCGCCGCCGCGCACGCCGAGCAAGCGCGCGCACGACCGGCGCCGGCGCCCACGCGGCCGCCGTGGCTATCGCTTCGGCGGTTGCATGGCATGCGGCTCATGTCGCACGTGCGCGCGCTCGGGGTGATAGGCGAAGACTGGCGGAACGAGCTCGACAATGGGGTCCTTCTCGACGAGCTGCGGCGTGCGCGCGAGCTCCTTACCGGCGAGGCCATGCCGCCGTGGTTGCGGAGTGGCGTTCGAAGAAGCACGGAAGCACGTACAAATTTGAGTGGATCCCACTTGCCTTTCGCGCTCTCCATGATGGGTGTGGCGGAGCCTCAAGAGCCGAGGGCCACGCAGCCACGCGTGCAAGTCCAACTCGAGCCGTTGATACTCTTCGCCTCCGACGGCGAGGAGGTCATCATCGACCGCAGGCGGCCAACGAAGCCGCCAGATCCGCCGATAGGGCACCGGTGGAGGAAGCTGGGTCGGAGAAGGCCGACGAAGGGCGTCGAGCTCTTCAACGAGGCGCTCAGCGAAGCTCTTCGGACGAAGCAGGAGTTCACCCAGAAGGAGATCGACGAGTTCAGGCTGCCGAATCTCACAGTCGAGAGCTTCATTCAGGTGGGCGATAGGTTTTTTCGTGCTGAAGATGGAGCAACGCCACCGTCGCCGCCGCCGCCACCGCCACCGCCGAAGCCACCACCACCACCACAGCCGACGCCACCACCACCGCCGCCGCCGCCGCCGCCACCATCGAAGCCATCGCCGCCGCCGCCGCCGCCTGCAGATGCTCAGATTATGCCTGACCTTGATCCGGAGGCTGTCCGCAGGGCCATTCAGGCTGTCTTCGAGCGGTGGGATCTCGACAGGTCGGGCCTCTTGTCCATCGACGAGTTCGCCTCGGGCATCACGCGAGAGGCCACGTCGCTCGAGCATCGCGACGACCCCGCTGTGCGTGCCATCGCCGCGGTGATGGCGAGAGAGGCAAGAGAGAGGCGAGAGAGGTGAAATCCGCATCCTCCAGCACGCATCTTCCGGTGGCTCGTAAGAGTGCGTAGAGCCAGGCTCTGTGGAGAGGTGAAATCTGCATCCTCCAGCACGCAGCATCCTTCGGTGGCACGGTGGCACGCGTGAGTCGCGGCTCGCGGGGTACAAATGTGCTGGCCCTCCCTGACTCAGCGCACAGCGGGCGGGTTGTGGTGGGATACGGTAATTGTAAATTGACGTCAATTGTGACTGCGCTGTTGCGGCGCTCCGCTGTACAGTCACGCCGCTGACCATAGTCCGGTCATAGACCGGATACAGTGATAGTGTTAATAGTGATAGCGTCGCCGTCTGCCTTTCGCTTGACGATGATAGTTCCACAGGATGTCCCGCACACTTAATTTAGAGTACCGTTACGCTATAATACGGCTATACGATAACCCTCCGGCTGCCGTATACGGTATACTAAATTAAGTGCCGGTCCCGCACACTTAAGGTTTAGCCGGTGCACTCCGTCTCCGCTCGCCTCTCGCGTCTCTGCGACGTAGGTCGTAGC
>Ga0164294_10005223_pt1 | contig 11163 bp, 4 predicted proteins | sample GEODES005metaG_FD_111479 | JGI IMG/M metagenome (GOLD analysis project Ga0164294, IMG submission 111479) | Oligotrophic lake water microbial communities from Sparkling Lake, Wisconsin, USA - GEODES005 metaG | ecosystem: Environmental > Aquatic > Freshwater > Lake | place: USA: Sparkling Lake...
AGAACTTAAAGAAGAAGAACTTAAAGAAGAAGAACTTAAAGAAGAAGAACTTAAAGAAGAAGAACTTAAAGAAGAAGAACTTAAAGAAGAAGAACTTAAAGAAGAAGAACTTAAAGAAGAAGATGCTTCTGATACAGAAATAGTTGAAGTTGACTAAAAATAAAGTATATTACGATTTTAACATGACTTAAAATGTTCACTTACTATACTATTATTTTTCTCATAATATACTTCAACGGGGGCTAATGGTGATTCAATATAAAAAATTAGGCGCAATAAAATTAATATTGATTTATTTGCAACTAAAATTTTGCTATATTGTAAATTGCTATATTTTTTTTTCTTAAATTGTTTAATTTTATGTGCCATTAAAATAGCGTATTTTATATTTATATAACCACAATTAACAGTATTAAAATATAAATTGTAGTCTGTACCATTATTAAATAATTGCAACCATTGGTCTATAAAATGTGTAAAATCACTTGGTCTCTCAATGCAACCACTAATAGTTACATAAACGGTTGGAAAATTAGCATAATTATAAGTTGCCCACATATAATTATGTATTGTTTTTAAGTTTATATATTATTTTGCAAATCTAGATTACTTACTAAATTACCATTTAGTTTTTCGCACATTAATTTTTGGACCTTTTTTCTTATCTCTTATGTTTGGGTCATACATTTCTTCTTCATTGTCGGAGTCTAAATTTTTACTAATTTCCCAAAACTCTTTTGAACCCAATTTGAATGTTTTATGATGATCAGCTTTATACCAAAAAATTTGGTCGTGCAACTTATTTGATTTAGCATTATTATTAATTACTAAACATTCATAATTTTCAGTGCATTGATCCATTACTTGGCAAAAACTCTCAAATGTAGGAAACATACCAGCGTAATTTTCATAAATACGACGCCGATTTGCTATGTATGGCTCGCGCAATATAAAAACGTAATCAATATTTGTGCGCAAATTGGGGGGAATACCCAAAGGATATTGCATTGTGATGACCAACATGATCTTCCAATGACGCCCATTCATAAACAATAGACGCATCATTTTATCTTTAGTCCAACTACCATCATACAAACAATCGTCTAAAATAACAAATGCACGAGGGTCAATATTAGATTTTTTATAAACTTCTATTTCTTTTTTTATTTGTTTTAATACTGTTTTTTGCCTTTTTAAAATATTTTCTATAATAGCAGTATTATATTCATCGTGAATAAATAGTTTTGGGACATGTTCTGCATAAAATCCATTTCCAGCTTCTGTTCCACTAATCACTGTTCCTATTGGAATATCTTGATGATAATAAAGTAAATCACGTACTAAATAAGATTTACCTGTATCGCGGCGACCGATTAATACTATAACAGGTCCTTTATTTTCGTCGGGTCTAAAACTAATTGATTTAATTTCAAATTTTTTTAATTCTAATGTCATTACTAAATACTTATTTAATAACTATATTAAATATAACATTATTTAAACTAATAAACTAATAAATAATTAACTAATTAATATATTTCAATTGTGTTATATATTAAAAAAATTATTATAATTAATTAATTAAATGGAATTAAATTATAGAAAAAATAACAATAAAGAACTATTTGAAGCAATTAACAAAGAAGAATATTTAGATTTAGAAGCTATTCAAAATTATATTCCATTATATGACCTTTATTTTCAGTTAAATAATACTAATTATAATTCTATAAATTTAAATAATAAAATCAAACTTGACTCTATTTTGGAAAAAGAGAGCTATAATAAATATATTGCAACAGTGCTAGATTGCAGTAATAATAAACATAAAACAAAAATATTTGTTAAATTTAGTCCATTAATTGATCCTATTAAATATATGCTTGGAAAATATGAAACTAGTTATAATATATTAGAATTACCCAAATTTTGTGAACAAACTGCTTCATCTATTGACAATGAAGAATACAAAACAAAATATAAAAAGATTAGTGATCCAAACAATTCAGCATATATTGATGGGTTCTTTTCATTTTTATCAAGTTGTTTATTAAATGACTATAATTTTTACAATGGTCTTAATTATTATGGTGGGTTTTTAGGAATAAAAAACAAATATAAATTAGACGTATCAGAAGATTTAGAGTTTTTGGCAGATTCAGACCACTTTCATAATCATAGAGATTGTCTCTTCTTTTTAGAAGATAATGAAAAAGTTAACTATTTTTTAAATAATACAAAAAAAAATAAGAAAACATTATTATTAAATATAAGTGACCCGTTAACTATAGAAGATTTAGATTTATGTATTATAGAAAAAGAGGAGCCAGAAAAAGAAGACAAAGAAGAGCCAGAAAAAGAAGACAAAGAAGAGTCAGAAAAAGAAGAACAAACTATTTCTACAAATGACTTTAGTAAAAACAATGAGTGTAATTTGACATATGAAAATCTTAATATAATAGAAAAACATTCGCATAAATCAAGTAATATTAATACAAGCATTAATGAAACAAACAATTCAGGGTTAACTTGCTCTTCGCGATCATCTAATACGGGTTCTCATAATAGTGATGAAACAGAATCAGTTAGTAATAATGATGATAGTGCTAGTTCTAATAATTCAATGTGTGATGAAATTTTATGCACTATCCAAAAGTTTCCAGTTAAAATGATTGTATTAGAATGTTGTGAAGACACATTGGACTCATATATTTTAAGTAAAAAAATCAGCGATGCTGAATGGGAATCAATAGTATTACAAATTTTATTTACATTAATTACATATCAAAAAGTATTTCATTTTACTCATAATGATCTTCATACCAATAATATTGTGTATGTATTTACAGAGAAAAAATATTTGTATTACAAATATAACAATATTCATTATAAGTTCCAACATTTGGCAAAATATACAAAATAATCGACTTTGGCAGAGCAATTTATAAATTCAAAAATAAGTTTATATGCAGTGATAGTTATTCAGAAGATGGTGATGCTAGTACACAATACAATTGTGAACCATATTTTAATGAAAATAAACCTCGTATTGATCCCAATTATAGTTTTGACTTATGTAGATTAGGATGCAGTTTATTTGATTACTTTATTGAAGATTTAGATGCTATTAAAAAAATTAAATCATCAATCAAAAAAATAATAATTGAATGGGTTTATGATGATAAAAATAAAAATATATTATATAAAAACGACGGATCAGAGAGATATCCTGACTTCAAGTTATATAAAATGATTGCGCGTATAGTTCATAAACATACACCGCAAAATGTATTGAAAAATCCACTTTTTGAAAAATATCAAATTGCAAAGAAAAAAATAAATAATCCCGAAGCAATTTTTAATATTGATAACTTAGAACCTATGATATAAGAAATTGTAATTATTTTTTATAAATTTTTTTAAAAATTTATAAAAACTATAAAAACTATAAAAACTATAAAAACTATAAAAACTATCTATTTCTATTAATAACAAATTTTGAGCGCCTCATTTTGATTGTATTTTGCGAACCCAATTTATAATTATCTTGAATTGCTTTATATTCAACTCTGGGATAGCAACAATGTGTAACTATAGGGGTTTCTATTATAACGTTAACTGCGTTTATAGTTAATACTCTAGTTTTATTAGTAATATAACCACTAATACTGCTAGCAACACTTCTATATTTTAATGTGTAACGCCCAACCGCAACGGTCAAAAACATTTTACTACTATTTGCCAAAAGTTGTCCGTTTAAATCAGTAGTATTAAAGAAATTTGTATATTGATTAGTTAATACATTATAGCTATCAATTTTGTTATCTGATAAATCAAATATTTCTATAGTACTTAAATTTACTTGTGCTTGATTATAAATAATAGTAAATTGCGAAGCATTAAGAACAGGATTGATAAATATATTAAATTCTCTAACTTTTCTTGGATCAATTATATATATATTATTTATAAGTGCTGCAATAAGTTGTCCAACATTTTTATCTTCATCTATTGTTAGTGGTGGTATATTATTAACAATTGGCACATATTCATTTTCGCTAATTTTATAATAAAAAATAGGTCCATCATCAGATTTATTAATAATTAGTTTACGAATAATAGTATTAACATTATTTGCATTATCTTTTATAATATAATAAATATCAACAAGTGCAGTATTTTTACTATCAAATTCTAATCTATTATTTATACTAGTTAAATCAATTGATAACAAAGGATAACTAATAGCATTTGTACTAACTAAATTAGTAATATCTTGATTATAAGTATAATTAGTATTATTAATTGTTAAGTTTAATGATTGATCTAAATCAACATAACTCACATTTCTAATTAAATTAGATAGCACACTATTTATAGAATTATCATTTAAATCGGTTTGATTAAAACTATAATCGTTGTTTGTAAATGTTACTATTGGAGGACTTAAATCTGGTATTGTAACATCTAATACAATAGTAGAGAGATCAATATAATAAAAAAAGTAAGACTTATAGCGTACATTAAATGATAAACTAATACTATTTGATACTTTACTATGTATTAATATTTGCGAATTTAATAGTTCAAAATTATTATTAATATAACTAAGATTTGCCACTTCTAGTGCCCTATAACTATTTATAAGGTTTATATTTCCTTTTAACCTGTTATACTGAAATATAAGTAGATTAAAATTTGATATATCAGTTATATTTATATCAAACATATCATTAACTATTTTAAGAGGAAAATAATTTATATGAAGTATATTAACTATTGTATTAAGTTCTCTTAAATTTATTTTTAAATTTTCCAATAAATTAACTGGTTCTAAATTAATTCTTTCAAATAAGTTTTTAAAAGTTGAAATATTTAATAGTTCCGAAGAAATAGTTACAGCGTTAATATAATTTTGTGATTTTAGTGTATTAAAACTTTTAATATAGGTTTGACTAATATTGTATATATTGAAAAAAGTGGAAAAAACATATTCTATATTACTTATATCACTATAACTAGTAAAAATAGAAGAGGTTGGTCGCTGGGCAAATTTTAGGTGTTCATTTAAAATTATAGTATCAACATTTTCTATGAGTTTATTTATATCAAATATTAATTGTGTTATTACAAGACTATTAAATGTAAAATCATTATAAACTGGATTTAATGTTATTACGCTATATATAAACAGTCTAAAATAATTTATTAAATTATTGTAAGTATTTATAAACCCAACTGTATTTGTTAGTATTTCATAATACAAATTATTAATATTTGATGTGCTTAATTTGCTAGTTAAAGATTTATTAATAAAATCATAATCGTCAAAGTCTTCCGCATAAAATTGTATATTAATACTAGTTGTATAAGGAATTGAGTTTATATAGTATTTTATACTATAAAATATATTTAATAAGTTAATTAAATATTGTAATTTATAATATAAACCAAACAATTTGATTTGCATTGAATTTAATATTGTAATATTAAACTTGTCATAAATAATATTGAATGATGCATCAAGATCAAATAATGAAAAATTTTTATTACTATAACTCATGTCAATTAATGTATAAATTAAATTATCAGGATTAATAATATTTGTAGAAAATGACGTTGATTGAAAACGATTATTTACCAAATTTACGTCAAAATAGTCTTGTAAATTTATAGTATAGCTGTTACTATGTAAACTATTAGTATAAACACCATAACGGGTTGTGCTTAATGAAGTATTAGCATTTATATTGTAATTATAACATATATCATATAGGTTATCCGTTCTTCTAAAATTTGGAACAGATCTATTATATAATGAATCTATAAATCTATATAGTGGTATATCATTTATATACAACGGATCTATGTATAGACTAGTTAATATATTAAAATTAATACTAACATCAAGTTCATTATAAATTTTGTATGTTAGTGCTATACTATAGTTTGCATTATTTGATAAATCTTTTAGTGCATCAATGGTCAAAGCATCGTTATTAAAACTATTATAAAAAATATTACTACATACATCTATTAAATATAACTGATTGTTCGAATTTTCCTTTAATGTTTTTTCTAATGTTAAATTTGCATCATTTACTTGATAATTTACAATTGTATTTTCATTATATTTATGAAAAATAAAATTATTATTTTCATCTAAATACATATTATTATATAAATTTTGCTTTGTAATACCACACACTGCATTATTTGAAATTTCTGTTTCATTGATATTTAAAAAGACCATATTTTTGAGAATATTTACTTTATTAATTTCAGAAGGATAAATGCTATTAAAAATACTTGAACCATCATAAAAACCACCACTTATAGAATTAGAATATAACATGTTAGTAGCAATAACAAGCGATCCGTTTATGAAAAAAAGTCTATCCATGCTAATAGTATCAGATGGATTTGGAAAACTTGTAAAATTTGAACTATATATAAGAAAATCAAATGTCTGAAAATGTAAATGCTTATATTTTACATCCAATGAAAATATAACATAATTATCAATAATGTTTGTTATTTTTATTCGAGGGGCCAATAAATATGAACTAGTGTTAGAGCTATAATTATAAATATTTGAACTTTCTAAATTTAATATATTAGATTGTTTGGCAAATAAAAATTCACTAATAGCATAACTAAAATCTTTTACTAATAACTCAGATGGAATAACATTATTACTTTTAAAAAAATGTATATAGTTTAAAATTTCATTATTAACAATTATATTGTTGGGATTGTTGGGATTGTTGGGATTGTTGGGATTGTTGGGATTATAAATAGCATTATAATAAAATACATTTTTTAAACTTTTATCATAAGTATTAAGTTGTGGTTTATTTATAAGCGAATACGATGATTCATAAGTAGTGTTAAAATAAGTAATATAACTCTTATAACTAGCATTAAACTCAGAAGCAGATGAAGCGTCTAACAAATAAGAACTGCTAGTAATAGTATTAATAGCACTATTAGATTGTGCATTATATTTTTGAAAAATGAGTTTGTCAGGATGTTGATTTAAATCATAAAGTATATTATTTTTTATATTTTGTTGTGTAATGCAACATATATTTATATTACTAATAGTATTAATATTTACGCGGTTAACATTAGCATTATTTAAAGAAATATCAAATCTTTGATTAAGCACAATTCTATTTCTCATTATTTCATTGCTTACACCTAAAAATTCGTTGCTAACACCAGAGTTAATGTTTGTATAGTTAGTAAGAACATAGCTATTTAAAATTAGTGTTTTTTTTAAAAATACTATATTATTTTTTAATATTATTTTACCCCCCATATTTCTAAAATTTTCAGAATAATAATATAATAGCACAGGTGTTGTTGCATTAATTCTAATTTGAGTATATATATTTAAGTTGTTGCTAAGTCTCGATACACCAGGTAAGTTTTTAACGAAAACCGTTTTAGTGTATTCTATTCCACCATTATGAGTTCCGTCGGGAGTTATTGAAAATCGTATTCTATTGTAAAAATTTTTATAAGTACTTTGATGAAATCTATAAACTCCATATGACAAATGTAAATCTTTTCTAACACCATCTATAATAAAATAAGGACCACTTGTGCTATTATTTATATTATCAACATCTATTTGAAATGATGCATCAATATTATTAGCATCTTGCAAACTATTATAATAGGTCTGTAAATTTACAAAATAATTAAGATTATCATATATGAAAAAATTGCGAAATATTTTAGCTATTAAATAATCTTTAAAAGGACTACTAATATTAGAAATATCTTTAAATTTAATAGAACAACGTTCAAAATCCCCAATTATTGTTAGATTAACATTATTATAATAATATTTTTCATTATTAGCAACTGCTGAAAGATCACTATTTATAGTTATTAAATTACTTATATCATATGAATTTTTGCTAGTATCAAAATCTTGTGCTACTATTGTAAATGCATAATTAAATGTTACATAAAATTTATAACTGCCATTTGCCAAACTGAATTTTGTAGTATTATTAAAATTTGAAAACAAGTCTATAAAATTATTACATAAATCTTTTTTTAATACAATTGGACTATAAACCTCAACATTTCTTTGTGTGCGACCTACTATATACATACTATTACTAATGGTGTAATTTACTGTATATAAACCATTAGAACTTTCATTTAAATTGCTATAATCTATAGCAACATTATCAAAATACATAATACTGTCTTTATAATCTCTCACTGTGCCATTTAATTCAATATATTTATCATATATTTGAGTCAAATATTTTGTATATTCATTACCATTATTGTCTTTCTGATAGTTTAATTTTATTATGGGGGGAAAAGATTTTACAATAATTACTCGTGAAACATCGGTTTTATTACCTGCTCTATCTTTTACACGATAATTTTGAATATATTGTCCCGAAATTGTTAATACATCTGATACATCTATGTAAGACCGATCTTTAAAATAAGTAACACTAATATCACTCAACATAAAATTTGAACCACTACTTAAGATATCATTAATAAAATTTGCACTTCCATCAACAATATCATCAAACATTATTCCGGGATCAATAAGTACTATTTTTGACGCATCTTGAGGTCCGGGTCTTATTAATTTATAATATCTTATATAATTTAAATATGCGTTTTCATAAGTATCATAATAATTTAAATTATTTTCGATTAAATTAGTTATTGATGTTTGTGATAATAGTGGATAGTTAAGAATATTAGGATTACTAAAATTTATATTAGTTAATTTTGATACATTTGGGGGTTTAGTATCAATAATTTTTAAATAAAAAGTAGTTCTATTTTCTTGTTCTACTACATTTACACAATTATCAATTGCATAAAAAGTAATAACTTGAAAATCGATTGGAGAATTCCAAACATTTATACTATTAATAGAATAATCAACTCTTGTACTAATAGATGAATTAGCAAAACCATTATATGAATTTCTAGAGCCATCATATGAAGTTGCATGTAATTTAAACTTTACATAATTTGCATTTCTGGCCCTAATAAAAACAATAGGTTTTAGCGCTTCACATATAATAATTTTATTATTATTACTATTAATAAATACTAAACTTAAGTCATAACTAATATCTACTACTTCACCGGTGTTAAAACGTGGAATTAAGGCGTTTATTTGTGTTACAGGTTTTTCTCGATTACTTAAATCTCTCAATAAATAATAATTTGTAGTTGTTTTTTGAGTAGATGTGCTAATATCTATTTCAATATATGGATATAATAACGGTTTTTTATTTCTAACTATTTTTATAAGTCTATTTGCAGATACTTCATTTGAACATAAATCAAATATACTATATATTACTTGATAACAAATATCTGTTAGTCTTGTGTTAATATTCTCATAACTAATTGAAATAAAAGTATTAGTAGGGGTGCTTACTCTATAACTAATAGAATACAAGATTCCTCGATGTAATCTATATGGATTATATAAACTACCACTAATAGATCTAATAGTACCAACTATTCCATTAATAGCAATCATATTTTTACTTGCACTGTCGTAAACAATTGCTCCATATTCAATATATGGAGTATCATAGTTTACAGTCCATGTGTTATTTGATAATTCATATATATTATCTCCACAAATTGTTCTAATAAAAGGTGCTTGACTATCGCTAACAATTAAACGACGCACTAAACTAACATCCACATTATTTTTATCTTTTGATTCATAAATTATGTCATAAGTTCCACTTTTTGGATCATTTACATTTAATGAACTATCTAATGTAACCTTAAAATTTGTTCCACTATAACTAATGCTTGTAAAATAGTTATAATAATAAAATACATCATATATGCTAATACTTGAAACGCCAAAAATTAAAGAAGCATCTGTTAATATAGTATAACTTTGATGACTTAAATTTGCATTATTATCAGGAAAACTTATTTGTGGTCCAAAATTTTTAACTGTTACAGCTAAAATTTTATAATTAGTATTAAAAGGCGCTACACTAAGAGCAATAGGAAAATATTTAATATGATGCGTGTAAGATTTTAGTTGACTAGATGGTAATCCCAAATTATAAATTAATGCAGATGGGTCATAAAGTTTTGATGCTGTTCCACTTATTGAAGTAATAAGTGTACTTCTTTCATTAATGAGGCTACTACTAGCAATAAACATATAACTTATGTCGTAACTTATATCAAAACGAGTAAGACGATTATGGACCAATGATACATCTCTTATTATATTAAAATTAGTATCACCAAAACTTAATGTTTCATTACAAATAGTTGTATGTATATAAGGATCTTTATAACCGTATTCAAAATTGCGACTAATATCGCTAATATAATCAACAATTTTAACATTTCTTATAAATTGAAATGGAAGTGATGAAATATTTTGATTATCACTTATATCATATATTAAACTAAATGATGAGCCAATTTTGGAAAAAAGAGACTTAAAAGAAATATCAGTTAAATAAGTAGTTCTATTAATAAACTGTCTTGGTAATAATGAATTACTTAGTGTAATAATAAAATTATTTTGATTAATAGGTAAGTTATCATTAAGAGTAAAATCAAACAAAATAGAGCTAATTTCTTGATTAAAATCGAAGTCTAGAGGACTAGTTCCCGATTTTAAATAATTAAACGCCAAATATGAAAAATCTCTATTAAAATTACTAAATTGAACGTAGCTATAATCTTTATAATAATGATAATCTTGATTAGCTCTAAAATTAGTATAATAATTAGAAAATCCAAAATTGATAGACGGACTAGATAGGTCTATTATATTTACATTTCTAACAAAACTATAAACATTATTGTTTCTATCTGTTATTTTATAATTAAATCTTAATGGTGGTGCATAATTTGAACTATTGCTAGGATAAGTTACACTATAAGAATATATTGGGCTAATATCACTTAATGCAAAAGGACTAGATAAATCATTTAATGTTATTAAATATGATAAATCATTATTCTTAAAATAATTATCACATAAATCAAAATTATATAATACACGACTTATATCAGTAAATGCTGTGCTTGCAATAAATGATGGTGTTCTTGCAGTAAAATTAAAACATATATCAATATTAGTAATCGGACCATCAATTGAACGTTTTATAG
>Ga0164294_10005224_pt1 | contig 11162 bp, 7 predicted proteins | sample GEODES005metaG_FD_111479 | JGI IMG/M metagenome (GOLD analysis project Ga0164294, IMG submission 111479) | Oligotrophic lake water microbial communities from Sparkling Lake, Wisconsin, USA - GEODES005 metaG | ecosystem: Environmental > Aquatic > Freshwater > Lake | place: USA: Sparkling Lake...
GCAGCAGCTCACCACCGCCAGCGTCTACCTCTATGCCCGCGCCGAACAGGCCGGCCGTAAACCGCGCAGCGCCGGCGCCGTGCGCCTCGCCTACGGCGCCTCCGACCTCGATCTGGCCGGCTGCATCACCGAGGCGGCCGAGCGCACCATCGCCCACCTGGACTACGCGCCGATCGCCACCGGGCACTACACCTGCGTGTTCAGCCCCGAGGCCTTTCTCGATCTGATTGGGGCGTTCAGCAGCCTGTTCAACGCCCGCGCCGTGCTCGATGGCGTCAGCCTCAGTAACCGCAGCTCCCTGGGCCAGAGCCTGGCGGTGCCCTTCCTCTCGATCGCCGACAACGGCCTTCACCCCGGCAACATTGGCGCCTCCAGCTTCGATGGCGAAGGCACCCCCACCCGCCGGCTCAGCCTGGTGGAGGGGGGCGTGCTCCAGAACTTCCTCCATTCCGAAGCCACGGCCCGGGCCTTCGGGGTGGCCCCCACGGGCCATGCCGGCCTGGGCGCCAAGGTGTCGGTGGGGCCCGACTGGTTTGAGATTGGCCCCACCCCAGGGGCCGCCGGAGCCGCCTTGGGCCTCGATCGCCACACCGCCAGCGGCCAGGGCGGCGCCGGCCTGGTGCTGATCGATTCCCTCTCCGCCCTGCATGCGGGCGTCAAGGCCAGCCAGGGCTCCTTCTCCCTGCCCTTTGACGGCTGGTTGCTCCAGGGGGGCGAAGCCCGCTCGATCGAGGCGGCCACCGTGGCCGGCGACATCCGCAGCCTGCTCAACGCCATCGTCGGCTTTGAGGGCGAGGCCAAGGTCACCCCCGATGGCCTCTGTCCCCATGTGTGGGTGGAGGGTCTCTCGATTACGGGCGAGGCCTAATGGACTCCCCCAGGCGGCCCCGCATCGTTTGGGTCTCGCTTGGAGCAGGGCAAGGCGCTGGGCCAGTTGAGCCAGTTGAGCCAGTTGAGCCAGTTGAGCCAGTTGGGCCAGCCGATCAAGGCGAGCGGGCGGCCAGCCTGGCGGCACTGTTAGCGGGCCCCAAGGCCGATGGGCTGGTGCTCGAAGGGGGGCCTGAAGCCGTGGGCCCCGCCCTGCAGCAGCTGCGCCGCCACCCCGACTACGCCTTGACCCTGATCTACGTCAGCGGCAGCCCCGACCCATGGGCCGACCCCTTGGTCGCGGCCCTGGGTGATGGCACGCCCCCCCCCGGCGCAGGCCAGGCCTGGGGACCAGCTCAGGACGGGCGGCGGCGCCATCAACCCCGATGGGCCCCCAGCCAACGAGGGCCAGCGGCCCGGCGCTAGCAGCGCCATCGAAGCCGCCTGGCGCCACTGGCTGGAACGGCTGGAGCTGTTCAACCGGGGCCAGCGGCCCGATCGCTTCGACCACAGGGTGCTGTGCTGGCTATGGCTGCGGCCGGAGCGCTGGATCGAGCCCGTGGCCGATCCCAGCAGCGCCACCGTCTATCGCTACCCCTTGGTGGAGGCCATGGACAGGGTGGGCATGGCTGGGGAGGGCACGGCTGGGGACGGCACGGTCAACCCCCAGCGCTGGCTGCACCAGCAAGCCCAGGACAACCTGCTGGAGGCCGGGGAGCTGATCGACCGGCTGCGCCAATGCCCGGCCTGCAGCTCCAGCCGCCTCAACTACGTCGATGTCTGTCCGGAGTGCCACGGGCTGGCGATCCGGCGCCAACCATCGCTGCACTGCTTTGTCTGCGGCCATGTGGCCCCCCAGCAGGAGTTCGTGCTCTCGACCGGCCTGGTCTGCGCCAACTGCCTCAGCCCGATGCGCCATATCGGCAGCGACTACGACCGACCGCTAGAGAACTACCGCTGCGACACCTGCCAAGCCTTTTTCGAAGACGGCCAGGTGGTGGTGCGCTGCCTCGACTGCGGCCACCAGCACGACCCCGGCGAGCTACGGGTGCTGGAGATCCACCCCTACCGGCTCAGTGGGGCGGGCCGCCTGAGTTGCCGCCAGGGCCTGGGCGAGAGGGGACTGTTGGCGGAGTATCTGCAGCGCTTGAAGGTGATCCCGGAACATGAGTTCCTGGCCGCGCTCGATTGGCAGTTAGCGATTGCCCGGCGCTATGGCCAGCCCAAGGGAACCAGCACCCTCACCCTGCTGGGCCTGCGCCTGGAAAACCTGGGCCCCCTGCTTGAGGAGCTGGGGGAACCGCGCAGCCTGGCCCTGCTCGACAGCCTGTTTGAGCGCCTGGAGCAGGAAGTGCGCGAGACCGACCGCTGCATGCGCGGCGGCGAGGACCGGCTCTGGATCCTCCTGCCCCAAACTGCCGCAAGTGGGCTGCAGCTCCTAAAAGAACGCCTGGTGGGGGGCCTAGACCGGATGGAAAGCCCCGGCAGCCCCCATCTGCAGCTGCGCCTGGTCGGCTGCGTGCTGCCCGACCAGTTGGAGCCAAGCGAAGACGCGACGCTGCTGTTGGCCCGGCTGGGGGGGGAGTTGTCCTAAGGGGTGCGAGGGGCCGATGGAACCAGCACTGGCCAGCACTCTTGGTCGAATTGGTGAGCTGGGTTTCGCTCTGTTGCTGGGTCTTGGGCGTGATCAGGGTGTTGATCTCGGCCCCAATCACTGGCTTGATCTCACCCCCATCGCCGTCCTTGATCCGTTCCTGGATCCCAGCCTCGGTCTCAGCGGCCTAAGCCAGCTCCTGCAGGGCGAAAACGGGGTTCTGCAGATCGCCCTGTTGCTGTTCCCCTTCGCCCTGCTGGTGGAGCTGCCCCTCAGCCTGGTGATGCTGCTGGGGGTATTGCGTTGGAAGGTGCGCGAACTCAGCTTGCCGCCGAGACAGTCCCTCTACCGGCCGCGGGTGTCCTGCCTGATCACCTGCTACGGCGAAGGGGCATCGCTGCAGCGCTGCCTGCTTAGCCTTTGCGAGCAGACGTACCCCGGCGAGATCGAACTGATCCCGGTGCTCGATGGGGCCGCCACCAACCCCCGCAGCCTGGCGGCCCTACGGGGCTTCACGCTGAATCCGAAGATCTATCCGAAGCGGCGGCTCAGGCCGCTGCTGAAGTGGCAACGGGGCGGGCGGGTGTCCTCCCTGAATGCGGGCCTGTCGATGAGCACGGGGGCCGTCATCCTGGCCCTCGATGGCGACACCTCCTTCGACAACACCATGGTGACCGCGGTGGTGCGTCACTTTGAGGATCCCGATGTGCCGGCGGTGGCCGGCTGCCTGCGGGTGCGCAATAGCTGGGATACGCTTGCCACCGCCATCCAGGCGATCGAATACCTGATCTCGATCCAGATGGCCAAAATCGGCCTGGCCGAATGGAACCTGGTCAACAACATTTCCGGGGCCTTTGGCGCCTTTCGCCGCAGCATCCTGGTGCAGATCGGCGGCTGGGACACCCACAGCGCCGAAGACCTGGACCTCACCTTGCGGATCAAAAGCTATTTCGGCCGCCATCGCCACTTGCGGATCCCCTTTGAACCCCGGGCGATTGGCCATACCGATGCACCAAGGAGCTTTCGGGGGCTACTAAAGCAGCGGCTGCGCTGGGATGGCGACCTGCTGTTTCTCTACGGATACAAACACACCGCCAGCATCAGCCCAAGCCAAATGGGCTGGCCCAATTTCCTCATGACGGTGCTGAGTGGCCTCTTTATGCAGCTGGTTTTGCCCTTCATGATCCTGGGCTCCAGCGCCGTGATCCTGCTCGTACTGCCCTGGCGCACCACCCTCACCGTGGCGGCGCTGGTGTATGCCGTGTATCTGCTGTGGGTGCTGCTGAATTTCCTCGCCATGGTGCTATTGGTCTCGGATCGACCTCTGCAGGACCTGCGCTTTTTGCCGGTGTTAGTGGTGTTTCCTTTAACGATGTTTGGGCTGCGCTGCTGGTCTGCCGTGGCCATCCTGAATGAACTGCTGCGGCGCAGCCATGAGGATTCGGCGATGGCTCCCTGGTGGGTACTCAAGCGGGCCAACCGGTTCTGATCCCCGGCCAACCCCGGGGCCCTGGCATGGCCCCGGCCTGCTCGATCACCAAGCCTGGGCTCGGAGGCCAGGGGCGGGCCCTGGAGCGGGGGGCCGAACCCGCCAGGCCCTGCTGGGCCTGGGATTGGTGGCGGGCCTGGCCGCCAGCGGTGCCAGACCCGCCGGCGCCCCGCCGGGGCTTCGCCCGGGGGTTCGCCCGGGGCCAGCCCCCGCGCCGTTGCCAGCGGCCTGGAGCCAGGGGGTTTACATCTGGGATAGCCGCCGGCTGCTCGATCCCACCGGCCAGGAAGCGGAGCTGGGCCTGCTGCACCAACAGGGCCTCAACGACCTGCTGGTCGGCCTAACACCCGCCCAGGTGCGGGCTGGCCCTGCCACCGTGCGGGCCCTGGCCAGCCTGCTGGAGCGGGCCCACGGCCAAAAGCTGACGGTGCAGCTCTTGCTCGGGGATCCCAGCTGGATCGAGCCGAACCATCGACCCGAGCTGCTGGCCCTGGTGGCCCGCTACCGGTCCTTGCCCTTCGATGGCCTCCACCTCGATCTCGAGGTGGAGCAACTGGGCTGGCCCGTGCCCGCCCAGCGATTACGGGATTGGATCGACAGCCTGCGGGCGGTGCAGCAGGCCAGCCCCTGGCCCGTGAGCGTCTCGAGCCACCCCCGCTGGTTTGAGCCGGGAGACGCCGGGGGCGTTCGCTTCTGCCTGCCCTGCCAGCTGCCACCGCTGCGGGCCATCAGCCTGATGATCTACGGCCCCGATCTAGCCCGTTCCGCCGCCCGGGCCCAGGCGATTGCCAGGCGCTGGCCCGGCCAGCACTTCCGCCTGGCCCGGAGCCTGGAGGCGGGCCTTGCCGCCAAGCCAAGCTGGCCAGGCCCCAGCCCTGGGCAGGGGCCCCTGGGGCCCTGGCGCCAGGGCCTGGCCAGCGCCGGCATCGGCGGCCTCGGCGGCATCGGAGGCATCGGAGGCATCGACTGGCAGGACTGGCAGTCCTATCCGAAGGGGTCCCCGCCATGAAGGGGGCACGGCCATGAAAGTGCGCTTCGCCAGCGTTAAGGAACGCTCGCCAGATCTGGAGCAGGGGCTGAAGGTGCTCTACGGGCCCAGCCGGCGGGTGGCCTACCGGTTGCGCTGGTATCTGATCCTGCTGGTGGTGGCCTCGCCGCTGCTGTGGCTGGGGGGTCGCCTAGGGCTGGCCGCCCTGCAACGGCGGGCCCCGGCCCAGCTGGCCCTCGCCACCACGGAGCTACGGGCCCCGGACGGCGGCACGGTGGAGCGGGTGCTGGTGCAGGCGGGCCAGCGGGTGCAGGCGGGCCAACTGCTGGTGCAGCTGGACAATCCCCAGTGGCACCTACGCCTCGACCAACTGCGCCCCGCCAATCCAGCCGGCCCCGATCGCCTCGGCCGCTCCGCCTTGGCCCTGCAGGGGGAATCGGTGGGGCTGCAGGGCCAAATGGTGGACCTGTTCCGCAGCCTGCACCAGCAGGGCGGCCTCAGTTCGGCCGAACTGCTGGCCGCCGAAGTGCAGCTCAAGGTGTTTCAGGTGAACCTGCTGGACCTGCAGCGGCGCCTGCGCCAGGAGCGCTACCAGGTGGTGGGAGATCCGATCGCGACCCTGCGCGAGGAGCGCGAACGGGCCTGGCTGCGGGCCCGGCTCGGCGAGCTGGGCCTGCGGGCCCCCAGGGGCGGCCGGGTGATGGAGGTGCTGGTCAGCCCCGGTGAGAGCGTGGGGCCCGGCAGCCTGCTGCTGCGCCTGGAGCGTCCGGATCCGCCCCAGCTTTGGATCTACCTTAGGCCCGAGCAGGCCGGCTGGGCCGAGCCCAACCGCAGCGTGGAGGTGCAGATGCCCAATGGCCATTGGCGCCAGGCCCAGGTGCTGGCGCCAGCCGACCTGGCGCGGCGCCTGCCAGCGGGCCTGCCAGCCCCGCTGGGCTCGGAGGGCCTGACCCTGCAGGTGCCCGCCCGCTTCCTCGAACCGCTGCCGGCCGGGTGGCAGGTGGACCAGCTCCCCCTGCAGGTGCGCTTCCCCCATGAGTGGCGCCGGAAGTGGGGCTGGAAGTGGCCCTGGAGCTGGCCCTGAAACAAGACCTGGCCCTGGGAAAGCCTCTGGCCCTAGGGATGGCCCAAGCTCTGACCGCGCCCCCGCTGCCCAGAATGGGGCCCATGAAGATCCTGTTCTGGGGCACCCCCGCCTACGCCGTGCCCAGCCTGGACGCCCTGGTGGCCGCCGGCCACGCTCTGGTGGGCGTGGTGAGCCAACCGGACCGGCGCCGCGGCCGGGGCAAGGAGCTGCTGGCTTCGCCCGTCAAGGCCCGAGCCCTGGAGCTGGGGTTGCCGGTGTTCACGCCCGAGCGGATCCGCCGCGATGGCCAGTGCCAGGCCCAACTGGCCGCCCTGGGGGCCGACCTCTCGGTGGTGGTGGCCTTCGGCCAGATCCTGCCCCCGGCGGTGCTGGACCAGCCGCCCCTGGGCTGCTGGAACGGCCACGGCTCCCTGCTGCCCCGCTGGCGGGGCGCCGGCCCCATTCAGTGGTGCCTGCTGGAAGGTGATGCCGAAACCGGGGTAGGGATCATGGCCATGGAGGCCGGCCTCGATACCGGCCCGGTGCTGCTGGAGCGCACCCGAACCATCGGCCTGCTCGAGAACGCCGCCCAATTAGGCGAGCGGCTGTCCCTGCTCACCGCCCACCTGCTGGTGGAGGCCTTGCCCCTGATCGCCGCCGCCGGCCCCGGCCCGGAAGCGGAGCGGCTGGCCCGCCTGGGGGTGCGCCCCCAGGCCAGCGAGGGCCTCACCACAGCCCGGCTGCTCACCAAGGCCGACCTGCAGATCGACTGGACCCAATCGGCCCTGCAGATCCATCGCCGCGTCATGGGGCTCTACCCCAACGCCCAAACCAGCTGGGCCGGCAAACGGCTCAAGCTGCTGGCCACAGAACCCCTGGTGCAACGGCTGGCGAACCAGCTCAGCCCCGAAGCCGCCGAGCTGCTGCGCCACGATGCCGCCATCCAGGCGACCTGCGCAGCCGCGACCCAAGGAGCGGGGGATGGACGCCCGGGCCCCGAACCGGGCCCCGAAACGAGCCCCGAACCAGGCACCGTGCTGGCCGTGGTCAAGGAGCTGGGGCTGGTGGTGGCCAGCGCCGGCTGCCCCCTGCTGCTGCGTACCGCCCAACTGGAGGGCAAGGGTGTGGTCAGCGGCCAGGCCTTGTTGCAACAGCTAGGGGCCCAGCTGGGGGATCGGCTAGGTCCAGCCCCAGGCGAGCAACGCTGACGCCGCCGAGCTGGACGGATCACGGCCAAGCCGCAACCGAGCCGGCCCCAAGCCAGCCAGATCAGGGCAATCCAGCCCCCTAGCCGCCCTGGGGCGGGGCGGGCCGGCCTAACCTCAACCCAACCGTTCAGGCGTCAATCCCATCCCAAGCCTCTGCAGCGCACCCACGGGGACCCCAAGTCTTGGCAGGAGAAAACAAGTTCCAACCCAGCTAGGGGCATCAAGCCAGGGGCCAGAGCCAAGCCGAACGGACGGCCCTGTTCCTAGCAAGTCCCAGGTGGATTGAACCCGTTCGTTTCGTCGGCTTGGCTCCTAACTTTCGAGCCCAAAGGATGGCGGGCATGCTCGCTTTGATGCCAAGACAACCGCCACTTCAGCACCAGATCAAACAGCACCATTGCCTAGCCCCCTGCGAAGCAACTATTAAGGAAGCGTCTCGTTGGCTCCAAAACATCGGGAACCGCACCGAAGCCATGACCCTGGCCATCAGGGCCAAAACAAGCCTTCAAGGCTGACCGGCTTGCGGCCCGCCGGATGCAGTCCCCCGGCAGTTCTGCAGCAAGGGCCGGCCAACGAGCCCGGCGGCATTGGGATCAAGAACACCAGCTCCACATTCAGGCCCCACTAGCCCCCCTCTAGCCCCCCACTCCATGACCGTCAGTGTGATCACGCCAACCAGGCTGCTGCCGGACCGGGTGGGGATGCTGGTGGAACTCAACCAAAGCCTGAGCCGCAATCGCTGCCCGGTTGAGCATGTGATTGTGGTCGATGGCAATCCTGAGGCGGCCATTCCGGCGGAGCTGGCCGGACGAGCCACGATCATCAACAGTCCCCGGCCGATTGGCCAGGCGGCGGCGCGAAACCTAGGCCTGGTGGTGGCCCAGGGCGACTGGATCACCAGCGCCGATGACGACGACTGGCTCCATCCCCATTCGATCGATCGCCGCCTGGAGGCGATTGGCGGCCAGCCCGGGGCCCTCTGGGCGGCGGGCTATTGCACCGACGATGACAGCGTTGATCCGGAAATCATGCCGGCAGGCTGTTGCTCACCAGGCGCCATCTGGCAGGCCTGGCCAAGCCCCCACCACCCGATTCCCCTCGGGCCCACCACCCTGCTGGTGCAGGCGAACCTGCTCAAACGGGCCGGCGGCTGGATGGGCCTGCCCCAGGGGGAAGACATCGGCATGATGATGGCCGTCACCAGCCTGGCGCCAGGGGTGGTGATTGACGCCTACGTGTATCACATCCGCCTCCATGGCGGCCAGATGACCAAAACCAGCTGGTTTGATGATTTAGAACTGCTGGCCCGCCGCTGCGCCTGGGATCGGGGAGCCTCTATTTTGTGCCAAATACAATCGCCCAGGGTGCTAGCAACAACGCCATAACCAGATAAGTTGACAATAATTTAGCCTCCTTAGAAGAAGAACCTTACTCCCGCCTCTATGCCGTTTTCGTTGACAGCAAAGGCGTTCGGCTGGGGTGCCCCGTTACTGCCCCCCAGATGGAGCAGACGCCAGGAGAGGTTGAGCTGGGTGCTGTTGCCAATGGCATAGCCCAAACCCGCCTGGGCATTCCAAGAAAGGTTCTCCGGCTGGTCGATGCCAAAGCCGCCGATGTCGCCGCGGGCAAACAACCGCAGCCGCGGCGAGAGAAACAGCATGGCCTGGGATCCCAGCAGGGGTTGGGCAACCGTGGAGCTGAGCTCTCCGTAACGGGTGAAGCTACCGGCTGGCCGATTGAGGCTAAAGCTGTTGTTTGGACCTGTGACGGTGATGCTGGAGCCGGATCCCTGGCCTTCCAGGCCAAGGTTGACCTGCACATTGACAAGACGGATCCCGGCATAGGGAATCACGGTGAAGCTGCCGGGCCGGGCCACCGCGGTCTCCCGCTCGCCGAAGCGATAGCGCAGGGCCAGGTCGTAGATGCCTTGGACCAGGCCCATGCTGGCGTTAATCGTTTTCGAGCCGATCGCGACGCTGGCGCTTTTACGACCCAGGGGTCCGAAGCTCTGGTCCGCATTGAGGCCGCCCCGGCTGACCCCTTGGGCTCCTTGCAAGGAGAGATAGCTGAGGTCGCTCAGCAGGCCCAATCGCCCGTATTCCACGCTGCCGCGCAGGCTGGCAAGGGCGGTGAGGGGCTGGAGCACCTGGCCCAGATCCAGGTCGAAATCGGTGCTCAGGCCCCGCACCGTGGCGGTGCCGCTGGTGCGCAACGGGGCCAGGCCATAGAGCTCCACCGTGCCAGCCCAGGGGGATGGCGGGGCTAGGAAACCAGTGCTCTTGCCACTGGTATCAGGACCAGTCGATAGGCGGTTTGGCCCACCAGGAGCCTCCGCCTGGGCCTGCCCGATTGCCATCTCCCCCTGCGGATCGGCAGCCAGGGCCACGGGGGGCGCCATACCCACTCCCAGCAGACCCGTCAGCACGGCGGCATGGATCGTGACGATCGGCGTTGGGGGGACGCGCACCGATCAGCTAAGCCGGACGACTGCGCCGGATCGGTGCTTCAGCCCCCCGGCCACCGGCACTGCGCGGCCCCCGGGCCCGGCCGCCAGCACCGCCCCCTGCTCCGCCACGGCCACCGCCACCACTGCCTCCGCCACCACCAGCCCGGCCACCACCGGAGCCGTAGGAACCACCGCCACCACCACCGCTGCGCCCACGGGAGCCGCCCTTGCCCCGGCCGCCACTGAGGTCGAGGGGTGGGGCAGAGAGAATGGTGGGTTCAAACCCGGGCACCTCTTGGCGCGGCAAAGGATTGCCGATCATCCGCTCAATCGCCCGCAGCAATTCATGCTCTTCGGCCGCCACTAGCGAAATCGCATGGCCACTCTGGCCAGCCCGGCCGGTGCGGCCGATGCGATGCACATAATCCTCGGCCACATTGGGCAGGTCCAGGTTGACCACATGGGGCAACTGCTGGATGTCGATGCCGCGGGCGGCCAGGTCGGTGGCCACCAGCACCCGCACCACGCCGCTCTTGAATTCGGCCAGGGCCCGGGTGCGGGCCCCCTGGCTCTTGTTGCCATGGATGGCCGCAGCGGCAATGCCTTCCTTGATCAGCCGTTCGGCCATGCGGTTGGAGCCGTGCTTGGTGCGGGCGAACACCAGCACCTGCTGCCAGTTGTTGCTGGCGATCAGGTGGTGCAGCAGGTCGGGCTTGCGGGCCATGTCGCAGGGATGCATCACCTGCTCGACGGATGTAGCCGTGCGGTTTTCCGGGGTGGCCTGCAGTTGCACCGGGTTATGCAACAGGCCCGTAGCCAATTTGCGAATCGAGGGGTTGAAGGTGGCCGAAAAAAGAAGATTTTGCCGCTTCGGCGGCATCAGGGCCAGGATTTTTTGAATATCGCGGATGAAGCCCATATCGAGCATGCGATCGGCCTCATCGAGCACCAGGATCTCAACGCGATCGAGGCGGATGGCGTTCTGTTGCTGCAGGTCCATCAGGCGGCCGGGGGTGGCCACCAGCACATCGGCGCCCCGGCGCAGCCGCATCATTTGGGGGTTGATCTTGACGCCGCCGAACACCACATCGGAGCGCAGATCGAGAAACTTCCCGTAGGCAGCCACGCTTTCGGCCACCTGGGCGGCCAGTTCCCGGGTGGGGGTGAGCACCAGGGCCCGCACGATGTTGTTGCGGGCGTGGGGGCCGTGGCGCAGCCGCTCCAGCATCGGCAGGGTGAAGCCAGCGGTTTTGCCCGTGCCCGTTTGGGCGGCGGCCATCACGTCATGGCCGGCGAGCACGGCCGGAATGCACTGCAGCTGGATCGGCGAGGGGCTGGTGTAACCCTTGGCTGCAATCGCTTCAAGCAGGGGCCGACACAGGCCGAGGGACTCGAAGTCGGCGACCGCAGCAGCGGCAGCTCCGGAGGCGGGGTCAAGCGATGGGGACTGAAGGCTGGCGCCTGGCTCCTGGCCCGGAGCGGGGTGGGTCAGGAGAGCGATGGC
>Ga0164294_10005226_pt1 | contig 11156 bp, 9 predicted proteins | sample GEODES005metaG_FD_111479 | JGI IMG/M metagenome (GOLD analysis project Ga0164294, IMG submission 111479) | Oligotrophic lake water microbial communities from Sparkling Lake, Wisconsin, USA - GEODES005 metaG | ecosystem: Environmental > Aquatic > Freshwater > Lake | place: USA: Sparkling Lake...
GGCCACCGCCATCTTCCAGGCGTTCAAAGACCCGCTGTAGAACATCGGCCTTCCGACCCGACCTTGAAGCGCGAGTGGCTCGTGTCGGGCATGGCGCTGAAAGACTAGCTGAAGCTCGTTCAGTCTGCGTTCGACGCATTGCTGCTGACTGCCGCGAGCGGCGACTGCTCCTAGATTTTCTCTGACCTCCTCGTGCAACGCGTCTCGGGTCGTCTCTATACGCTCGCGCCAGTGCAGCGCCTCCAGCCCCTGCTCCAGCCCAAGGGCGATCAGGATGCCGCAGATAATGGTCCCGATCTCGATGAGAAACTCACGCCAAGAATGGGCAGCTTTCGGTTTGTGGATGTCCATTAGCCCCCGCCTGACTCGGCTGGAGGGATGCTATCTCAAGATCGGCAAGCCTCAATCCCCAAGGTCTCGGTCGGGTCGGCCTCCCCTTCAACGCCAGGCGCTAGAGCGGACTTTGCCGACGCGCCGGCAACGTCCGAAAACTGGAAGGGATGGAGGGTTGCGCCTCACTGCGGTTGCGTTGAGCGCTGCCCGTCGCTGCCGAAATCCTAAGCGCCCGGAGCCAAATCCTGGAAAGAGGCGCTAAGCCCCCAGCAGGGGCGGCCAGTCAAGCTTGTGAACCGTCTTCAACCCTGCTCTAGCTCGCGCGCGACCCGTTCGAGGCGCTTCGTCGGTTTCCGGGTCTCTGGGGGAAAATCCGCGGGTGGGCCCACCTGAACGTGTCGGCCAAAGGCCGATCAGGGCGAGGCCACCGGCCCTGCAACTCAGCTGTCGAGCATCTCCCGCACCTTGTTGGCGAGCGCGTTCATGACGAAGGGCTTGGTGATCACCGCCATTCCTGGATCGAGATGGCCGTTGCCCACCGCCGCGTTCTCGGCATAGCCCGTGATAAAGAGCACTCTTAGACCGGGGCGCTGCGTTCGCGCGGCATCGGCGACTTGGCGCCCATTGAGCCCGCCCGGGAGGCCGACGTCGGTGATGAGCAGGTCGATACGCTGGTCCGTCTCGAGAATCTTGAGCCCAGATGGACCATCCTCCGCCTCGATCACCCGATAACCGTTGTCCTCAAGCACTTCGGTCACCAAGAGGCGGATGGACACCTCATCATCGACGATCAGAACCGTCTCGCCAAAGCCTGGGTCAACCTTCAGCTCACCCACGTCCTCATCGCTCTCGGCCCGCCCCATGAACCGCGGCAGATAGAGGCACATGGTCGTGCCCTTACCGACCTCGGAATAGACCCTCACCTGCCCCCCCGATTGGCGGACAAAGCCATAGATCATCGACAGACCAAGGCCCGTGCCCTGCCCCAAGGGCTTGGTGGTGAAGAATGGGTCGAAAACCTTGTCCACGATCTCCTGCGGTATGCCCGTGCCCGTATCGCTGACGCACAGCGAGATGTATTGGCCAGGCGTCAGGTCCCGCGCTCGAGCCGTCCTGTCGTCCATCCACTTGTTGGCGGTCTCAATGGTGATGGTCCCGCCCTCGGGCATTGCGTCCCGGGCGTTGATGCAGAGGTTGAGGACAGCGTTCTCGAGCTGCGACTGATCGACCTTGGTGGCCCAGAGGCCGACACCCTGGACCACCTCGATCCGTATGTTCGGACCGACCGATCGCTGCACGAGGTCCGAAATCCCGGACAGCATCCGATTGGCGTCGAGCGGACGCGGGTCGAGGGTCTGGCGGCGAGAGAAGGCCAGAAGGCGCTGGGTTAGCGCCGCAGCCCGCCGGGTGGCCTCTTGGCCCGTGTTGAGATAGCGCTCAAGGCCTTCGAACCGGCCTTGCTGAAGACGCGCCTCAAGAAGTTCGAAGCTGCCGCTGATCCCCGCCAAGAGGTTGTTGAAGTCGTGGGCGATGCCGCCGGTCAACTGGCCGACGGCTTCCATCTTCTGGGATTGGCGAAGGGCTTCTTGGGTTCGATCCAGCTCTTCTCTGGCCTCGTGCTCGGCGGTGACGTCGCGGCCGCTGGCGTAGACAAGCCCGCCTTCAGCTGAGGCGACCCACGAAATCCATCGGTAGCTCCCGTCCTTGTGCAGGACCCGGTTCTCGTAGCTGGGCAGATGGTCACGCATCGCCCGGCCCAGTGCTTGTGCGCTCGCGGTGTGGTGATCAGGGTGATTGAAGAAGAGGTGGTCCCTGCCGACGACCTCGGCCTCGCGCCAACCCAAGATCGTTTGCCAGGCCGGGTTCGCAGCGAGGAAGACGCCATCGGCGTTGACGACCGCAAGCAGGTCCTGGGAGTTGCGCCATAGACGATCGCGCTCGGCCGACCTTTGTTCGACCTGATGGGCGAGGTCGGCGTTGAGCTCGATCAGACGGGCCTCGGTCTCACGCAGCGCGGCGGTGACCCGCAGACGCTCAGAAGCGGTTCGTACGCGCGCGGCGAACTCCCGCACCAGGGCCAGGTCCTCCGCTGGCCACTCCCGGGCCTTGGAGTGATTGAGATAGAGCAGAGCCACCAGTCCGCCGCGTTCGGTCACCGGCATATTGATGAAGGCACGGGCGTTGATCGCGGTTAAGGCGTCAGCCCTGTCGGCGGTGCGGGGATCGTCATATGCATCCTCGATGACAACGGTATCGCCGCGGGCAAGGTCGAGGATATAGGAGCCGTAGTCGCGAAAATTCAGCGTACCCGCCAGCGTCTCCACACCCGGGGCGTTCCAGTCCCGCTTGATTGATATGGTCTCGGCCTGAGTGTCGACCTCGCCATAGCCGACACGGTCCACCGCCATCACCTCACCGAGGATACCGGCGGCCGCGAATGCGAGCTCTTCCTCAGACTCAAGCTCGCCGATGGCGTCGGTCAGTCGGATCAGCGCCTCCCGGCGCGCCTCCGCCCGGGTGCGGTCGGTGACATCGGATCCCTCCACGAATATGCCGCTGATCGCCCCGGTCGCGTCCTGGATTGGCTGGTAGACGAAATCCAGGAAGCGTCGTTCAAGGGCGCCTTCAGGCTTGCTTTGCAGCTCGACCTTGGCGCCAGCCATGGAGAAGGCCTCGCCCGTCCTGAAGACCTGGTCCAGCAGTTCGACGAAGCCCTGACCCTCAATCTCCGGCAAGGCCTCGCGGATCGGCTTGCCGATGAGATCGCGGTGGCCCACGAGCTGAAGGTAGGCGGGGTTCATCCGCTCAAAGACGTGATCAGGGCCCCGCAGCATGCACATGAAGCCAGGCGCCTGGTCGAAAAGACCCGCCAGGCCGATCAGCTGCTCATCGGAGCGTTGCGCCGCCAAGAAGCGCTCGGTCGTTTCCGTACAGACCCCAAACAGGCCTACCACCTCCCCGGTCGCATCCCGGACGGGGGTGTAGGAATAGGCGAAGTGAGCCTCTTCGAGCTCGCCGTGGCGGTCCAGCAGAAGCCTGATGTCGTCCATGTGCACCGGCTCGCCCGAGAACACCCGGTCGAAGAGCGGCTCCAACTCCTCCCGGGCTTCACCCCAAACCGCCAGGGCCGAACGCCCAAGCGCCTGCGGATGTTTGCGGCCGAGGATCGGCAGGAAGGCGTCGTTGTTGAGCCATGTGCGACCTGGCCCCCAGATGACAAACATCGGCTGATGCGACGACAGCATCAGACTGACCAGGGTTTTCAAGGATGTCGGCCATCCGCCCGGCGGACCGAGGTCTGAGCCCGCCCAATCGAACCCACGGATGAGCCGGCCCATTTCGCCGCCCCCCGATATGAACGCCAACTCACGACCTGTTTGGGTTGGCTCGGTGTTTATGGGCATCGGACCTTGGGAATGAACAGCTGCGGCGAACATCGCCAGCCTTTCCGACGATCTGTCGTAAACTAACGGAAGGCCCACCGGGTTTCTATGTTCCGGCGATTAGCCCGATCCCGCGTCGTTTCGCCTGACGCTCGGTTACGGCCCGAGGACGGGCCAGACGTGAAGTCCTAAGGCAGCCCAGGCGCTGGCGCGCTCTCCACCAAGCGAACGGCGCCCAGGCCAATCAGACACGAGCGAGCGCCAGCTTCGTAAAGGCCAAGCTTAAATGCCGCATTCCGCTGGATAAATTCTGGGTTGATTCAGCGCAGATGTGGCAAATTATGGCGCCATGGATACTCGCCAAATGAGATGGCTGATTGCCGTTGCGGACCACGGCAGTTTCGCCAAGGCGGCGGACGCCCTCGGCGTGTCTCAACCGAACCTGTCCACCTCTTTGGCAAGACTTGAGGATCGCCTTGGGGGCAAGCTGTTTCATCGTACTCCGCTCGGCTCGGAACTGACACCGTTCGGCGAATTGATCCTGGGGCGGGTGAAACGGGTCGTCGCCGACATTGACGAAATCCGCGAGGACGCACGCCTGATCGCCCGTGGAGAGCTTGGCGTTGTTCGCGTCGGGCTCGGCGCCATGCTGCCCAAGCAGTTCGCGATAATGCTGACCTCGCAACTAGCGCACGCCCATCCAACCGCGCACCTTCAGCTATCGGTTCTAGAGCGGGAGCGGCTTCTTACCGCCGTGCGCACGCGTGAGCTTGACGTGGCGGTCTGCGCGGAGGGCGAGGGGTTTGAAGAAGGGGAGCTTGTGGCCACGCCCGTGTTGTCGAGCGAAATCCTGGCCGTCGCCGCGCCGGACCACCCCCTCGCGTGTGGAATGACGATCTCGCCAGATGAGTTCTACCGCTACCCCTGCGCGGGAATCAGCATCCCGGCATACCGTGTCCCGAAGATCATCGGAGGATCGCCGGTTGTGCCCACATGTGGGCTTTACGAAGCGAACGCCTATCATCTTCTCTTGCCGCTGGTGCTTTCCGGGGCGTCGACTCTTGTGGCGCCGCACTACGTGGTTGCTGGGCACCTCAACGCGGGCAGGCTTGTCCAGCTCGGTGTGCAGATTCCGACCTGGGTTCGTTTCCATGCCATCGCCAGACGGGCCGCCAATCCCATGCTTCTGGTGCAGTCCACCATTGAGCTCGCCCAGTCGATCGGACAAACGCTCGAGAGCGCGGTGAACGCCCCCGCCCCGAGAGTTGGTTTCCACAAACCTTAACCATAACCTAATTGTCGCAGCTATTCAGATATTTAGGTACACCTAGAAAAAGTTAGAGCGTTCCTGATACGGCTCATTCTGAGACATTCGGCGCATCGAGGAATGCGCCATGAATCACCCCGTCGCCGCAAACGAAACCGCTTTCGCGGGCGCACAGCTGGAATACTCCAACAACGGTAACCTCACCGGCGAACTCATACGCGCCGGGCGCGCTCTGCTGCGGATGGATCAGGCGGAGTTGGCGAACCTCTCCGGCCTCAGCCTGGAGACGGTCAAAAGGCTCGAAAGATTCCGTGGCCCGATCGACGCCACCACGCGCACCGAGCGCGCGCTGGCCTTGGCTTTCCGATCCCGCGGCGTGGTTTTCGATCTCGGAAAAGGTCTCGGCCTGCGCCTCCTCGCCTAGCCGCACAACTCAGGTTCCAACGCGTCACGCAGTCAGGACCCCGCCATGAGAGTTGACGTAAGCAGGCTTTCCCTCTGCGCCTTCGATGATAACCCTCAGTCGCTCGCGGTCTTGTCGCAAATCCTAATGGGGTTCGGCAACAAGCAGTGCGACAAGTACACCGATCTGGACGAGGCCGTCGCTGCCATCGCGCGGTCCCGCTACGAGCTGATCCTGGTCGACCATGATTCGATTTCCAGGGCCGGGCTGAAGATCACCAAGGCGATCCGCGCGAACGAGGAGGGGCCGAACTTCACCGCACCGATCGTCCTGCTTTCGGTCAGCACATCGGAGCTTTCGATTGTGGAGGCGCGCGATAACGGCGCGAACTTCATGGTGGCCAAGCCGCTGTCTCCATCAGTTTTGCTCGAGCGCATCGTGTGGCTCGCCCGAAACCCTCGAATGTTCGTCAACACCCCAGCCTATCGAGGCCCGGATCGGCGGTTCCATATCGCGCCGCTGCCACAAGGGGTCGAGGAGCGAAGGGCGGAGAACCTTCGCATGATGCAGACCCCTGAGCGCGATCTCGGCCAGACCGAAATCGACAGCCTGTTTACCTGATTGGACGGCCCGCATGACCTCTCCCGTTTTCCGTCCGCCCAATCGGCTCTTGTCAGTCATCAGCAATCCGAACGCGCCCTTGTTCGATCACCTCGTGCTGAAGGCGCAACAGAGGGTCGCTACTCTGAAGCCCGAACTCGACGTCGAATTGTCTGATGCGGTCGACCGGATACTGGCCTATCGCTCCTGCAGTGAAGAGGACCTGTTCGCCGAGTGCCTGCAGATCGGATCGCAAGCCGCTTCGATCGCTGAGATCGCCGCATTCATCGGGCGGGAGGCTTTGGGGAAGGCTGCTTCGGGCCTCTACGACATGGTCGAGTTGCTGGTGGAGCGAGGCGCGTGGCACACCGGATCGGTCATGCTGCACCTTGCTGCGATCCACACCCTCCGATCTGCCGTTGTCGAAGAAGGGGCGGCGGCGGCGACATTGGAGCAGCTAAGGCAAATGCGGCTCCTCCTTGCCCGGACGGATGCGCCGCAATGAATTAGGCGTTCCACTTAAGAAAATACACCTGAAGTGCAAGATCGTACTGTAAAAGCGGGCCCGTCAACCGTAACGAATACTTGACAATATTCGCGGAGTATCAGGTTCCGCTTTAGGTGAATGAATCGAATGAACCTGCCTGCCGCCGCCTCCTCGGCCGATCCGATCAAGGTTCTGATCGTCGACGACTCCGCGGTTGTGCGCGGTCTGATCTCTCGCATGATCTCGGCCCAAAAAGACCTTGTGGTGGTCGCCACCGCGCCCAACGGCAAGGCGGCGATCGATGAGCTGACCCGCAAGGCGGCCGATGTGATCGTCCTCGATATCGAGATGCCGATCATGGACGGCTTGACGGCACTGCCGAAGCTGCTCGAGGTCAGACCTGCGGCAAAGGTACTGATCGCCTCAACCCTTTCCCGGCGAAACGCGGAGATAAGCCTAAAGGCGCTCCAGCTCGGCGCCGCCGACTATCTGGCCAAACCCGAGGCGGGCCTGGTCGGCGCGGACGAGTTCGAACGCGAATTGGTGTCCAAGGTCAGGGCCCTGCGTAGCCGGGCCTCTGCAATCCCTCGACCAACGCCACCGGCGATCACTCGTCCGGCCCTGGAGAACTTCCGACGCCCCAAGCCGCAGGTGCTGGCCATTGGGGCATCCACCGGCGGGCCGCCGGCCCTCGTCAAGCTGTTCACGGCCCTGCGCGGCGCGGTCGAGCAGCCAATCCTTTTGACCCAGCACATGCCGCCGACCTTTACACCGCTCCTCGCCGAGCAGTTGACGCGGGTGGGAGAGCGGCCCTGCCAGGAAGGCCGGGACGGTGAAGTGATCGCGCCAGGCCGCTGCTACATCGCACCGGGCGGCTGGCATATGCTGGTCGAGCGCTGCGGCGGACTTCCCACCCTGCGCTTGACCCAAGACCCGCCCGAACACTTCTGCCGCCCAGCGGTCGACCCCATGCTCAGGAGCGTGGCGGAGGTCTATGGCTCCGCCAGTCTAGCCGTCGTCCTGACCGGCATGGGCGCCGACGGAGCCAAGGGATGTACGGCGGTCTCCGCGGCAGGGGGGCGCTTTGCTGTGCAGGACGAGGCAACCAGCGTGGTTTGGGGGATGCCAGGCGCCGCCGCCCAGACGGGTCTCGCCGAACGCATCCTCCCGCTTGACCAGATCGGCCCTTGGCTACAACTCGTGACGCGAGGCGCTCATGAGCGACCCTGATTTCGAGCACCTGGCCAGGCTGGTCCAGCAGCGTTCGGGCCTGAACCTCGGTCCAGAGAAGGCTTATCTCGTGCGAAGCCGACTGGAGCCGGTCGCGAAGGCGAACGGGTTCGCCAATGCACCCGAAATGCTGGCCGCGATACGACGGACCAACACCGCTCACCTGATCCAGCGTTGCACCGAGGCGCTTGCGACCCATGAGTCGTCGTTCTTCCGCGACGGCGCGCCCTTCGAGGTGCTGCGCACCGACCTGATCCCGGAACTCACGCGGGCGCGGTCCGCCACTCGGACGCTGCGCATCTGGTGCGCGGCCTGTTCGAGCGGGCAGGAGCCCTATTCGATCGCCATGCTGCTCCGCGAAATGGGTCTGCATGCCCTCGGCTGGAAGATCGAGATTCTCGCCACCGATTTCTCCCGGCCCATCCTCGAGAAAGCGCGAGCCGGGGTCTACAACGATTTCGAGATCAGGCGCGGCCTGACCGCCGAGCGCACCGACCGCTGGTTCGAGAAGGTCGAGGGCGCCTGGCGGGTCGTTCCGCTCGTGCGCCAGATGGTGACGTTCAAGGAGCACAACCTGCTCGAAACCGCCGTCGCGCACGGCAAGTTCGACATCGTGTTCTGCCGCAACGTGATGATCTACTTCGATACGGATCGGAAGCGCCAGGCGCTCGGCCACCTCGGCAACGCCATGGCGGCTGATGGCGCGCTCATCCTCGGCAGCGCCGAGACCGTGATGGGGCTCTCAACTCAACTTGTGCAGCGTGGAACCGCGCGCGGCATCTTCGGGCTCGGCTCCAGCCGCCTGGCCGCCTAGGGTAGCTCGCAACGAAAAAGCGGCCGGCGTGAGGCCGGCCGCTCCATCGCCCGAACAGGCTGGGGATCAGTTCAGTAGATTCTCCATCTCAGCGGTCAGGGCCTCGGCCTGCTGCGCCATCTCGTTGGACGCCCCCAAGAGTTCGGAGGATGCCTGGCTGGTCTGACTGACCGCCTCGTTCACGCCGAGGATGTTGCTCGACACTTCCTGGGTGCTGCCGGCTGCTTCCACCACATTGGAGGAGATTTCGGCCGTCGCCGCCGACTGCTCTTCCACCGCGCTGGCGATGGCCGAAGCAATATCCGCAACCTTGCGGATGATCTCAGCGATCTCCTGCGTCGCGGTGACCGATGTGGCCGTCGCCGCCTGCATGGCCGCAACCTGCGAGGAGATTTCGTGCGTCGCCTTGGCGGTCTGGTCCGAGAGGCTCTTCACCTCCGAGGCGACAACCGCAAAACCCTTGCCAGCATCACCCGCCCGCGCCGCCTCGATGGTGGCGTTCAGCGCCAAGAGCTTGGTCTGGCCGGCGATGTTGTTGATCAGGGTGACGACGTTGCCGATCTTCTGCGCCGCCTCGGCAAGGGTTTGTATGGAGGCGGTGGTCTTGTCGGTTTCGCTGACCGCCTGCCGCGTGATTGCAGAGGACTCGGCCACCTGACGCGCGATCTCGCTGATCGATGCGGAAAGCTCCTCACCGGCGGCCGATACGGTCTGGACGTTGGACGAGGCGATCTGGGCCGCCGATGCCACCGCTGAGGCCTGCTGGGTGGCTTCGGATGCGATCCGGGACATGGATTCGGCCGTTGCGCGCATCTCCGATGAGGCGGAGGCGACGATGCCGGCAATATCCTTCACCCGCTCGGCGACCCGGCGCTGGTTGGTGATGTCGGTCGCGTACTTCACCACCTTGTAGGCGCGCCCGTTCATGTCAAAGATCGGATTGTAGCTGGCTTGGATCCAGATTTCTCGACCGCCCTTGCCGACGCGCTTGTACTGACCGGCATCGTATTCGCCACGGCCAAGCTTGGCCCAGAACGCTTGGTACTCGCCCGATGTGCGATAGCTGGGCTCGGCGAACATCGAGTGGTGCTGACCTTTGATCTCCGTAAGGGTGTAGCCGAGCGTGCTCAGGAAGTTCTCGTTGGCGGTCAGGATCATGCCAGAGAGGTCGAACTCGATTACAGCTTGCGACTTGGAAATCGCGGCGAGCTGGCCTTCGAAGTTGGCGGTCTGCATCCGCTCGGCGGTGATATCGGTGGCGTACTTCACAACCCCCATGGGATGTCCGGCGCTATCGAGGACCGGGTTGTAGCTGGCCTGAATCCAGATCTCCCGACCGCCCTTGCCGATGCGCTTGTACCGGCCCGCGTCATACTCGCCGCGGCCGAGCTTCGCCCAGAACTCCCGATAGGCGAAGCTGTCGCGTTCGGACGGCTCCACGAACATCGAGTGGTGGCGCCCTTGGATCTCGCCAAGGGTGTAACCAAGGGTATTCAGGAAATTCTCGTTGGCGTCCTTCACAACGCCGTCGAGGTCGAACTCAATCACGGCCTGGGAGCGGCCAATGGCCTTAAGAAGGCCGGCGTTCCATTCGGCGGGATCGTGGGAAGCGTCCGGCTCGGGGGCTCGTCGGGCTGCGCTGGACTGGGGCATCTGGTGTTCCTTTCCTCGCCCGTCGGGCGGTTGGATGGTTGAAAGAGGCGAATTCAGGCCGCCGCGAGCGAACCGGCGCCGAAGTTCAGGACCTGGTCGATGTCGAGGACGAGGAGCAGTTCGTCTTCGAGCCGGTAGAGGCCATCGCAGAGCGACCGCCAGTGGGTTGAAAGGGTAGCCGGCGCCGGCTCGTACTGGTCCGCCGACAGCCACAGGACGTCGCCGATATCGTCGGCCAGGAGGGCGTAGAGCTCCCCTCCCCGCTCCACGATCACGCTTATGGTGGCCTGGCCGGGCGACCGCTCCGGCATGCGCAGGCGGCGACGAAGATCGATGGCGGTGACGATCCGGCCCCGAAGGTTCAAGGAGCCCGCGACCTCCGGCGGCGCCAACGGGATGCGGTTCAGAACGGTCTCGGCGATCACGTCCTGCACCCGCAGGACCGGGACGCCCAACACCTGTCCCCGAACGATTACCGACACAAACCCCTGTGAGGCGTGCTGTTCGTACGGCTGGCTCATGCCGCCTCCAAGCTTTCCGAAACCGCGCCCAGCAGCTCCTCTTGTCCGGTGGGAGAACCTTGGCTGAGGGTCTGGAAGCCGAGGCTGAGCATCGGCGTCGAGTGCCAGCGCGTCGCCTGTCCCAGCGCCTGAGCCATCGAGCGCGCGGCGTCACCGCCAAGCGTCGCGTCCATCATGATGAGATGGAACGCCTCGCCCGCCGTGTGCAGCGCAAGCGCCGCATCGGGCGCCGCCGCCACGGTCACGTCATAGCCAGCCTGGCTCAGCATTGGTCGCAGCAGCATCTGGCTGAACGGGCTCGCGTCGATCAACAGCAACCGCTTCGACAACGGCCCCGGCGTGGGGACGGCCGCGGGAGGCCGAGGCGACTCGGGTGCGGCTCCAGCGGCGGGCGGGGTGATATAGTGGTGGACATCCACAAGTTCGGTGGCGGCGCCATTGACGATCAGGCTGCCGGCGGTTCCC
>Ga0164294_10005229_pt1 | contig 11151 bp, 11 predicted proteins | sample GEODES005metaG_FD_111479 | JGI IMG/M metagenome (GOLD analysis project Ga0164294, IMG submission 111479) | Oligotrophic lake water microbial communities from Sparkling Lake, Wisconsin, USA - GEODES005 metaG | ecosystem: Environmental > Aquatic > Freshwater > Lake | place: USA: Sparkling Lake...
AAAGCGTCTGAAGAAGCAGCCAAGATCATTGCTGCGGCCAGCATCGAAACCGAGCAAGCCATGCTGAAAGCGCGCGAAACATTGCGCGATCAAGTGGCCGTGTTGGCGGTCAAAGGGGCCGAGCAAATTCTGCGCAAAGAAGTCAATGCCGGTGTGCATGCTGACTTGTTGGGCCGATTGAAGTCGGAACTTTGAGGACGCAACATGGCTGAACTCGCTACCATTGCCCGCCCCTACGCTGAAGCTTTGTTTCAGGTGGTCAAGGCCGATGCTGCCAAAGCAGCTGAGTGGCTGGACGATTTGGCGGTGGTTGCTGCAGACCCTGGTTTGCTGCAATACGCCCATGACCCCAAAGTCACCCATGCCCAGGTGCTGGATTTGATCGCCCAAGTCGGCCCCAAATCTTTGCCTGCTGCAGCGGTGAACTTGCTCTCCATCTTGGTTGACAACGGACGTTTGGCGGTCTTGCCCGAAATTGCGCATCACTTTCATGTGTTGGTCGACGCCATGTCTGGCGTGCGTCAAGCCATGGTGTACAGCGCGTTTCCCATCGAGGGCGCTGCCCTTGACGATTTGACCAAAGTGATTGAAAAACGCTTTGGCAGCAAACTCAGTGTGCGTGTGGCCCTCGAGCCCGAGCTCATTGGGGGCGTACGAGTGGTGGTCGGCGACGAGGTGCTCGACACTTCGGTCAAAGCCCGTTTGGAACAAATGAAAGTCGCGCTGACAGCCTGAGCAATCCCGCTCATGCACGTTGGCCTCACATAGGAAGAAGGAAAGAGTCATGCAACTCAATCCCGCAGAAATTTCTCAGCTCATCAAAACCCGTATCGAGGGTTCCAGCGGCAACACGAATGTGCGCAATCAAGGCACCGTGATTTCCGTGACCGACGGTATTTGCCGCATCCACGGTTTGTCCGATGTGATGCAAGGCGAGATGCTCGAGTTCCCAAACAACACCTTTGGCCTGGCGCTGAACTTGGAGCGCGACTCAGTGGGCGCGGTGATTTTGGGTGAATACGAACACATATCTGAAGGCGACACGGTCAAGTGCACCGGCCGCATTTTGGAAGTGCCCGTGGGTCCCGAGTTGATTGGCCGTGTGGTCAATGCCTTGGGTCATCCGATCGACGGCAAAGGCCCGATCAACGCCAAGATGACCGACGTGATTGAAAAAGTGGCGCCTGGTGTGATCGCCCGTCAATCCGTGGATCAACCCATGCAAACCGGCTTGAAGTCGATTGACTCCATGGTGCCGATTGGCCGCGGACAACGCGAATTGATCATTGGTGACCGTCAGACCGGTAAAACCGCTGTCGCGATTGACGCCATCATCAATCAAAAAGGTCAGAACATGACCTGTATTTATGTGGCCATCGGTCAAAAAGCCTCCTCCATTAAAAACGTGGTGCGCTCTTTGGAACAAGCCGGTGCCATGGACTACACCATCGTGGTGGCCGCGTCTGCTTCGGAGTCCGCTGCGATGCAATACGTGTCGGCTTACTCCGGCTGCACCATGGGTGAATATTTCCGTGACCGTGGTCAAGATGCCCTGATCGTTTATGACGATTTGTCCAAGCAAGCCGTGGCTTACCGCCAAGTCTCCTTGCTGTTGCGCCGCCCACCCGGTCGCGAAGCCTACCCTGGTGACGTGTTCTATTTGCACAGCCGTTTGCTCGAACGCGCCGCCCGTGTGAATGCCGACTATGTCGAGCATTTCACCAAAGGCGAAGTCAAAGGCAAAACCGGTTCACTGACCGCGCTGCCGATCATTGAAACCCAAGCCGGCGACGTGTCTGCTTTCGTGCCCACCAACGTGATTTCCATCACCGACGGCCAGATCTTTTTGGAAACCTCGTTGTTCAACGCGGGCGTTCGCCCCGCCATCAACGCCGGTATTTCAGTCTCTCGTGTGGGCGGTGCCGCTCAAACCAAACTGGTGAAGAACCTGTCTGGTGGTATTCGTACCGATTTGGCCCAGTACCGCGAGTTGGCGGCGTTCGCGCAGTTCGCCTCTGATTTGGACGAAGCCACCCGCAAACAATTGGACCGCGGTGCCCGCGTGACCGAGTTGTTGAAACAAGCCCAGTACAGCCCGCTGTCCATCAGTTTGATGGCCTCTACCCTGTACGCCGCCAACAAAGGCTATCTGGATGACATCGAAGTCAATCAAGTGCTGCATTTTGAAGCCGGCTTGCACCATCATTTGAAAGACAAGTGCGCAGCCTTGTTGGCCAAGATGGAAAAAGACAAAGCCTTGGACAAAGATGCTGAAGCTGACTTGGTGAAAGCCATCGAAGCCTTCAAGAAGTCCTTCGTCTAATCGCCATCAAGCAGCAAGGAGCACTTCATGGCAGTAGGCAAGGAAATACGCGGCAAGATCAAATCGGTGGAAAACACCAAGAAGATCACCAAAGCCATGGAAATGGTGGCAGCGTCCAAAATGCGCAAAGCGCAAGAGCGCATGCGTGCGGCGCGCCCCTACAGCGAAAAGGTGCGCAACATCGCGACGCATTTGGGTCAAGCCAACCCCGAGTATGTGCACCCGTTCATGAAAATCCACGATGCCAAAGCCACGGGCTACATCGTCGTCACCACCGACAAGGGCTTGTGTGGTGGCATGAACACCAACATCTTGCGCGCGCTGACCCATCAATTCAAAGATCTGCAAGCCGCTGGTGCGACCCCGCAAACGGTGGCGATTGGCAACAAAGGCCTGGGCTTTTTGAACCGTGTTGGCGCACCCGTGTTGGCCCATGTCACGCAGTTGGGGGACACACCGCACTTGGAGAAGCTCATCGGCGCGGTCAAAGTCATGATGGACGCCTACACCGAGGGCAAACTCGACGCGGTGTACTTGTGCTACACCAAGTTCATCAACACCATGAAGCAAGAGCCGGTCATCGAGCAACTGCTGCCATTGTCTGATCACAAAATGCAAGCCGAAACCCGCGCGGCTGGCAGCTACGCTTGGGATTATTTATACGAGCCCGATTCCCACACGGTGATTGACGATTTGCTCGAGTTGTATATCGAGTCCTTGGTCTATCAAGCCGTTGCAGAAAACATGGCCTCTGAACAGTCTGCACGCATGGTGGCCATGAAAGCCGCCACCGACAACGCCGGCAATGTCATTGGCGAACTCAAACTCATTTACAACAAAACCCGTCAAGCAGCGATCACGAAGGAATTGTCCGAAATCGTGGCCGGCGCAGCAGCGGTGTAACCCTATTTATTTTTGGAGCAAATCAACATGGCTCAGGCAATGACCAACGCAGGTATTCAAGGAAAAATCGTCCAATGTATTGGCGCCGTGGTGGACGTGGAATTCCCACGCGATCACATGCCCCGCATTTATGACGCGCTCAAGCTCGAGGGGACTGCCCTGACATTAGAGGTTCAACAGCAATTGGGCGACGGCATTGTGCGCACCATTGCTTTGGGCACCTCTGACGGTTTGCGTCGCGGATTGATGGTCACCAACACCGGTGCAGCGATCACCGTACCAGTTGGCAAAGCCACACTGGGCCGCATCATGGACGTGTTGGGTGCGCCCATCGACGAACGCGGCCCTGTTGATCAAACCCAAACCGCGTCGATTCACCGCAAAGCCCCGGCTTACGACGAATTGAGCCCCTCGCAAGAACTGCTGGAAACCGGCATCAAGGTGATTGACTTGGTGTGCCCGTTTGCCAAAGGCGGTAAGGTCGGTCTGTTCGGCGGTGCCGGTGTGGGCAAGACCGTGAACATGATGGAACTCATCAACAACATCGCCAAGGCGCACAGCGGCTTATCGGTGTTTGCAGGTGTGGGTGAACGAACCCGTGAAGGCAATGACTTCTATCACGAGATGGCCGACTCCGGTGTCGTGAACTTGGAGAACTTGGAAGAATCCAAAGTGGCCATGGTCTACGGTCAGATGAACGAGCCACCCGGCAACCGTTTGCGTGTGGCGCTGACTGGTTTGACCATCGCTGAATCTTTCCGTGACGAAGGCAAAGACGTGTTGTTCTTCGTAGACAACATCTACCGCTACACCTTGGCGGGTACCGAAGTGTCCGCGTTGTTGGGCCGTATGCCTTCTGCCGTGGGTTACCAGCCCACCTTGGCCGAAGAAATGGGCCGTTTGCAAGAGCGCATTACCTCCACCAAGGTCGGCTCCATCACCTCCATCCAAGCCGTTTACGTGCCAGCCGATGACTTGACCGATCCGTCACCAGCCACCACCTTTGCGCACTTGGACTCTACTGTGGTGCTGAGCCGTGACATCGCTTCTTTGGGTATCTACCCTGCCGTGGATCCTTTGGACTCCACCAGCCGACAACTCGATCCCTTGGTGGTTGGCAACGACCACTATGAAACGGCCCGTGCTGTGCAGGGCACCTTGCAACGCTACAAAGAGTTGCGCGACATCATTGCCATTTTGGGCATGGACGAATTGGCCCCTGAAGACAAATTGGCCGTGGCCCGCGCGCGCAAAATCCAGCGTTTCCTGAGTCAGCCCTTCCACGTGGCCGAGGTGTTCACCGGTTCACCCGGCAAGTACGTGCCCTTGTCTGAAACCATCCGTGGCTTCAAGATGATCGTGGCCGGCGAATGTGATCATATGCCAGAACAAGCGTTCTACATGGTGGGCACCATCGACGAAGCCATCGAAAAAGCCAAGAAAATTTAATGCCGGTTGGCGGCCCCGCACCTGACAAGGAAACCTCATGAAAACCATGCACGTTGATGTGGTCAGTGCCGAAGAACTGATTTATTCGGGCGAGGCTACTTTTGTGGCACTGCCTGGAGAAGTTGGCGAACTGGGCATCTACCCACGCCACACACCGCTGATCTCTCGCATCAAAGCCGGTTCGGTGCGCATTCACAAACCGGATGGTGAACAAGAATTCGTTTTTGTTGCAGGCGGCATTTTAGAAGTGCAACCCGACGGCGTCACGGTCTTGTCAGACACGGCCGTGCGCGGTGCTGACCTGGATGAAGAGCGTGCCAATGCCGCGAAGAAAGCGGCGGAAGATAACCTCAAAAACGCCAAATCGAAGGTGGACATGGCTGCCGCCCAAGCCGAGTTGTTCGTGTTTGCTGCGCAACTGGCTGCATTGCGCAAATTCCGCAGCCGGAAATAATTGCCCAAGGCCAAGCTTCAAGCAGCCACCATCGGCGGCACCGCCGATGACATTGAAGCGGCCTTTTACGACGCATTGCGCGCTGGCGATATCGAGCGGTTGATGGCCTGCTGGGCAGACGAAGAAGACATCGTTTGTGTGCACCCCGGCGGCCCGCGCTTGTTGGGCGCTGACAGCATCCGAAACTCTTTTGACACCATGTTCAGCAATGGCGTGATTGCTGCACACCCCGAGCATGTGCGCAAAGTCGAAACCATCACGAGTGCCATGCACAACCTGGTTGAGCGCATTGAATTGCACACCCCAGAAGGCGATGCCGTGGCCTATGTGGTGGCCACCAATGTCTACATGCGCACGCCGCAGGGTTGGCGCATGGTCGCGCACCACGCCAGCCCGGGTACGCAGCAGGAAATGCTGGCGCACATCGAATCATTGCCATCGGTTTTGCACTGAACCCATGGACGATCTGGTCCAACAAGCGATGCGCAAGTGGCCGAATGTGCCCGCTTGCTTCGGCTGGTTAGGCTTGGACGATCGAGGCGATTGGTACATGCGCGACGACGCCGTGCAAGCGCTGGGGCCGTTTCCTCATGCCAAAGGCAGCAAGTTGGCGCACGCCAAGCTCATTGCGTTTATTCAGCGCAATTACATGCATGACGAGCACGGTCAGTGGTATTTTCAAAATGGGCCGCAGCGTGTGTTTGTCGAGTTGTCATCTGCGCCGTTTGTCTGGCGTATCCAAGACGACCTGCGCGTCACCGATGGCGCTGAAATCGAACAACAGGTTCACCACTGTGTGTTGGATGAAGACGGGCGTGTCTACTTGGCCACCGACCAAGGCTTGGGGCTGGTGCACAGCCAGGATGTGCTGCAGGCCGCGCGGTCATTGGAGGAAAAACGCTGGCCTGAAATAAAAATACCTGCCAGCGAACTGGCAGGCAGGTATGGTTTTGTGAAGAGCCCGCAGCAACGAGCGGCTTCGGTTATTTAGCTGGGGCCGCGGGCTCAGGGAATTTGGCACCACCGGCATTGGCCATGTAGACGACAGCACGTCCAAGTTCATAGTCGTCGTGCTCTCCACCGGCTTGCGCGCCCATGGCGTTTTTGCCTTTCAGGGCCGAGTTCAACAGGGCCGGGTAGCCGGTCTTGATGCGGGGCGCCCAAGCAGCTTTGTCGCCAAGTTTGGGTGCGCCTGCCGCGCCAGAAACGTGACAAGCGGCGCATTGGGCCTTGAACACCTCTTCGCCGGCTTTTGCTGGGCGATTGGCATCTTTGACTTGCAAAGCCCCCACTTTTTGGATGTGCGCCGCAGTGGTTTGGGCCGCATGGATGTCGGTGGCGGAAGGTTTGTGGCCGGCAGTGACGTAATAGACCAAGCCAATAATGACGAATATGGGCACCACAAACGACAAGAAAACCACGGACAAAAATTGCATGGGTGTTTTAACGGGGCCGGTGTGTGCTTCTTCGTGTTGATCGCTCATGATGACTTTCGTTGGAGAGGGTAAAAGCAAGCGAAATTATAGCCAGCCACCACCTGCCACAACGCAGACAAACACCGCGCAAGAAGCACAAAAGAAGTCGACACCTACAATAGGCGCGATGCGGCTGTAGCTCAGTGGATAGAGTATTGGCCTCCGAAGCCAAGGGTCGTGGGTTCGATCCCCGCCAGCCGCACCAGTTGATTGTTCAGTAACGTGTCACCAGACCTCAAAACATCATCATGGGCTCAATCGCCATCTTCATTCTCACGCGCGAGTTCCGACTTGAGACGATAGGCATCAATGTCGAAATCGGTGCTATCCGATACAGCGGCAAGTAACAAGGGTTGAATTCGCTCCCGCTCATCCTCGGACTCGGCGGTCGTGAAGCCGGCAGTAACCGCTTCAGCGAAAAGTTTTTCCGTCAGCCTCTTTGCCTTTACATCGTGGCTTTCGATGTCGGGATTGGCACCGGGAAGGATATTTTCCTCGATCCATGCTTCAGCCCACCTAAGAAAACGTTTACTCATAAAGCCCCGCCTATCAACTGAATCAACAATGACACCGGTTTCCCGACCCAAAGAGGCTTGTCCTAAAAATCAGGACAATTCCGAGGAATATAAATATACAGCAAGTAGTGCGAACTAAGGCCTGCCAACAAAATACCAATAGGTCAAAGCCTCATCTGCGGGGATGAGCGAAGGTAGTTCCAAGCTAAAGTGAGCAAAATGTTCAGGATTTGAGTTGACCTAAGTCAGCAAACTGCGCGGCCAAATCGCTTTCCCCATGCTCGAGCACAAAATAACGAAACGCTTCAGCTGCCGGCGACAACAGCTTGGACATGGCATGAACCACATGCCAAGCCCTTACCACAGGTGAACCGCGCACATCCAAAATGGATAGCTGCGTGGCTTGCAACTCCAAACCTATGGTGTGCAGTGATAAAAAACTCAGGCCCAAGTTTGCTTTCACCGCTTGCTTGATCGCGTCATTGCTTTTGAGCTCCATGGTGAAGCGCGGTTGAAAGCGAGCTTGTGTGAAAAACGCCTCCATGGCATTACGGGTTCCTGAGCCTTGTTCGCGAACAATGAAAGACTGTTGTCGCAATTCTTCAGCCTGTAGGCCAGACTCCCCGGCCAAGGGGTGATCGGGAGAAGCTACAAACACCAAGGGGTTGGCAGCAAAAGGCTCGGCGCGCACAGATATTTCTGATGGTGGGCTGCCCATGATGGCAATGTCAACCTCGCTGTTTTGCAACCATTGAATAAGCTCAAACCGGTTGCCCACCTTCAAAACAAGCTCGATGCCTTCATGCTCGTTCAAAAACTTTCGCAACATGGCGGGAATGAAATAGGTGGTGGTGTCGACCATGCCGATAGTCAATTTACCGGTCTCAATCCTTTGTAAACGAGCTGCGGCGTCTTCTGCATCTTTCAGCAAGGCCAGCATCTTGCGGGCATAAACCAGCAGGTACTCGCCGCTGGTGGTCAGGGATACTTTTCGGCCTTGGCGCTCGAACAAGGGCATGCCCACTTCCACCTCTAACTCCTTGATTTGCATGGTAATTGCGGGCGCAGACACATGCAAAGTCTCAGCCGCTTTGGCAAAACTCAGGTGGCGAGCAACAGCATTGAACACCCGCAATTGACGGAAGGTGACATTTTTCAATTAAGAAAATCTTATGTGAAGTCTCTGAAAAGATGAATTTACTTATCTCCAAGCTCTTTTTAAAGTATAGCCATGTTCTTTATAAAGGAGTGAGCCATGACAGAAGAAACACAAATAACCGACGGGAAAAAACGCTACAGCGCTGGCGTTTTGAGATACAAGCAAATGGGCTACTGGGATCCACACTACCAGCCCAAGGAAACCGACTTGATCGCCATGTTCCGCATGACTCCGCAAGAAGGGGTCGACTCTGAAGAGTGCGCTGCGGCCGTGGCCGGCGAATCTTCTACCGCTACTTGGACGGTGGTGTGGACCGACCGCCTGACCGCCTGCGACCTCTACCGCGCCAAGGCCTACCGCGTTGACCCCGTACCCAACACAGGTCCCGGAACAAAAACAGAGCAGCAGTACTTCGCCTACATTGCTTATGACATCGACCTGTTCGAAGGTGGCTCGATCGCCAACCTCACTGCGTCAATCATCGGTAACGTCTTCGGCTTTAAGGCTGTGAAGGCGCTGCGCTTGGAAGACATGCGCATTCCAGTCGCCTATCTGAAGACTTTCCAAGGTCCTGCGACCGGAGTTGTTGTCGAGCGCGAGCGCTTAGACAAGTTTGGCCGCCCGCTTCTCGGCGCCACCACCAAGCCCAAGCTTGGCCTGTCAGGCCGTAACTATGGCCGCGTGGTTTACGAGGGCCTCAAAGGTGGTCTCGATTTCATGAAAGACGACGAGAACATCAACTCTCAGCCTTTTATGCACTGGCGCGATCGTTTCCTGTACTGTATGGAAGCAGTTAACAAAGCCAGCGCGGCCACCGGTGAGGTCAAAGGTCACTATCTGAACGTCACCGCCGGTACGATGGAAGAGATGTACGCACGTGCCGAGTTCGCCAAGAGTCTTGGCAGCGTGATCATCATGATCGACTTGGTGATCGGCTACACGGCGATTCAGAGCATGGCTTTGTGGGCGCGTAAGAACGACATGATCCTGCACCTACATCGCGCAGGCAACAGCACCTACTCTCGCCAAAAGAACCACGGCATGAATTTCCGCGTCATCTGCAAATGGATGCGCATGGCAGGTGTTGACCACATCCACGCCGGCACAGTGGTCGGCAAGTTGGAAGGCGACCCAATGATGATCCGAGGCTTCTACGATACGCTGCTAGATACGCACACACCGATGCAACTCGAAAAAGGTCTGTTCTTCGAGCAGGACTGGGCTTCGCTGAACAAGGTCATGCCCGTTGCCTCTGGCGGCATTCATGCTGGCCAAATGCACCAGTTGCTGACCTATCTCGGCGACGACGTGGTGCTACAGTTCGGCGGCGGCACGATTGGCCACCCTATGGGTATTCAGGCCGGAGCCACGGCCAACCGCGTCGCCCTCGAAGCCATGGTGCTGGCGCGCAATGAAGGCAGAGACATTTGGAACGAAGGCCCGCAGATTCTGCAGGATGCCGCCAAGTGGTGCTCACCACTGAAAGCCGCCATCGACACTTGGGGCGACATTAGCTTCAATTACGAATCCACCGACACCGCAGACTTCGCCGTCACGCCGACGGCTTCCATTTAAGGAGACATCTCATCATGATGACAAACCATGGCAATCGCCTCACACAGGGCCAGTTCTCCTTCTTGCCCGAACTCACTGACAAGCAGATCACCGCACAGATCGAGTACGCCCTCAGCAAAAATTGGGCACTCGGCGTTGAATACACCGATGACCCGCATCCACGAAACACTTATTGGGAGATGTACGGCAACCCAATGTTTGACTTGAAGGACGCGTCGGGCATTTTGAAGGAAGTCAATGCGTGCCGCAAGACGTTTCCTAATCACTACATTCGTGTCACGGCATTCGATGCAACACAAGGCGTGGAATCGGTGCAAATGTCGTACATCGTCAACCGGCCAAAGACCGAACCCGGCTTCGGCCTGACGAGGCAGGAGATCGGTGGGCGTCAGATCCAGTACACCGTTCACAGCTACGCCACCGACAAACCGGAAGGCGAGCGTTACTAAACGCAGGCAGATTGCGATACAGCCATGACTAACTCCTCCATACCTGGCGTGCGCGCCGAGACTCCCGTGCCAACGGCAGCAGCAAAGCAACCCGTGGATGCTCCGGCGGTGGCCCTTAACCAAGCGCGTAGCGTGGGTGAGGTTTTGGCGCAGTCACAGGTGGAGGAGGTCATCGCCGAGCTGGACCGTGATCTGGTGGGGCTGGCCCCGGTAAAGGCCCGCATTCGGGACATTGCCGCCTTGCTGGTGATTGACAAGCTGCGCACCAATTTAGGTCTGGTCAGCGAGGCACCCAGCTTGCACATGAACTTTGTGGGCAACCCCGGCACAGGTAAAACTTCAGTGGCTATGCGCATGGCGCAAATCCTTCACCGCCTGGGTTATGTTCGAAAGGGCCACCTGGTGGCCGTGACCCGCGACGATTTGGTGGGCCAGTACATCGGTCACACGGCACCCAAAACCAAAGAGGTTTTGAAAAAAGCCATGGGTGGAGTGCTGTTCATTGACGAGGCTTACTATCTGTACCGACCCGAAAACGAACGCGATTATGGCCAAGAGGCAATTGAAATATTGCTGCAAGTCATGGAAAACCAGCGAGATGATTTGGTGGTGATTCTGGCGGGCTACAAAGACCGAATGGATACCTTTTTCGAATCTAACCCCGGCATGAGTTCACGCGTTGCACACCACATCGACTTTCCCGACTATTCGGTTCATGAGTTACTGCAGATCTCACAAAAAATGCTGGAAGAGCAGAACTATGTGTTTGCGCCTGATGCAGATACGGTTTTCCAGCGCTACCTGGGCTTGCGGGTGCAGCAGCCCCACTTTGCCAACGCCCGCAGCGTG
>Ga0164294_10005230_pt1 | contig 11151 bp, 8 predicted proteins | sample GEODES005metaG_FD_111479 | JGI IMG/M metagenome (GOLD analysis project Ga0164294, IMG submission 111479) | Oligotrophic lake water microbial communities from Sparkling Lake, Wisconsin, USA - GEODES005 metaG | ecosystem: Environmental > Aquatic > Freshwater > Lake | place: USA: Sparkling Lake...
CTCGTTCTCCAAAGTCTTGCGTCCCAAGGCGCCTTCGAGCTGTTTGATGCGTTTCATGGCTTCTTGCAGTTCAGAGGCCGGTACCACGGTTTCGTTGGCGCCAACAGCCACCAAAGAGCCTTCAAAGTAGGCCTTGCGCCATTGAAACAGTTGGGCAGCCGTCAAACCGTGTTCTCTAGCGACCAGTGAGACAGAACTGCCTGGTTCATTGGTTTGTTTGACGATTGCCAGTTTCTGCTCTGGCGTCCAGCGTCTTCTTCGCTGAACGCAGGTGTCCACCTCAACCCGATCGGGTCTTGCTTAAGACACAGTCATATCTATAGTCGTATTCCTAGTTGTTAGTTTAAGGAATACCGACGGAACTGTGTTTCAGGGGGCTAACTCACCTCGCTCAAAAAAAACAATTGGCTTTACACTGTTAGCAGTGTTACGGTGGTAATCCTTCTCTTTTGCAAGGGAAGCAGAAGTAGAAACGTTACGCAGCCATGGCCAATCGCTGCTTAGTTATGAACCCGCCCAATGTCATATTTGGGCGGTCATAATGTAAGAACACATCGACGTATTTGAAAAGTCCTACACCTCTGCTAAGTTAGACCAATAGTACTGTGACAGCCATTCATATTGCACTATCCTATTGAATCTTTCAATATAAACGTTTTGTTGTGGTTCGCAGTTACAGCAGCTTGGTTATTTGCGTTTGATTGTGTCCGGCTTTCATAAGAGCTTTAATCCGCCATATTTTCAGCATTTTTTTGCACATTAAATATATGAATTCCTATTTGCGAAATTTTTTTTATCTATTATTTTTTGGTATAAATTGAAATATTTTTCACACATTTTTTCACTAGTAAAATATTTATGATAGCGCTGATAAGCATTTCTTCCCATTTGTTCAGCTTTCAATGGTTCGTTCCAGAGATAACTCATTGCCAAGTGCAATTTATATGGCGACGATGGAGGAACAATCAATCCAGTAACACCATCAACATTTACATAAGAAGTTCCGGTACTAATCTCACATGAGATCATTGGCTTGCCGTAAATAGATGCCTCTAACAGTGATATCCCAAAAGCTTCAGACCTGAGATGCGATGGAAAAATTACTGAATATGATAAGGCAATAACTGCTTTTTTATCCTCTTCGGAAAGTAGTCCCAAAAATTTAATATTTTTTAATCCTAATTTTTCGACTTTTAACTTTAATTTATTTTCAAGTGGTCCTGAACCAATAATTACCATTGGAAAATCAAAATATGATAATGCTTTTAGCAGAATATGTAATCCTTTATAATATCTTAAAACTCCAATAAATAAAAAATATTTATCTCCTAATTTTTTTTTCCAATATATTAATTTTTCATTTTTAGGTTTCTTATGTTCTAACTCATCAATTCCAATAGGAATTACCTCTACTTTTTCCCTAAATTTTTGTAATACTTTACTTGAATTTAAATAATTAGGCGATGTAGCAACTATTGCATCTATACTTTTTAAAAACCGATTCATTATAGGCTGATAGAATTTCCTAAGAATAATTTGTCTTACTATATCAGAATGATATGTTAATATTGTAGGTTTTTGAATTTTATTAAAGAAATGTACTAAATCCATAAAGGGCCAGGGAAAGTGATAATGAATAATGTCTGCTTTTGAAGCCAATTCCTTGAACTTACAAATCGAGCTTAATGAAAAATCTGTAGATGCAATTTGAAAATTTCTATGGCATCGATATACAGTATGTTCATTTATTCGAATTACGTCATCTAACAATCGTGGCGTTAGTGTTAGTACCGTAGTCTTTACTCCAAGCATTGTTGAGCCATTGGCCAATTGATAAATTACTTGCTCAACTCCACCGTACGTATCTGGTCGATATGTTTTATAAAAATGTAGTACTTTCATTTTATAATTTTACTATTCTTTTATCTTCATTGCATTGCATTGCAGTGATTTTTTCTTTTAAATAATTTTTTAGATTTACTATGATTTAATATTAATAATATTTTTATAAATTAACAGTATATTAATCTTAAAATTCAATCATCCATTTAAATGTTTCCTTAAGTTCGTATTTTTTTAACGGGCCAATTAAATTTTCAATTTTTTCAGAAGATCCGGATAATTTTTCTATCTCGTTAGCTCTTATTAACGATTGATTTATTCTTATTTTTATTTTATGATTAGTAAGATCCTCGAGTGTAGATATTATTTCACTTAACGAAACTGCTTTACCTGAGCATATATTATAAGTTTCCCCTTTTATACCTGAGGTTAAAAGGTTAACATATACTTCACACACCATTCGAACATCATTATATTCTCGAAGAACGTTTATATTTCCGAGTTCTATTTCTTTTTCTTTTCTTTTAAAATGATTTATAATTTTGGGTATTAAAAATTTTTCGCTTTGACCTACTCCTGTATAGTTAAATGGTCTCGTAACTACGATCGGCAACTTTTGGAAATAAGATAACGACATCATTTCCATGGCTAATTTACTCATAGCATAGTGATTTACTGGTTTCGGATATAAATCCTCAGTAATTAGATTTTTATTATATCCACCGTATACATTAGCACTACTAGCGAGAAGAACTTTACTTGGGACCTTATGCAATTTACTAAGAGCTTCAAGCAAATTTAGAGTCCCAAATAGATTAATTCGATAATAGTTTTCTATATCTTGATTATTAACTGAACTCAGCCCTGCTAAATGCACTACGTAATGAGGGTCTAATTTAGATAATTCTGCATTTAACGACTCAACATCGGTTAGATCAGATATTAAAGAATTAACTGTATAGCCTGCCTTTTCAGCATTATCAATAAAGTGCCTTCCTGTGAAACCTTTTGCGCCTGTTACTAATAATTTTTTCATTAGTATGTAGTACCAGCTATGTTGCGCCTAGTATCTGCCTCTATCATCATTTGACACAATTCCTCTAGGGTTGTTTTGGGTTCCCAGTTCAACTCTTGCTTTGCTTTTATTGGGTTACCAATTAGCAACTCAACTTCGGCAGGGCGATAGAATTTAGGATTTACTGCTACTATTTTTTTATTTGTTTGTGAATCAATAGCAAATTCATTCACTCCGTCACCTTGCCAAACTAATTTGTAACCCGCTGCTTGTGCTGCCATATTTACAAAATCTCGTACGGTTATGGATCGATTTGTTGCCAAAACATATATATCTGGCTTTTCAGCCTGAAGCATGCGCCACATACCTTCAACATAATCTTTTGCATACCCCCAATCTCGCCTAGCATCTAAATTTCCAAGCTCCAATATATCCAATTTTCCTAATCTAATCTTACTTAACGAATCTGTAATTTTTCGTGTTACAAACTCTTGTCCACGAAGCGGTGATTCATGATTGAATAAAATTCCACATGCTCCAAATATGTTGTAACTTTCTCGATAATTAATCGTAATCCAATGCGCATAAAGTTTAGCTACTCCATAAGGGCTACGTGGGTAAAACGGAGTACTTTCTATTTGTGGGGAGGTTTGAACCCTTCCAAATAATTCTGAACTTGAAGCTTGGTAGTAGCGAATTTTCGAATTCACAACTCGAATAGCCTCAAGCATAATCAATGCACCAACTGCTGTTACCTCTGTTGTGACAAACGGCTGCTCGAAAGATACTCCAACAAAACTTTGTGCTGCTAGATTGTAAACCTCAGTTGCTTCTGTTTTTTGAAGTAATTTAATACTTGATGATAAATCTGTTACGTCATGGCAAACTAAATTTAGGCTCGGGTTTTTATGAATACCCAACTCTTCAATACGCCATAAATTCAAAGAACTAGAACGTCGATATGTACCAAATACCCTATAACCTTTTTCCAAAAGCAATTGAGCCAAATATGCACCATCTTGGCCCGTTATACCTGTAATTACTGCTGACAACATAAATTTACTCTAAAGTTAAAAAAACCACGAAAACTACTATAAAACATAAATGCAATCTCAAATCAATCGAAGTTTATTCTTTCAAGCTCTACAACTAACGGTAGATTGCGTACTTGCGTATAAACCGAACTAATATATTCTCCTAGTATGCCTACAAATAACATTTGAATTGAACCGAAGAAAAAGACGCCAACTAAAATTGGCGCAACACCTATTTGAAACGAATCCCAAAAAATAATCTTAGCAATAAAAAATCCAAGAGCCACAATCGCACTAGCAAATGCAATAAAAAAGCCACCCAAAGTCATAATACGTAGCGGCACTTTCGAATGATTAGTTATTCCAATCATTGCCAAATCAAAAAGTGTATAAAAATTATTTTTGGTAATTCCACGCTTTCTTCTAGGCTGCCTGAATGGTACTAGCGCAATAGGGAAGCCAATTTCACACAGAAGACCTCTAAAGTACGGATTTGAATCTTGAATTTTTCGTAAAATATCGATTATTTTTTTATCGAATAATCCAGCGCCCGTAGCATTTTCAACAAGCTCCACTTCAGAAATCTTAGAAATAATTCGATAGTATATTTTTCTAATTAAAAACATTACTCTTGATTCTTCACTTTCTGGCTTGACAGCCAAAACAGTCTTATAACCTAACTCCCATTTTTTTAGAAATTCTTCAATAATTTCAGGAGGATCCTGAAGGTCAGAGGCGATCAAAATACAAGCATCACCATGAGTTTGCTGAATCGCATAATGAGGCGACCTTGTGTGTCCGAAATTACGAACATTAACAATCAATTTAACTCTTTTGTCGAATTTAGCTATTGATTTGATAGCCTCTATAGATCCATCAGTTGAAGCATTATCTATGAATATATGCTCATAATCATAATTCAATCTTGTCATAGTAGACGATATTCGTTCACATAACTCATCTATATTTTCAACTTCGTTATAACAGGGAGTAACAATGCTAATTAATTTTTTTTCCAAAATTTATCCTCTCCTATATACCCAGCTACGCAGCAAAACCCAACTCAGCGAAACTGCGATCGGAATACAAACTATTTGACCAAAATATGGATTGATATTACCAAGATCAATTAAATAAAATAGCATAACTGAATTTACTAAATATACGAACAAATATGACATTAAAAAGCGGATTAAAACTAGAGGTCCTTTAACTTCCAAAAAAACAACCTTGCTTAAACTGAAATAATTAAACAGTATTCCTCCAATTGTTGAAACAAACAGAGCGATCAAAGATGGAATTTCATAAAAAACTAAAACAGCATACAGCGAATAACCAAACAAAGTGTTAACCACTCCAACTAACAAGAATTTAAGCAATTGTTTTTTTGAAGAATCGAAGAATTTATAAATAACGTCACCGTGCTAAAAGTTTAACCCTAGATAATTCTCAATTTTACTGGCGACAAACTCAAGTTTCTCAAAATCTAGAGCTGGCTGGACACCAACCCAAAATGTATTATTCATTACATTATCAGTGTTTTTCAAATCACCACTTACGCGGTATGAAGCCCCTGACATATACGGCTGTCGAATCAAGTTTCCAGCAAATAAAAGTCTCGTACCTATTCTGTTTTGATCGAGATATGTTATTAAATCTACACGAGTGACTGGGCATTCCTCTTTCAAGGTGATCGGAAAACCAAACCATGAAGGGTCAGAATTTTTTGTAGCAACGGGTAAATTAATGAATTCTTCACAATTCTTCAACCGCTCCTTCAAGTAATTAAAGTTTTCTTTTCTTGCTTTTATAAAACTCGGGGCTTTTTCCAATTGTGCTAAAGCACATGCCGCCTGCATATCTGTAATTTTTAGGTTATACCCCAAATGACTATAAGTGTACTTATGATCATAGCCAAATGGAAGATTTCCCAATTGCCAAGAAAAACGCTTTCCGCAAGTATTGTCCTTACCGGGAGGGCAGTAACAATCTCGCCCCCAATCTCGGAAACTTTCAGCAATTTTTTTTAATTCATCATTATTTGTAAATACCGCACCCCCTTCCCCCATTGTAATATGATGAGCAGGATAGAAGCTTAAGGTTCCAATGTCACCGAAGGTTCCAACCATTTGCCCCTTGTAAGTAGACCCCAGGGCATCACAGCAATCCTCCACAAGCCATAGATTGTGTTTTTTACAAATCTTTGTAACCAATTCTAAATTAAATGGATTCCCTAAAGAATGAGCCAACATTAAGGCTTTTGTTTTTTTAGTTATAGCCTCTTCAATCTTAGATGCATCAATATTATGCGTAAGCGCATCAACGTCAACAAAAACGGGAATTGCACCAAATTGAAGAATAGGGTTTACGGTAGTAGGAAATCCTGCCGCTACGCTTATAACCTCATCCCCCCTCTTTATTGAACGCGACCCCAAATTGGGGGATGTTAAAACTGAGAATGCCACCAAATTTGCAGAGGAACCCGAATTCACTGTAATCAAGTGCTTTACACCAATAAATTCAGCCAATCTTTTTTCAAAGAGATCATTAAATCTACCAGCTGTTAGCCATCCATCCAAAGATGCCTCTACCATATTCTCCAACTCCTGCGTTCCGATTAATTTCCCGGATGGAGGTATAACAGTTGTGCCCGGAATAAATTTCTCTCTCCTGAATTCTAATTCAGAATACTCTCGAACCAACTGTAAAATTTGTTTACGAATTTTATCTTTTGAAATTTGATCTATGTTTATAAATGTTTCATTCATGATTAAAAAAATTTAGTTAATCGTTCTATTATAGCATAAAAACCAACTCATCAGATTAATTAAATACATGACATAAGTTGCCTTACAATTTAGACTTGCACTATTCTGCCCCTATTTATAAACTAGTTTATTTTAGAAAAATAAATACGTTTTAAATTTTTTATTACCGGTCATTATGGCTAATCAAAAACATGTTAATAAAATATCAAATTGAGTAACAATAATGAGTCCATCATTGAAAATTGGAATGTCAGGCTCAACTCTTTTACCCACTCGTAATGGAGGAAGACCCGACGGTATGGCTGTATATACAAGGCACTTATTTGAGGGCCTGCAGAATTTAAGTCAAGAAACAAGTCTATGGCTATATAAAAAAGATGAAGATTACCACGGGCAATTAGATGATGCGAATTACTTCCCTCATACTTTTGGATTTCTATCTTTAATTTCAGCCCTGTCCTCTCGTAAAATTAAAATTTCTCCTAGTATTGATATTTTTCACACCACAGATTATAGGTCTTTTCGTATAGATTGCCCTTCAGTAAGTACACTTTATGATGCGATCCCACTTGCTCATCCCGAAATGGCAAATCCACATTTCAGAAATGTAAAGAATTTTATTTTAAAGCGATCCGCAAAATATTCAGATCATATAATAACTGTTTCGAATTATGCTGCAAAAGAGATAGTTGAATACTACGAAATACCATCCCGTAAGATATCAGTTGTGCCTTGCGGAATAGGATCCAGTTGGCTAGAACCCCTAAATGAAATTAACTGGAATAGAACTTTAATAAAACGCAATATCCGTTCTGGCTATTTTTTATTTGTAGGGATTATTCAACCGAGAAAAAACTTAGATACTTTGATTAAAGCACACGATCATTTGCATAAAAGTTTGCGTCAAAAACACCCTCTTGTTGTTGTTGGCAGAAAAGGCTGGAGTTGTGATGATGTAATTGAGAAATTAAAAAGAAAAATTTCTATTAATGAGGCCCATTGGTTCAATGACGTCAATACAGAAATTGAACTTAAACACCTCTACGCTGGAGCAATGGCTTTTGTATACCCATCTTTGCATGAGGGATTTGGACTTCCTCTTTTGGAGGCGTTTGCTAGCGGTTTACCCGCAATGATTTCCTCTACTACGTCTTTGCCAGAAGTTTCTCAAGGAATTGCAGTAGAAGTTGACCCATTTGATATTGACGGCATGTCTAAGGCAATGGTTAAATTGCTTGACCCAGTCGATCGAATAGAACGAATTAATGCCGGAAAAAAAAGAGCGCGAGAAATGAGTTGGGAAAATTCTGCTAAGCAAACACTAGAAGTCTACAAAAAAGTTTTAGCTTAATAAGTGAATAAGTGAATAAGTGAATAAGTGAATATTGTAATGAATATGTTCATACCAAATTATTTTACCCTTTTCTATCTCAAATTTTAACAGTTAATCACTTTATAAGAAATTTCAGATTTAACAAAAAACTTTCGATTAGGCCTTGCTGTATTTAAAAAAGGTACATATTATTTTATAGAAAATGGCGATTAAAAACATGTTTGTTACCGCCAATTAAATCTAACTATTCGTCTGTAAACAACATAATAAGTTGCCATAAAAATAATTGAGAAAATAGAACAGATTAAGTTATTATTATAAAAATGAAAAGCAACAATCGCTGGTGGAATGCTAAGCGCCCCGATCAATAGCCCAGTAATTGAATTATTCCAAACTAAAAACCCACCTCTTCTGAAGTATCTCCTATAAATTAATGAGTGTAAATGAAGTAAGTCTGCTCTCGTCCAACTCTTAGATTTACTAAACCTACGGCACACGCTAAATATCACCTCTGAAAATGGATATATGCAAACTAATAACCCCGCAAAAGGTGATACTGTATTGTTGCGCTCGACCAACAATACACAACTCCATGCTAGCGCAAACCCACAAAAGTACGAACCACCATCTCCCATAAATAGCTTACCCCAAGGCCAATTAATCAAAAAAAAGCCAAAAATTGAAGCGCCAATTGTTAAACAAGCTACAGCCAAATTGTTATCGCCAACCAAATAAGCTATTGAAGCCAAACATGTAAAAGCAATAATCATCATTATACTTGCCAATCCATTGAGTCCGTCAATTATATTGATAGCATTTGCGATTCCTCCAATTGCAATTGCTGTAAAAAAGACCGAAAAGATTGAGTTATTAAAAATAGGGTCAATTAAGCTAATGCCAATGTGTGTCAGTGAAATACCAGTTATGGACCAGCCAACTACTCCGGCCAAAGTAGTTGCCAAGAGGCGAGTATATATACCAATCTTTTTTGTAGCATCTTCAGCCAATCCAAAAGTAAATGCAGACAAGCCGGACAATATTAGAGGGCCTAATATCGAAGTGCGCTCATTTTTTTCCATAAAATATGCAAAAATAACACCTAAAAATACAGCAATCCCCCCTATACGCGGCGTCGGTTTTAGATGAATCTTTTGAATTCCCTCATTCGAATCTAAAGAAAAAAATATGTGCGAGTTTTTTGTTGCATTAATTAATATACTTAATGAAAGAGATGTAATCAACGCGACGTAAAAGGATAAAGGCAATTTTGTTAACACTTCTTGCATGAAAATCTTTTAAGGTATTGGTAACGAGGCTTATTACACTCAGTAACTATTAGTAAAGTTTAATATTGATTAAAAGCGCCCTCTTGAATCATAACAAATTCTTTTCTGGCGCCACCTCATTGGTAATCGAATTACACAATTTACAACTCAACAAAAATCGCTCTTGATATTCTCAACGCAAATGCTAAAAATTGGGTGAAGTTTCGAAAAACATCAAAAAAACAGGAGTTCCTTTGCTTCAACGTTGTATTGATTTTACATTGTAGGCTGGCCAAAAGATGCTGGACTTTGAGTTTAAGCAAGTGATTGGTAATGTCCTGGCCACCTTGCCTTACCGGTTTACTAGACGTATGCCTTCCACCCGTCCAAATCTACGTTGTCTCGTTTGATACCAATCTAAAGCTAACATTAGTTGCTTGGTGTCAAATTCCGGCCACAATACTTGGGTGAAATACAATTCTGCATAAGCAATTTGCCACAGCAAGAAGTTGCTAATGCGTTGCTCACCGCCAGTCCGAATCAGTAAGTCTAAGTCTGGAATTTTGGCGGTGCTTAAATACTTAGCCAATTGCTCTTGTGTGAAGCCTCGAGCGTCAGTATGTGGATGCGCCATTTGCCAGCGCTGCACAGCCTGCACGATATCCCATTGTCCGCTGTAGTTGGCAGCGACCGTTAGCACGATGCCGTCGTTACCCGCCGTGGCTTTGACGGCTTCGGCGATACTGTCTTGTAACTCTGGCTCAAAAACCGTGACGTCACCAATAACATGCAAAAGCACACCAGCTTGTGAGAGGTTTTTGAGTTCTTTTTCTAGGTACTGTAAAAAGAGGCGCATGAGGGTCGAGACCTCTTCTTTAGGGCGATTCCAGTTTTCAGTGCTGAAGGCAAACAGGGTGAGGTATTTAATTCCCTTGTGCGCGCAAAACTCGACCAAATCACGCACACCTGCAGCGCCCTTGGCATGGCCAACAGTGCGCGGCATATTATGCTTTTCCGCCCATCGGCCGTTGCCGTCCATGATGATGGCGATGTGTTGAGGAGTGGAATTCATAAAAGCAAAAAATTGCCCAACCGAGTGTAGTTAGTCATTGTATGTGTTGATGTCGACCGAAAATTAACAGCCTAAAGGCACGAGTGCCGATCCAAAATTGACAGGGGTGTTCAACTGTCCTGCTGACTATTTCAGCAGGTACTCAAAGGTGATCACCATGGACATGATTGGAAAAATTCGTCGCATGAAAATGCGCGACCAACTCTCTGACGGAGAGATTTGCAGAAGGACGGGGCTGGCGAGGAACACTGTAAAGAAGTGGCTCAAGGCCTCTGGCGATATACAACCCAAGTACAGTCGCATGAAGTCAAATGGCAAGTTGACAGCATTTATAGGAGTACTTGAGCAAGCGCTTCGTACGTATTCGCACAGGCATAGTGTGCGGTAGCACACAGCAACTAAATGCGCTTGTGGGGTGTTTACGTGCGTTTAAAGACTATGCACGTGTGTGACTGCTGTAGCTGTGCAAGCTAACAGCTTTGTATAGTGGTTATACAAATGGAAAATGTGTTGGTATTGTGTGCGAGTGAATGCTTTTTAAAACAGCAAACAAAAGAAAACCACACGTTTTCTTTTGTTTGCTGTTTTAAAACCGTGCTACGTTCGTGCTACGGAAATCTGTAGCACGTTTTCACGCTACAAACCGCATAAACTGGTGGCCTGGGGCAGAATCGAACTGCCGACACGCGGATTTTCAATCCGCTGCTCTACCAACTGAGCTACCGGGCCTGAGAGGAGAGATTGTAGCAGTCGCCAGCAGACAATTAGCCACGCAGAAGACATAAGGCGTGATCAAGCCACCCGCTTAGGCTTAGACAAATC
>Ga0164294_10005231_pt1 | contig 11150 bp, 9 predicted proteins | sample GEODES005metaG_FD_111479 | JGI IMG/M metagenome (GOLD analysis project Ga0164294, IMG submission 111479) | Oligotrophic lake water microbial communities from Sparkling Lake, Wisconsin, USA - GEODES005 metaG | ecosystem: Environmental > Aquatic > Freshwater > Lake | place: USA: Sparkling Lake...
CACAATGAGTTCGGGAAGTCCGAGCTCACGACCGATGGCGCGCACCTCGTCCTTGAAAAGTTGCCGAAGCGGCTCGACGAGTTCGAACTGAAGATCTTCGGGCAGTCCACCGACGTTGTGATGAGACTTGATGGTCGCCGTGCCGCTGCCCCCGCCGCTCTCGACCACGTCGGGATACAGCGTTCCTTGCACGAGGAATCGGACCTTCTTGCCAGCGTTTGCGGCTTCGGCGACCAGGTCTGCCTCGGCGGTCTCGAACGCACGGATGAATTCGCGCCCGATCGTCTTGCGTTTCGTCTCGGGGTCGGTGACGCCCTTCAACTCGGCGAGAAACCTGTCCGCGACATCGATGGTGACAAGTCGAACTCCGGTGGCCGCCACGAAATCGCGTTCGACCTGTTGGCGTTCTCCTTCGCGCAGTAGGCCGTGGTCAACGAAGACGCAAATCAGTTGATCGCCGATCGCCTTGTGCACGAGTGCCGCCGCAACCGCCGAATCGACACCGCCCGAAAGGCCGCAAATTACTAGATCGCCGCCGACCTGCGCGCGGATTGCGGTGACCTGCTCGTCGATGACGTTGCCACTCGTCCAGTCCGGCGCAATTCCTGCGCCATTCCACAGAAAGTTTTCAAGGACGCGTTGTCCATAATCAGAATGCATGACCTCGGGGTGCCACTGCACACCGAACATCCGGGTCTCGGTGTTTTCGAACGCCGCAACGGGTGTCGCGTCGGTCGATGCGGTGACCGTGAATCCGGGCGGTGCCGTTTCCACACAATCACCGTGGCTCATCCAGCAGGTTTGCGTAGCCGGCTGTTCGGCGAACAAAACCCCGGCGGACACCCGAGCCTCGGTCGCGCCGTATTCGCGTAAACCGGTATTCGCCACTTCGCCACCGAGTTGCTGCGCCATGACCTGGAACCCGTAGCAAATTCCCAAGACTGGAACACCCAGAGCAACGATTCCAGGGTCGAGCGACGGCGAACCGGCTTCGTAAACACTCGACGGGCCGCCGGACAGAATGATGGCGAGAGGTTGCTTTTCGGCCACTTCGGCGGCGGTGATGGTGTGCGGAACAATCTCGCTGTACACGTGCGCCTCGCGGACCCGACGGGCAATCAACTGCGCGTATTGCGCCCCGAAGTCAATGACGAGGACGGGACGGTGGGTTGTCACCGAGTTCCCTCGTCAACCATTCGACGGACGCGACGTTCGGTGATGAACGACAACAGCGGCACGACGCCGCCCAGTGCGAGGACGGGAAAATAGGTGAGCGGCCAGCGCATCGCGGACCACAACTGGAAGCACCCGAGAAGGTAGACGACATACAGCCAGCCGTGCACAATGAGAATAATCGTCGAGATGTTCGCGGCGACCACCGTGTCGACGGGAACGAGTGCAACGATTCCGAACGGGCCGCCCCCTTCGATTTCGAGTCCGAAAAGGTACTTCAAAATCATCTCTCCGGTCAACAACAGCAACATCGTGCCCGTGATGTAAGCAGCGACGCGAAACGTCTTCTCTGCCTTCAGGGCTTTTGCGCGGTCAATCGCCATACGCCAATTCTAGGCTTGGAGTCCGACAGCCGCTTCCGCTTCCCGCTCGACGGCGTCCGTGACCAGGCGGTACCAGAAATAGAGCGCGAAGACAGCAAAAAACGCCCATTCGATCGCATAGAAAATGTTGAGCCAGTTGAGCGCGGCCTGTGGCAACGGCGTGACGGACACGATGGTCTCGAGCGGGGGATGCGCGGTGTCGAGCACGAGAAACGCGTCGTAGATTGTGTCGCAGTCCCAGCGATTGACAAGGTCAGAGCTCGACACGACGGTCAGGCGACCGTTGTCGTAGTCGCCCGTCGACGGGTCATCACTGGGCACGAGTCGTCCGATCAACGGGGACGGCGAATCGTCGATCACGATGAAATTGTCGGGATTCACGCTAGACGCCCACCCAATCGCCACGGGAAGACACGCGCCGTCGGCCGTCCGGGTGTTCGCGACGAGCCACTCGCCCATGTCGCTTCCCTGGCGTCGATCGAGAACAACGATCCGTTCCTGCGTCCACGTCGCGGTCACCGTCACGCGGCGGCCACCGTCGGACAGGGGAAGCCCAGCGCCGGGTTCAAGAACCGACGTGATGGGCACGGGAGTTTCGGTGTCGACCTCGACGATTGTTGCCTCGGCGATGGCGCGCTCGATTTGCCACTGACCCAACGCCGCGAAAACCCCGGCGAGAACGAGACACGCGAGGAGTCCGGCAATCCAGCGCGGCTGCCGTGCCATCGCCCACCATGCGCGCGTCATCAGTAGCTACTCACGCGGTGGGGATAACGACGACCTCGACCCGCTGGAATTCCTTGAGGTCGCTGTAACCGGTGGTCGCCATTGCTCGGCGCAGTGCTCCGATAAGGTTCGACTGCCCGTTCGCGTGGCGCGACGGACCGAACAGGACCTCTTCGAGTGGCCCGATTTGGCCAACCCACACGCGGTTGCCCCGGGGAAGGTCAGCGTGATACGCCTCTTGCCCCCAGTGCCAACCGTTCCCTGGAGTGTCCGTTGCCCGAGCGAGAGTCGTTCCAAGCATGACGGCGTCGGCTCCCATCGCGATCGCTTTCACGATGTCGCCGGACAATCCCAGCCCGCCGTCGGCGATGACGTGGACATAGCGCCCACCCGATTCGTCAAGATAATCACGGCGAGCGCCGGCCACATCGGCTAGCGCGGTAGCCATGGGAACCTCGACACCGAGCGAGGTTCGTGTGGTCGAGGCCGCGCCTCCGCCGAATCCGACGAGAACACCGGCTGCGCCCGTTCTCATCAGGTGAAGAGCTGCGGTGTATGTCGCGGCACCTCCGACGATGACGGGCACATCAAGTTCGTAAATGAAATGCTTCAGGTTGAGAGGCTCCCCCGTTGGCGAGACGTGCTCGGCGCTGACCGTGTTTCCGCGAATCACAAAAAGGTCTACCCCCGACTTGGTCACAATGTCGTGGAATTCGACGGTCCGTTGCGGGCTCAATGCGCCCGCGACAGGGACACCCGCATCCCGAATTTCGCCGAGACGCTTTTCGATGAGTTCCGGTTTGATTGGCGCGGCATACATCTTTTGCATCTCGGCTGTCGCACTATCCACCGGGAGTTCACGAATCTTCTCAATCACGGCCTCTGGCTTGTCGTACCTCGTCCACAGGCCTTCGAGGTTCAGAACACCGATACCGCCGAGCTTGCCGATGGTGATTGCGGTCTGTGGAGAAACGACCGAGTCCATCGGCGCAGCGAGAACTGGGATCTCAAACTTGAGCGCGTCGATAGACCACGAAGTGCTGACTGCCTCGGGGTCGCGGGTTCGGCGGCTCGGCACCACCGCGATGTCGTCGAACGAGAACGCACGACGAGCGCGCTTGGCACGACCGATTTCGATATAACTCATAATCGTCGCCTATCGCTTGTAGTTCGGGGCTTCGACAATCATCTGAATATCGTGCGGGTGTGATTCCTTCAGTCCCGCCGGAGTGATGCGAACAAACTTTCCGTTCGCTTTGAGATCCGTAATCGTTCGAGAGCCCGTGTAGAACATCGACTGCCGAAGTCCACCGAGCAACTGATACATGACCGATGCGAGCGGGCCGCGATAAGCAACTCGGCCTTCAATGCCCTCGGCGATGAGTTGGTCATCGCTCGGAACGTCGGCTTGGAAATAACGGTCACGGGAATACGAGGTTTTGTTTCCGCGGGTCTGAAGCGCTCCGAGCGACCCCATTCCACGGTATGCCTTGTACTGCTTCCCATTCTCGAACACCAGGTCGCCCGGGCTTTCGTCCGTTCCGGCCAGAAGCGAACCGAGCATGACAACCTCGGCGCCGGCGACAAGTGCCTTGGCGATGTCACCCGAATACTGGAGGCCACCGTCGGCGATGACGGGAACGCCAGCCTTCTTCGCCGCCTTCGACGCTTCATAAATCGCGGTGATCTGCGGAACGCCAACACCGGCAACAATCCGAGTCGTGCAAATGGAACCTGGACCAACCCCGACCTTGACCGCGTCGACGCCCGCCGCGATCAGCGACGCAGCGCCCGCTTCGGTCGCCACGTTTCCGCCAATCACATCAATTGATACGAAGGTTTTATCCGCCTTTATTTTCTTCACGATGTCGAGAACGCCAGAGGAATCGCCGTTCGCGGTATCGACTACGAGAATGTCGACGCCGGCGTCCCGTAAGGCACACGCACGGTCCCACGCGTCACCAAAGAAGCCGATAGCCGCTCCCACGCGAAGTCGTCCTTCGTCGTCCTTCGTCGCGTTCGGGTACAACTCGCTCTTCTCGAAATCTTTGACCGTGATGAGACCGACCAGCTTGCCCGCGTCATCAACAAGAGGGAGTTTTTCAATCTTGTGTTGGGCGAACAACGCGACGGCGTCGTCGCCACTGATTGAGGCACGACCGGTGACGAGGGGCATCGGTGTCATGACGTCTTTAACGAGAGTCTTTTCGGCTTCGTCTCGCGGAACGAAGCGCATGTCCCGATTGGTGATGATTCCCAGCAGAACGCCCTCCTCGTCCACGACAGGCAGCCCGGACACACGAAACTGACCGCAGATCCGGTCGACGTCGGCGACGGACGTGGTGGGGGTCGTCGTCACCGGGTTCGTGATCATCCCCGATTCGCTGCGCTTGACCTTGTCGACCTGCGCCGCTTGGTCCTCGATGGATAGGTTGCGGTGAATGATGCCGATGCCACCCTGCCGAGCCATGCCGATTGCCATTCGAGACTCGGTAACGGTGTCCATCGCACTAGACACAATCGGTGCCCACAGTGTGATGCGCTTCGTCAAGCGGCTCGAGGTGTTTGCCTCTGACGGAACAACGTCGGTGTGCTCGGGCAGGAGCATGACATCGTCGTAGGTGAGTCCCGTAAGACCGAAGGGATCGCTTCCGCTCATGTTTGCCCCTCTCCACAAAAAATATGATAATCCTTGCTCTCTCGCTTCTTTTATCGTAGTCGGATTCCCAATTGGCACAGTTTCCCGACATAATGGGGCAGGTTCATTAATCGTGCGCTCGGCACGAAACACGTGTTCCCCAGAGTGTGGAAAACGATCCCGGTTGGCGGACGTGCTATCGGGTCCTAGCAGGAGGCCTTGTGAGTTCCATGTCAACAATGCGGCGAAACGCGAGTCGCCTCGCGAGCGCAGTGGGTGCCTTTGTCTTGGCATTCGGCGTTCTCGGGCTCGCGTCGCCCGCCCAGGCGGATGTCGTCAATCCCGAAATGCCCTTCAAAATCAGCGGAAACGTGCAAAACAAGGGTGAGCCGATTGCCGGCGTCACCATTAACCTCACGGGTGGCGGCGGATACGCAGCCACGGTCATGACCGACGCCGAGGGCAAATTCACGGCGGGAGTTCCAGAAAAAGAAGCCGACTATTCAGTGTCCGTCGATGAAGCCACTCTTCCCGATGGCATCGCGGTTATCGACAATCCCGCAACCGAATTCGTCGAGGCAAACGTTCAAACGGTGACGGTCGGTCCGGGTGGACGAGCCACCATGAACTTTTTCATCGGACAGGGCGAACGCCAAGTCACGGGCATGTTCGACCAAGTTGTTCAGCGACTCATTTCAGGCCTCAACTTCGGTCTCATGTTGGCGCTCGCATCGGTGGGTCTCTCGCTGATTTATGGCACCACCGGTATTTCGAACTTCGCGCACGCCGAACTCGTCACCTTCGGGGCAATCGCCACACTCGGACTGGTTGCCGTGATGGGCGAGGGGATGTTGTGGCTCGCAATCCCCCTCGCGATCGTCCTCTCGGCCGGCTTCGGCTGGGGGCTGGACGCCGCACTATGGGCGCCTCTCAGACGACGGGGAATGGGACTCGTGCAACTGATGATCGTCTCTATCGGGCTATCGCTCGGCATTCGGTACACCTATCAGTTCTTCATCGGGGGTGTGACCGAGAACCTTCCGGGTTCGGGCGCCGAGCGTTTCAACCTTTTCGGGTCAGTCTCGCTCAGCATTATCGACATCGTCAGCATGGGGGTGTCGGTCTTGCTCATCATCGCCTTCGCCTGGTGGCTCAGCGCATCGAAGATCGGCAAGGCAACACGAGCGATCTCGGACAACCCCAGCCTCGCCGCATCGTCGGGAATCGACGTAGACGGTGTCGTCCGGATTGTCTGGATCATCGGATCTGCGCTGGCTGGTTTCTCGGGAATTCTGTGGGCCTATTTCCGCCCCGGTATTCGCTGGGATATGGGCGGTCAGATCCTCCTGCTCATCTTTGCCGCGACGACCCTCGGCGGACTCGGCACGGCCTACGGTGCGTTGGTCGGTTCACTCATCGTGGGAATCCTCGTCGAGGGTTCGAGCCTGTTCATCCCCTCTGACCTCAAATACGTCGGAGCGCTCGTGGTCCTCATCGGGATCCTGCTGTTCCGCCCTCAAGGAATTCTCGGACGCAAGGAAAGGGTGGGATAGCTCATGGACTTCCTCGCAATATTCAACTCATCAATCTCGTTCATCCTCGCCCCGACGACCATTGCCTATGCTCTGGCCACACTGGGTCTTGCCGTTCACTTCGGTTTCGGTGGGCTTCTCAATATGGGTATGGCGGGCTTCATGGCCCTCGGTGCATACGGCTACGCGATAGGCGTTTTGACGTTCGGACTCCCGTGGTATTTCGCCGCGTTTGTCGGGATCGGCGCGTCAGTCGTTTTCGCCCTGATTCTCGGAATTCCCACGCTGCGCCTTCGGGGCGACTATCTCGCGATTGTGACAATTGCAGCGGCGGAAATCGTTCGATTGTTGCTGCTGAGTTCGGCCTTCGGCGGAATCACCGGCTCTGCTGATGGGCTTTCGGGCTTCAACGGCCCCGGAGGAACCATCACCAACCCGACGGTTGGCGCCGGTGGTTTCAACGAATCGAACCCGATTCCGCCCGGCGATTACGGATTCGTACCCTTCTTAGACAACGAACGCACCTGGTATCTCCGCATCGTCGGAATCATCATTCTGACGCTCGCAATCTTCCTCGTGTGGCGACTGGTGAATTCACCGTGGGGTCGGGTCATTAAGGGAATCCGTGAAGACGAGGACGCCGTGCGTTCGCTCGGCAAGAACGTCTTTGCCTACAAGATGCAGGCTCTGATCATCGGTGGTGTGCTTGGCGCTCTCGGCGGTCTCATGCTCGCCTTCTCGACCAACGTCAACTCGTCGGTGTACGTGACCTCGCTCACGTTCTTCCTCTGGACCGCGCTGCTCCTCGGCGGCGCCGCAACGGTGTTCGGTCCGCTAGCGGGTTCGATCATCTTCTGGGTGCTCCAGGCATTCCTCGGGTTGCTCTTCCCCGCGCTCGCAGACGCCGGACTGATGCCCTTCACCACCATCCAGGCAGCGCAGATCAAATACATCATTGTCGGATTCGCGCTGGTTCTCCTCGTGGTCTACCGACCTCAAGGTCTATTCGGAAACAAGAAGGAGTTGACCTTTGTCAAGTAACGAATCCTCCTCAACCCCCGTCAAGTCAACCGGCTTGCACGTCGGTGCAATCAAGCCCGGTGTCGCCAAGAAGGACCCCATCCTGGTCGCGGACGGCGTCCACCGCCAGTTTGGTGGACTGGTCGCCGTCGACGTCGAGCACGTTGAAATCCCCCGCAACGCCATTACAGCGCTCATCGGGCCCAACGGAGCGGGAAAAACGACGTTCTTCAACCTGCTCACCGGATTCGACCAGCCCGATAGGGGTGCGTGGTCGTTCAACGGGAATTCCCTTGCGAAACTCTCCGCGTTCAAGGTGGCGCGCAGGGGACTGATTCGCACGTTCCAGTTGACGAAGGCTCTGGGCCTCCTCACGGTCATGGACAACATGAAGCTGGGAAGCACGGAACAGACCGGCGAAAAACTCAGCGCAAGCCTTTTTCCCTTCCTCTGGAAGAAGCAAGAAATTGAAATTGAGGCGAAAGCCCTCGAAATCCTGACTCGGTTCAAACTCGACACCAAGCGCGACGACTTCGCCGCGTCGCTTTCGGGAGGGCAGCGCAAGCTACTCGAAATGGCGCGTGCTCTCATGACGAACCCGGAACTCGTCATGCTCGACGAGCCGATGGCGGGTGTCAACCCCGCGTTGACACAGTCGCTGCTGGACCACATTCTCAACCTCAAAAAAGACGGCATGACCGTCCTCTTTGTCGAACACGACATGCAGATGGTTCGCCACATCGCAGACTGGGTCATCGTGATGGCCGAAGGAAAGGTCGTCGCCGAAGGCGCACCCGACGAGGTCATGAAAAACCCCGCCGTCATCGACGCGTATCTCGGTAGCCACCAAGACATCGACCTTGGGGCCGTGACCGGCCGCATTACGCTGCCGAAGATTTCGAAGGAGAAGTAATGGCGTCGAAGACCGAAATTCCTGTCGTCGAGACGAAGGACCTGTTTGCGGGCTACCTTCCCGGTGTCAACATTCTCAACGGAACCAACCTCTACGCCAATAAAGGTGAACTCATCGGCATCATCGGCCCCAACGGTGCCGGAAAGTCGACCCTGCTCAAGGCGATCTTCGGATTGGTCAAGGTCCGCGAAGGATCTATCACGCTCAACGGCGACGACATCACCGGGCTTAAGGCAAACCAACTCGTCGCTCGCGGTGTGGGTTTCGTCCCACAGTCGAACAACGTGTTCCCGAGCCTGACCATCGAAGAAAATCTGCAGATGGGCCTGTACCAGAATCCCAGCGCCTACAACGAGCGCCTCGAGTTCGTGACCAGTATTTTCGCCGAACTGGGAAAGCGACTCAAGCAGCGTGCGGGCTCGCTCTCGGGCGGTGAACGCCAAATGGTGGCCATGAGCCGTGCGCTCATGATGGACCCGACCGTGCTCCTCCTGGACGAGCCCAGCGCTGGTCTGTCGCCGGTGCGCCAAGATGAGGCATTTATTCGTGTCTCCGAAATCAACAGGGCCGGTGTGACGACCATCATGGTTGAGCAGAACGCACGTCGCTGCCTTCAGATCTGTGACCGCGGATATGTTCTCGACCAGGGCAAGGATGCTTACACCGGAACCGGTCGCGACCTCCTAAACGACCCCAAGGTCATCGGGCTGTACCTCGGTACGCTCGGCGCCTAAAACAGCACGTCACAACGGGGTCGACCATCGGGTCGGCCCCTATTGTCGTCGTCGAACCAGGTTTGTAGAAACCAAACACGCGCCTGATCTTAACGTTTTGGGAAACCAAACACGCGCCATCTAGCGCTCCTGGAAACCAAATCGTTGCATCTGACCGGTCTCAGAGTCCGAGACTGGTTTGGTTGCTCGGAACGTATCCCGTGGCCTATTGCGTTTCCAAAAACGTCTAGGGGGCCAAACCACTCATGCCACACTCGAGCGGGCAACAGAAAAGGCCCCGAGCGAACCCGGGGCCTTCCCTTGAGTCAGTGACTCATCACAATCGGATTAACCTGCGTAAGGAACCGACGTGTTGTCATTCAGGTACTGGTAGACCTGGATCGATGCTTCGGTGGGGTCTCCAACTTCGTTGAAGGTGATGGGGCCCGATACACCGTCGTAGTCTGCGGTTCCGCCACCAATGATGATGTCGGCGCATTCTGCGAACGTGGTGCACTTGGTTCCGTCACCAGTACCACCAGAGACTTCCTGGAGCTTCGCTGCCATGTCGACACCCTCAACCGAACCAGCTTCAAGTGCAGCCAGTGCGAGAAGGACGACGGCGTCGTAAGCCTCAGGACCGTATGCGAATACGGATTCGAGGTCAGCGTTGCCTTCGGCAACCCAGTTGTCGTTCAACGCGGTCGTGAAGTCCGCGATGGTGTCGAGGTTCAGTCCGGGGACCGTTCCCTTTGCGCCTTCGAGAAGTCCGGGCTCGAAGTCCTCGCTGTAGTTGGCAACGTTTCCGTCAACAAGGTAAACCTTGTCTGCGGGGAAGCCACCACCGATGAGCTTCGGAGCAATGGTCTTGAGTTCTTCGAACGTGATCAGAACGATCGCGTCGGGGTTAGCCGCAGTGACCTCAGAAATCTGAGCGTCAAAGTTGGTGTCACCCGTGTTGAACGTCGGCTGTGAAACAACCTCTCCACCGGCCGCAACGAAAGCTGCGGTCGTGAAGCCAGCGAGGCCGCTGGTGAAGTTTCCAGCAGCGTCCTTGGCTCCGTCGCCGTTTCCGTACGAGTCGTTGAGGACGATCATGCCGAGGGTCTGGATGCCGTCAGCAGCAATCAGATTTCCGAGAACTTCACCCTGGAGGACGTCCGAAGGAGCGGTACGGAAGTACAGTCCCTTGTCGTCATACGTGGTGAGAGCAGCAGAAGTGTTTGCCGGCGAGAACTGGATAACTCCAGCGCCAACAACCTGGTCGATGAACTGAAGCGAGGTACCCGACGATGCGGCACCAATGATGGCCGAAACGCCAGCGTCGAGAAGACGCGGAACTTCGGTCTCGTATGCCTTGTTGTCGGTGTCGCCCGAGTCACCAAAGGTGACCTCAATGGTCACGCCCTTGGCGGCGTCGTTGACGTCCTTGACGGCGAGTGCTACACCAGCTTCTTCGGGGGGTCCGAGGAATGCCAGGCTGCCGGTCTGAGGAAGAGCGGTACCGATCTTGAGGGTCAGGTCGCCGACGGGGCCGGCAGTGCCATCGGTGCCTGCTGCACAGCCGCTCAGCACGAGTGCTGAGGTACCGAGCATAGCGAGACCACCGAGAAGCGATGCGACCTTACGGGAGGCTGAAGCCTTCGCAAATGCGCCCATTTTTCTCCTTGATTTTTTCATGGAGCAACGAATCGGACGATTCGCCGCTTGCGTATACGCTATCTATGCATTGGGGTAAATGCAAAATCGAGGCTAACAGCGTGCAACGCGTCAATCCACAACATTCTCGCTCGCCGCGCCCTGGCCGCACATATTTCAGGCGGTACGACGCCGATTTCGTTGCGCCATGTCGATGGTGAGCGCGAGTAAACCAACCCACACGAGGGCGAAACCGATTAGCCGCACGGGTGGCATGGGTTCGTTCATGACAAAAACGCCAATGACGAACTGCAGTGTCGGCGCGACATACTGCATGAACCCCATCCACGACAGTGGAACCCGCGAAGAGGCAAAACCAAAGAGCAGAAGCGGGATTGCGGTGACGGGGCCGAG
>Ga0164294_10005235_pt1 | contig 11147 bp, 10 predicted proteins | sample GEODES005metaG_FD_111479 | JGI IMG/M metagenome (GOLD analysis project Ga0164294, IMG submission 111479) | Oligotrophic lake water microbial communities from Sparkling Lake, Wisconsin, USA - GEODES005 metaG | ecosystem: Environmental > Aquatic > Freshwater > Lake | place: USA: Sparkling Lake...
GATGTTATAGTTGATGTTATAGTTGATGTTATAGTTGATGTTATAGTTGATGTTATAGTTGATGTTATAGTTGATGTTATAGTTGATGTTATAGTTGATGTTATAGTTGATGTTATAGTTGATTAGGTTTTTAAATAACTGTATATATTGAAGTTGTTTATATGTGTATATTTTGAAGTATACTTTATAGATTATTTAGAAGTAAATTTAAAAAACATAAAAAGTTAAAAATGTTGTTTCTTGAAAAACCTTAGAAATACTTTTCTGAATATATATGTATCTCTCTCTCTCTTATTAAATAGAATTAAAATTATGTATTAAATATATTTTATTTTGTTTATTATACTTACTTTCTTATACACATGTTATTATTAAATTTATGAAATATATACGATGTACTGATAATAAAATAATTTACATCCACATATACAAAAATATATAAATATTTAATTTTGTGTATATATACACAACAAAAATAATAATTTAATAAATGTTCTTAATTAATATACTTTTTTATTTTTATTTTTATATTTTGTGTATATAATCACAATAAATTATTATTATGGTAATTATGTACACTTTATTATATAAATATTTATAAAAGCACATATAACATAGTAATAATTTATTATTGCATACATAAATCCATATTATGAATAGTATATGATCGTAATACTTATGTATATTAAAGTAAATAAATGAATACATGTATACAAAAGATATATTTATATATTTATATTTAATACAAAAAAAATATATAAAAGTACATTTACATACAATAATAATTTATGATAAAATAATTTATAGACTCGTTCACATTTTTAATTAATGATGCATATTTTTTAAAATAAGTATAATTACAAAGAAAAATAATAAATTCATAAAAAAAAGATATTATAAATATAAAAAACAATATTTTACATAAAAAATGTGATAATACTTAAGAAAAAAATAAATATATTTATATTTATATATAAAATGACAAATAAAAAATGTGATATTTGTAATTCCAGTTTTAAATCTGAATATCTATATACGAAACATAAAAATAAAAAAATACCATGTATTAATGATTATGATATCTATCTGAATAATCAAATTACAGAAACAAAAAATAATATATTAACAGGTGACAAATGTATAGATTCTAATAAAAGATTATGTTATTATTGTAAAAGTGAGTTTAGTACTAAAGGTAACCTAAAATTTCATTTATTTGAATATTGTAAACAAAGACAAATAAATATAATAAATTTACAAAAATATTGTGATGAATTAGATAGAATAACAAAATTAAAAAATAACAACAATCAGGCCGATATTCAAGATTTAAATAATATTCAAAATATGGATAAGGATGACATTATAAAACTTGTTTATAATTTAACAAAAAATAATAATAATCAACCGATCAATATTAATATTACAAATAATAATAATAACAATACACAAAATAATACAAACACACAAAATAATATCATAAATAATAATACTCTTAATCTAAATAATTATGATGAACCAAATTGTGATTTTCTAACACTTGAACAGAAGAATAAATTTTTAAAGGATAGATACAAAGGATTAATTGATTTTATAACTTTTGTATATTTCAATGAATCATATCCAGAAAATCATACAATTCTATACACTAATCTGAGATCAAAGTTTGGTCATATTTATAAGAATAATAAATGGATGATTGAAGAAATTGACAATATAGCCGATAAGTTAAATGATTATTCTTTTGATAAACTTAGTGGTCATTTAGATGATATAAAAAACGACGAAGAAACTGCTGATAAATATGAAAAAGATATTGATCGTGGTGAAAAATTTGTAGAACATTATACATCAAATGACACAATTAAAGAATCAAGATCAAATATTAAGAAATTAATATATAATAATAAAGATCTAATTAGTAAGACCAAGGAAAAAACAGTTAAAAATAAAAAATTACATTAAAAATGATTTTGGTTTATATTTTATTAACTATGATTCATATTTAAAATCATATACAGTATCATCGTATTCATCTTCTTCTTTTTCATCATCATCTAATAATTCAATTAAATTAGTTAAAAATATATCAAATTTGATTTTTATATTTTTACTAAGATTATCACGTGTATCATAAATTAATCTTATTATGGGATTATCACGATCTGTATATAATAAATCTGGAAATGTTTTTATTAAGTATTCCAAATCATTTGTGATTGTTTCACCAGATTGTGCTTTAAAAATTTTTAATTGATGTTCTGATTTATAATTGAAAAATTTACTAATAATTGTATCATCATTAATTAATAGTTTATCATTAATATATTTAATATACGAAGTTTGGAAATCCCAAATTTTTGGACATAAATTAAAAGTTTTTAATTTTAATTTATAATTAATTAAATCACCTTTTATAATAATATATGTCTTCATTTCTTTTACTTCATCAGCTAATAAAATATTTCCACTATGAAAATCTCCATGATAAAATTCTCCAAATTGTGTTTTAAATGTTTGCAATGTATAACATATTTGTATTAATATAGATAAAATAATTTTTGGAAAATTTGGTAATTTATAATTTTTAACTATAAATGATTTTAAATCACCCATAACTTTTTCTACGATCATAATATTTGCATCTGTATTGTAAATATTTTTTTCAAATTCTCTTAAATCTTTACTAATTTTTAATTCATTTTCTAAATATTTATCACAATGACGAGAGATATAAAATGTCGTAAAATTATCTGTTAATTTTGGATGTGATAAAAAATAATCACTGATAAAATGTGTTAATCCAATCTCATTAATATTTTTATCATAATTTTCAACAGTTTTTTCATTAAATACAAAAATTTTAACACAAACTGGGATTCTATTTATTGAACCAAATAATAAATGCGCACCGCCAAAACCTTTCAATGCACCCACATCTTCTTTAAGCATTCTAATACCATCTATATGTAAATCATCTTTTGTACATATATTCTTATCTTTGAAATAAGAATTTATTGCCGATATATATTCATTATATTTATTACCGCCTCGTAATAAAAAATATTTATTCTTATATTTTAAATATTTTTTATAATAATCCATATATATAAAAATTGAAAATAATTTATATCTAAATATTATAAAAATAACATTACATAATAAATTATATACAATGGATGTATCAGATTTAATAAATTATTATATCGAAAATAATTACATTAATCTTGATAACATAATTACATTAGATGAATTATTGTTGTTATCCACAACAATTAAAGATCGAAAATATAATATTGATGTTATTAATATACCTAAAGATTTTGCATACACTGAAATAATTAAAGCTCATTTTAATTTTACAGATTTAATCGTAAAAAGTTGAAATGATACAAATAAAAACAAATATAACTTTTGTAATAAAATGAACTAATATCTAAAAGTAAATTTAAAAACTTAAAAAACTTAAAAAAATAAATAATTAAATAATGTTGTTTCTGAAAAATTCTTTGAAATACTTTTCTAACTATACTCGGCTCTCTCTCTCTGGAAAGAGTTAAATAATAAAATTTATTTTTTTATTTCTGTTACATATACACATTCTAAATTTCCATATTTAAAAAGTATACAATGTGACTATAAACATATATTTGGATTCATATATACATTTGTTATTTTAACTAAAAATAAATTTTAAAAAAGTGTATATATATAACAATAATTTTATATTTTAACATTTTTTGCAATCATATATACAAAAAAAATAAACAAATTTAAAATGTGTATATATCGAGTACAGAATTAGCATGCTATTTTTTTGTTGTCCATATACATACATTTTAGTGAGACATAAAATATTTACTCGTAAAAAGTGCACATATATCGAATAAAAAATAGTTGCTGTGTATATTTGAAGTATTTGTACTTTTATTTTAACTGAAAATATTTTGTATATATGACAACTAAAATTATTACACTTGCTGTACAAAGATACACTGTAACGTAAAATATAAATATAATAAAAAATAATGTATATATACTTAAGAAAAATATATTTATATAAATATATATATATTATAAAATGGCTTTAAAAATGAAAGTAAATTTTATATGTGATATATGTAAAACAGGTTTTAAGACAGAATATTTATATAATAAACATAAAAATAAAAAGATAAAATGCGTAGATGATTATAAAATATATTTAAATAACGAAATTTTGAAAGTAGAAAATATAATAAAGGAAAAAGATAGATGTATGGAAAAAATAAATGAAAGAATATGTTCATATTGTAAAATAGAATATACTCGTAAATATACATTAAAAAATCACATTACATCACATTGTAAACAGAGAAAAGATTATATGGATACATTAGAAAAATATAAAAATGAATTAACTAGAATTACATATAATAAAAATAATATAATTAATAACAACGATAATATAGAAAATATAGAAAATTTATCGAATGATAATTTAAAAAAAATCATATATGAATTAAATAAAAATAATCAACGCACAGCTAAGATAATCAATAATAATATCAATGGTAATCAGCAAAACATTGAGAATCAACAGAATATTATAAATAATATAAATAATATAAATATTACTTTGAACAATTATGATGAACCAAATTGTGATTTTCTAACAACTGAACAAAAAAATAAATTTTTAAAGGATAGATACAAAGGATTAATTGATTTTATAACTTTTGTATATTTTAATGAATCATATCCAGAGAATCATACAATTCTATACACTAATTTAAGATCAAAGTTTGGTCATATTTATAAGAATAATAAATGGATGATTGAAGAAATTGACAATATAGCCGATAAGTTAAATGATTATTCTTTTGATAAACTTAGTGGTCATTTAGATGATATTAAAAACGACGAAGAAACTGCTGATAAATATGAAAAAGATATTGACCGTGGTGAAAAATTTGTAGAACATTATACATCAAATGACACAACTAAAGAATCAAGATCAAATATTAAGAAATTAATATATAATAATAAAGATCTAGTTAGTAAGACCAAAGAAAAAACAGTTAAAAATAAAAAATTAAATTAAAAATGATTTTGGTTTATATTTTTATTCACTTTAATATTGTTTAAGAGTTTATCCGTTAATTGGTTTATTGGGGTATTAATACCAACTCCGTTTAACACTCTTTCGTATTTTTTATCATTTACTAGACCGGTTAAAGGATAGTTTAATTATGAAGTTATTTATTCAGTTTTCATTGTTGTAGATTAGAGATTAAAGGTTATTTAATTTAATTAATGAAAATTTAAAAGAAATAATCATTATAAAGTTTAATTTATTTTATTTATTATTTATGTTTAAATTTTATAAATATAATTCTGGTGACGTTATTTATTCAATTGTTACACCAGTGTATAATCAGGAGTCAATAATTGTTAAAAATGTAAAAAGTTTTATTGATTTTACATCTGATAATTTTGAGATTATTTTGATTTTAGATTTTTGTTTTGATAAAACTGAAGAAAATCTCATTAATTTTTTTGATAATTATAAATGTGAAAATAAGAATTTGATTCAGGTAAAGATCTTTAAAAATGTTGAAAAACCATTATTTGAAACAAAATGTGATAATATAGGATTCAAAAATTCAGAAGGTAAATATTGTTTAGAAATTCAAGCTGATATGGAAATGACTGAATATGGATATAATCTTAGTCTTACTAAACCATTTAATCAATTTAATAATGTTATTGCAGTATCTGGAAGATGTGCACATAATATATTCAGTGTATCATTTAATGGTATTGGTAAACTTGGTGAAACAATTGAGAAATCTATTGATGAATTAAATATTGATAGAAATAAATTCTATGTATACGATACATGTAATCGTGGCCCATTATTAATTGATAAAGAAAAAAAGAACTTCAATATTTAGATGAAAAAAATTATTTTCTAGATAATTCCGATCATGATTTAATGATTAGAGCGTATTTAATGAAAGGTTATATTTGTGGTTATGTACCTATAGATTTTAAAGCACCTTTATGTGATGGAAGTACAAGAAATAATAATAAATATAATAATAAAAAAGAATATATTATTAATGAAGTTGAAAAAAGAAAATTACAAAAACAAATGAATCCAAGAGAATTATACAAATATTTACCTTATTATAAATCACGAGATATTAAAGTTTATGATTTAATAAAATAAAAAAAATAAAATATAAAATTAATAAATTATGTTTAATTTGGAAACTTTAAAAACTAAATATAAACATGTTAGATTTGATCTAATTGGTATATTTATTGTGTTTATTGGTTTAATTATCATATATTATGGTTATATAATGTATTATGGTTCTGTAGATTATTTAGGAGAAATTACTAATATATTTTCTAGTGCAGGAACTGGTATATATGATTATCATATGAAAAAAAATATTAGTAAAGGTAAAACATTAATGATTACAGGTGGTGTTACATGTGGTTTAGGTGTTTTTATGTATATACTTTATAAAAAAATAAATCATTAAATATCAAAAATAATAGTTAATTTTTTTCAAAATATTTTATAGATTCTGGTTTTATTCCAAGAATTTTTCCATGATATTTATGATAATCTACAAATTCTTCATTTAATAATATTTCATCAGATAGTTTTAATTCAAATGTATCTGAATTAATCGTTAAAAGTTTTGAATCAAATAGTTTGTGTAAATCAGCTGATAATAAAATACCATTATTTGGATCATATTTTTCTTCTGGATCTGATTCTGAAAATGGTTTAATATGTGCAACTTCGCATACTTTGTTGGATCTTCCTGTAATTATACATGTTTTATAGAATGATTTAACTTTATTTCTAAATTCTCTATCTTTACGTTTAACTTTCTCTTCCATTGTTTCTATAATGGAAGGATCAAAATTCTTTAAAGTATAAAATATATATGATAATAATTCTTCTGATTCTGATTTCCTCAGTTCGATATATAATTTTTCTAATTCATCTGTATTTTCATCATCTATTTTATTAAGTTTATCAATAATTGAATTCATATATACTTTTTATTATATTATTTTTTTAAATATTAAAAAGTTGATTTTTTAATATTTACAATTAAACCTTATTTAGTTTATGAATACAAATTTATGATTGAAGAAATAATTGTTGAAACAAAAATTATATTAAATTCAATATCTCAATCAATAATTAATGATAAAAATGATATTGATATTTTAGAAGAATATGATAATTTAAATTTAAGAACATTAAAATTATTAAAAATTATTATTAAAGAAAAAAATAAAATTAAATGGTGTGATAAATTTCTTGATTATATCGAGTTTTGTCTTAAAAAATTATTTAATGAAAATAAAAATATAACTGTAAATGATCTTCATTCATATATTATAAATTTATCAATTATTGAAGATGAAAATATTATTAATTTTGTTTCCAATTTAATTTGTGACAAATTTAAAAATATAATAAAAGATAAAAAAGATACTATAAATATTGATGTATATAAACCAAGACCTAATTATTTAGAATTTACTGAAAATCTTGTTAAACAAAAATTTAAATCGGGTATAACTGTACAGGCTACTGGTACTGGTAAATCTTTTCAAATTTTAAAAGTAATTGATTTACATCAAAATTTAAATAAAAAAAATCAAAATGATTATCTATTATTAGCACCAAAGATTGATATTTTGAGAGATATGTTTTATAAATCAAATGAAATAGATAGAATTAAATTTGATAAATTAAAAATAAGTAAAATTATTGATATTGATAATTATAATATTGTCAATTTTGTTACAGAAAAATCATTTGATAAAAAATTATTCTCAAAAAATAAACCTAATATTATTATTGCAAATATGCAATATTTAATTTTTATGGATGAAACTAATATTAATTTTTTAAATAAAAATCTTAAAATGTGTATTTTTGACGAATGTCATAATATTTCAGGCAATGAGATCTTTATATTTTTAGAAAAATTAAAATGTATTCATATCGGTTTTTCTGCAACACCATTGAGAAATACTAAGGAAATTTTATTAAATAAATTTTATAAATTATATGGTTCTGATAACAAATTAAATGTAATTTCTTCATTTGATATTTTTGATGGAATATCAAATGAAATTATTTTACCATTCAAACATTATTATTTTAATTTTAAATCTTATTTAAAAAATAATGATGAGTCTGATGATGAATCAATTATTGATGAAAAAGGTCTTGAATATAACAAATCAATTATTAAAAATACAATTATGAATGATATTGTTAAAACACTTCCATATAAAAAAATCATTTGTTGGTGTAAAACAAAAAACCTTGCTATAATGTGGAAAACTTGGTTTGATTTAAATTTTAAATCATTTAAAACATTTTTATCAATTTCTGGAACAGATTTTAAAGAAAATGATTTGTATCTAGAATTTAAACATTTGGAACCAAAAAATAAAGATGAAGAAATCAAAGCTATTTTATTCTGTGTTGGTAGATGTAGAGAAGGTTCAGATATAGATTTTGTTGATTGTGGTATATTTCTAGATCCAGTAAAAAATCGTTCACTTGTTGTATCAATGCAAACAGCTGGTAGAATTATGAGAATTGATAAATATAAAAGAAAAACACATGCTGTTATAATTGAAGGTTATATTGATTCAGAAACAAATAAATCTAAATTAAATGCTGATTTAATTATTGGATATTATCAAAAATTATTACAAATTTCAGAAGATAAAACTAATTATATTGATAAATTAAAATACTTATTAGATAATACCAAATTAAATTCTGATTCAAATGAGATTAGAATTAAAGTCAATGATAATTATAATAATGATTGTATTCTTAATATTGATATGAAAATCAATGACTGGGATTCAATTAAAAATATTGTTTCTATTTATGCAAAACAACAGATTATGGCAAAAACTAATAATAATTTTGATTCAAATAAAAATATCCAACTTGTTGAAGAAAATCAATTAACTTTTAGTACAATTAAATTTGCAAAAATTAATAAAATTACAAATAGTAATATTCCATACAAAGAATTGATAAATATATGCTATAAAGAAATTAATAATCAAGAATTAATTTTTGCCAACACTATTCTTAGATTGGATAAAGCAAAAAGAGATGATAAAGGATATAAATATTTCGATGATTTACAATTTAGTATTCAAGGTGCAGATGCTAAACATAGTTTATTAGAAGTTATTAAACAATGTTTATTTAATAATTTTAGCTTTGAAATTGTGATTGAATTGGAGAAAGCTGGAAAATTATTTCTAAATAATGATAATCCCCATAAATTAAACACAACAAATATACCTAAAACGCCAACTAAAAGAAAATTAAATTAATTATCTGTTAAATGGGTGATTGATCTTTATCAAAAACAAATTCTCGAATTATCAGCTAAGATTATTCTATTTCTTTATAAATTTTATTCTTATTCCATCTTCATCCTTTTGGATGTATATATTTTTATTTATTTTTATTGATGAATATTCTGGATCGATTGATAAAATATTATTTGTTTTTATCTCCTCCACAATGTTTTTTATTTCTTGATATTTGTTATAAACAATATTAAGATCTAGATTTTTAATATATGAATCAATATTTTTAAATTCTGAAATATTTGAAATTTTATTAAATTCATATAAAAGTTTTTTCATATATATTTTCTTTTTTAATATATAACCTTTTTTAAATTGTACATATTTTTCATTAAAATATCTAATTGGTTTTTTTATTCTAATCATATATTTCAAAAGAAATAATATCAGTTTTATATCATTATCTTTTATTTTACCATTAATATCGATCCGTATATACCCAATATCTCTGGTTACAAAAAAATTGTCTTTATAACAATCGGTTTTATATCCATCAGTTAAAATTTTATGATGATGTTTTTCATCACATTCAATTATAACTTCAAAAACTTTATCATCAACTTTAATTATTAAATATAAATCAACTCTTAATCTTTTTTCATTTATATTTATATGATACTCATCTTTATTTATAATTACATGATTCATAATTTCTGATTTACATATATGATATAATAAAACATGATTATTTCCTATATATATAGTCTTTGTAATTAGATTATTATTACGTATATTATATAATACATTTAATAAAAAATTTGAATATGCATCATAATGCTTATAAAAATGATAAATATAATTAGTTATATTGATTATATTTTTGTTAATCTTTTTTTGTTCATATATTTTTTCAATTATTTCAATTGATATTGTATCATCTAATTTATTATTATATTTTTCATAATCTAAAATATCTGTTTCACATGTAAAATTTATATTTTCTATTTCTGAATTTATTTTATTTACTTTTATATAATATTTATATAGCCTGTGTAACATAATTTTATATTCTATAATTTTTCTTGCTATTTTATTTACAACTTTATTCATAATTTTATAATTGTTCTTACATTCATTTACAAAGTCATCTAGATCTTTATTTAATGAATCTTGTGAAAAATGTAGCAAACAAAATCCACAATAATATGATACATTATTACAATCATTTTGTAGACATTTTAATGTTAGTATGCTTCTTAATATCATAATTTTATCTATAATTTTATTAATATCTTCATCATTTTCAATTACTAATACTTTATTTATTATGATCTTTTTGAAAATATCTAAATTGTTTTGTTGTGTATTATCTTCTAAATCAATATATTTTATGTTATTTATATCCATTATCTACATTTATATATATCTTTTTAAATTAATTGTTATTTATTTTCAAATTTTCCTAATTTTTACATAATTTTAGAAAAACTCCTATATTATTAGTCACATTATATACTTTATTTAATTAGGATCCATAAATACTTTATTTAATTAGGAACCTTATATACTTTATTTAATTAGGATCCATAAATACTTTATTTAATTAGGAACCTTATATACTTTATTTAATTAGGAACCTTATATACTTTATTTAATTAGGAACTATATATACTTTATTTAATTAGGAATCATATATACTTTATTTAATTAGGAATCATATATACTTTATTTAATTAGGAATCATATATACTTTATTTAATTAGGAATCATATATA
>Ga0164294_10005236_pt1 | contig 11147 bp, 12 predicted proteins | sample GEODES005metaG_FD_111479 | JGI IMG/M metagenome (GOLD analysis project Ga0164294, IMG submission 111479) | Oligotrophic lake water microbial communities from Sparkling Lake, Wisconsin, USA - GEODES005 metaG | ecosystem: Environmental > Aquatic > Freshwater > Lake | place: USA: Sparkling Lake...
AGCACGTTGCCACAAATGATGTAAAGCAGTGGCTTCCAGGCCCAACCACCGATTTTGTCGCCATGGGGTGTCTCCACCACCAAGGACTTGAACATGATTATTGACCCCAAAAGGGCCAACAGCACACCCAGCGAAAGCGGGAAATAACCCGGCCCCATGCGCGCGCCTGTTCCAATGTTGTAACTTGTTGCTCCGTAGGCAAACGCACCGCCAATAACGGCAAACATCAGCCCAGAGAAAAAGTCTTTTTGACTTTTGATATTCACGATGTAACTCCTCCAAAGTTTGGATGTGCCGATTGTGGCGTCTTCAACGCAACATGAACATGTGGATTTCACCTATGTCCCGCGTGCGATAGACAAGTCGAAAGGCTTGACGCGCCTTAGATGCTCGTGGTTAACCCTTGTTTCAGGGAGTCCAGAACCTGGTCACCGCCACTCCGTGTCAGAACTTCGCCAAGGGCTTGAACATCTTCAACCATTTGCCTGCAGGCCAGCCGAATTGTTGTTCGATGCTGTCTGCTTGTAACTGCAGGGCCTCGCGTTCGGGTCGGTGGGGGGTTCTTTGCGCCAGCACAATCGTGTTGCCTTCGCGGGTAGGTTTGAAGTCCCACACTGCGTCTTCGCGGAAAACTTGGGCTATTTTTTCCAAGCTGCGCTCGTAACTTGACGCGCGGCCGAACAGATTCACGGTCATGCAACCCGCTTCAGTGAGCAGGTTGCGGCAATGGTCGTAAAACTCGACGCTGTCTAGCACCGGCAAGGCGGCATCATGGTCGTACAAGTCCACATGCAGCAAATCGACCGTGCCCAGCCATTCTTCTTTCTGAATTTCTTGGCCCGCATCGGCCAATACGACACGCAAGCGCTCGTCATCGGGTGGTAACTTGAACCAACCCCGACAGGCATGCAAGACCCCTGGATTGATCTCAATCGCGGTGCAAGTCATGTTGAGTTTTTTGTAACAAAACTTGGTCAGCGTCGAAGCCCCCAAACCCAGTTGCATGGCATGCCCGCCTGTGACGGCGGCGGGATCCAGAAACAACAAACCGACCATCATGCGTTGCACGTATTCCAGTTCAATGTCATAGGGTTTGGCGATCAGCATGGAGCCCTGGATCCAGGGTGTACCCAAATGCAGGTAGCGGACATCACCGTTCTCAGAAAAATTGACTTCTGGCAGGGTGGATTTCTTTTTGCGAATCATGGGCTCAATTGTCGTCGACCTGAAACTGACAAGCCAAGACGAGGCACGACCCGACACGCATTGGCGGTGGTCGCCACAGCCAAGTCGGTGGCATGCAAGCCGCGCAATTGGGCCAGCAGATCAGCGATGCGGGGCAATTGGTCAGGTGCATTGCGACCTTGGCGCACCCCATCCGCACGCGCTTGTGCTGTGCGGTACAACCACTGCGGAGGAATATCGGGGGCATCGGTCTCCAGCACCAAGGCCTCCAAAGGGAGTTCTATGGCCAGTCGACGCAATTGGGTGGCTCGTTCAAAAGTCAAGGCACCGCCAAAACCGAGCGCAAAACCCAAGCCTATAAAAGCCTGCGCCTGCACCAGGCTGCCATTAAAGGCATGAGCCATCCCCCCCGTCACGTTCACTTGGCGCAAGCCTTTGAGCAAACGATCGGCTGAGCGGCGCACATGCAAGACGACAGGCAAGCCATGTTTGCGGGCCAATTTCAGCTGTTCGACATAGAAAAATTCTTGTCGTTCACGCATCAAAGGCGCTGTCAAAGCCGGCACATAAAAATCAAGACCAATTTCACCCACAGCCACCAAAAGCGGATCATCCTTGTAGCGGCTCAAAGCTTCGTCCAGCACCAGCAAATCATTGTCATGCGCCGCAGGCACGCACAGCGGATGAATCCCCAAAGCATAGCTGTCACCCATGGTCTGTGCGCATTCACGTACAGCCGCAAAATTGGCCACCTCAACAGCAGGGATCAGACATTGCGACACGCCGAGTGCACGGGCCGCTTCGCGAACGACCAAACGATCAGCCGCAAACTCTGCGGCGTCCAGATGACAGTGGGTATCGATCCACATGGTGTTCTAAGAGCGCAATGCTCAAGTCAGCACAACCGGCTTCAACCGGCCGATTCAGTCACCAAGCGGCCTTGCACCAATTTCACCTGTCGGCTGCAGCGCGCGGCCAGTTGGGGATCGTGGGTGACCACCACAAAGGCGGTGCCCACATCGTGGGCCAACTGCAACATCAAATCAAACACGCCTTCAGCGGTACTGCGGTCCAAGTTGCCGGTGGGCTCGTCGGCCAACACACAGGCGGGCTGGGTCACCAACGCACGGGCAATGGCCACACGTTGGCGCTCGCCACCCGAAAGCTCAGAAGGTCGGTGTTGCAAGCGGTCCTGCAAGCCCACCTTGGTCAGCCAAATTTCGGCAGCAGCGGCGGCTTCGGCGCGCGGCATGCGCCGAATCCACAAGGGCATGGCCACGTTGTCCAGCGCACTGAACTCGGGAAGAAGATGGTGGAATTGATACACAAAACCCAGGTAACGGTTACGCCACTGACCTTGCTCGGTGGCACTCAGCTGAGTCAGAGCTTGCCCCTTCAAATGCACCATGCCTTGGGTCGGCTTTTCCAGGCCCCCCAGCAAATGCAGCAAGGTGCTTTTGCCCGAACCCGAGGCGCCGACGATGGCCAAGGTTTCGCCCGCACGCACCTGCAGGTCCACGCCTTGCAGCACGGTCACGTCGAGTCGGCCTTCGGTAAAGCGCTGGGTCAAGCCTTGGGCTTGCAACACGAGATCATTCATAGCGCAGCGCCTGTGCCGGGTTGACTTGGCTGGCGCCCCAGCTCGGGTAGAGGGTGGCAACAAAAGAAAGCACCAAAGAGATGATCGCGATCGGCACGATGTCCGCACTTTGAGGTTCACTGGGCATGCGGCTGATCAGGTAAATGTCTTTGGGCAAGAAACTGGCATGAAACAAGCTCTCCAGCGCAGGCACGATCACATCGATGTTGAACGCCACCAGCAAGCCCAGAGCAAGGCCCGACAAGGTGCCGATCACGCCCACCATGGCGCCCTGCACCACAAATACACCCATGATGCTGGCTGGGCTGGCACCCAGGGTGCGCAAGATGGCGATGTCGGCGCGCTTGTCGGTGACCGTCATCACCAAGGTGCTGACCAAATTGAAAGCGGCCACGGCCACGATCAAGGTCAAGATGATGAACATCATCCGTTTTTCCACCTGCACCGCTGCAAACCAGGTGCGGTTTTGCTGGGTCCAGTCGCGCACCAGCACGTCGGGGGGCAGCACCGACGCCAATTCATAAGCCACTTGCCTGGCTTGGTGCAGGTCACGCAGTTTCAGGCGAATGCCGCTGGCGCCTTCGAGCCGGAATATCCGGCCGGCATCGTCCACATGGATCAAAGCCAGAGCCGAGTCGTATTCGTAGTGGCCTGAGCTGAAGGTGCCGACCACCTTCATTTGCTTGAGTCGAGGCACCACCCCAGCCGGAGTGATTTGACCACTGGGTGAAACCAGGGTCACCGGGTCGCCCACCCGAACACCCAGCATGCGGGCCAAGTCAACCCCCAGCACCACACCGAACTGACCAGACTGCAGCCGCGCCAAAGCTTGGGTTCGCGTGTCAGGTGATAAATCCGTCACCCCCGGCTCGAGCGCGGGGTCAATGCCCCGTACCATCACGCCCTTCATGTCTTCTCCGCGGGCCAGCAATGCCTGGGCAGAAATAAACGGAGCCGCAGCCAGCACGCTGCTGTGCCCCATCACCGTTTTAAGCGTGGCCTGTGCATCTGGCAGTGCACCGCCATCGGCCGAAATCACCTCAATGTGCGAGACCACGCCGAGCATGCGGTCACGCACTTCTTTTTGAAAACCATTCATCACCGACAAAACAATGATCAACGCCGCCACGCCCAGGGCAATGCCCAGCATGGACACGCCCGAGATGAACGAGATGAACCCGTTGCGCCGGGTCGCCCGGCCCGCGCGGGTGTAGCGCCAGCCTAAAATCAATTCATAAGGAATTTGCATCGTTTCAATCCATTTCCAGAGAGGGGATTGTGGCATCCCGGACAATAGCCCCATGACCGTTCAATTCACCGGTGGCGTTGACCCCCTCCATCACCTGATCATTCCTTACGCAGCCACCCGATCGCCCATGGGTCGAGACAGCTTGGTGCGGCTTCAATTGCCGAATATGCAATTGCTTTTACAGACTTTAACGCGGGTGCATACCGAAGAAGACGATCCCGATCAGCTTCGTCTGGACATGCCCCACGAACGCGCCCTCGGACAGTCTTTACAGTTGCCCGCTTCGGGCGGTGCCTGGCCATGGGCCGCGCTGAACCCAGAAACACCTTCAAACCAACCCCAAGCCTACTTCAGCCCCTGCCATTGGCAAATTGGCATGGACCAGGTGGTCATGCTCAACCCTGACAATTTGCAGTTGAGCGAAGAGGAATCTCGGTCTTTGTTAACGGCAATGCAGCCTTTTTTGACAGAAGACGGTTTGACAGTACGCTACATCGCCCCTACACAATGGCATGTGCAAGGTGAGATGCTGCGGGATTTGCAATGCGCCAGTCTGGACCGGGTCATCGGCATGAACCTCAATGCCTGGTTGCCCAAAAGCGAATCTGCCAAATCGGTGCGGCGGCTGCAAAGTGAAATGCAAATGCTTTTGTACAACCACCCTGTCAACGACAAACGCAGTGGGCAGCGGCAATTGACGGTGAATTCTTTTTGGGTTCACGGTGCGGGATCCTTGTCAGAAAAGCCAAATCATCCGTTGCCTCAAGTCTCCATGGCATTGCGAGAACACGCTCTTCGCGAAGACCCTTCGGGCTGGCTCAACGCTTGGCATGCGTTGGACGCAACGCTGGGTGCCGAGCTGTTGGAAAAAGCAAAAACCCATGCCTTGACATTGACCTTGTGCAGCGAGCACGCGGCGCACACTTACCAAACACGGCCGCTCAAGCTTTGGCAACGCGCACAGCGCAGGCTGCGCCCCATTTCTGCGATCACAGCCTTGCAAGCCCTATGAAAATCCTCACCCGAGATATCCCCCCCCGCGCCGTTTGGGCCTTGGAGCAAGCCGGGGTGCACCCGCTGCTCGCCAAATTATTTGCAGCGCGCGGCATGACCAGCAAAGTCGATCTGGACGACGGCTTGGCTCAGTTGCTGCCGCCCTCGGGCCTGTTGGGCGCCCATGCCGCAGCCAGTTTGCTGGCCGATGCCATGGCCAGCCAGCAACGCCTGTGCATCGTGGCCGATTACGACTGCGACGGCGCCACCGCCTGTGCCGTGGCCGTGCGTGGATTACGTCTGCTGGGTGCTTCACAGGTCAGCTACATCGTGCCGGACCGGGTGGTTGACGGTTATGGCCTGACCGCACCGATTGCCCAACGCGTGCACGACAGTGGCGCTGACGTTTTAATCACGGTCGACAACGGCATTGCGAGTGTTGAAGGCGTGGCTCAAGCGCAAACGCTGGGCCTGAAAGTGGTGGTGACCGATCACCACCTGCCAGGCGCTGAACTGCCAAGCGCTGAAGTGATCGTTAATCCCAATCAGCCAGGTTGCACCTTTGCCAGTAAATCCATGGCCGGCGTGGGCGTCATGTTTTATGTACTGCTGGCTTTACGGGCCGAATTGCGCAGTCGCGGCGCATTCACGAGCGAGCAACAACCCAAACTGGATGCCTTGCTGCCGCTGGTGGCCTTGGGCACGGTGGCCGACGTGGTCAAGCTCGACGCCAACAACCGCCGCCTGGTGGCGCAAGGCTTAAAGCGGATTCGCGCCGGCGCCCTGCCTGCCGGGCTGAAAGCGCTGTTCACCGCAGCCGGACGCCAAGCGGCCACTGCGACCACATTTGATTTTGGATTTGCTGTGGGACCGCGCATCAATGCGGCAGGCCGATTGTCCGACATGACACTGGGCATTGAATGCTTGCTGACCGACGACGCCGGGCGCGCCGCCGAATTGGCCCAAGCGCTGGACGGCATCAACCGCGAGCGCCGTGTGATCGAAGGCGACATGCGCGAACAAGCCATGGAAATTGCCGAGTCGCTGTTTGACGAAGGCGACGAGCCGCCACCCGCCATTTGCGTGTTCGACCCGGACTTTCACGAAGGCGTGGTCGGCATTGTGGCCTCGCGCATCAAAGACAAATTGCACCGCCCCACCTTTGTCTTTGCGGCCAGCAACGCGGCAGGCAAAGAAGACGAGCTCAAAGGCTCTGGCCGCTCCATTCCCGGCTTTCATCTGCGCGATGCGCTTGACCTGATTGCCAAACGCCACCCGGGCGTATTGCTGCGCTTTGGCGGGCATGCCATGGCGGCGGGTTGCACCGTGGCCGAAGAACACCTGGACGTGTTTGAAGAAGCGCTGAACCAAGTGGCCACTGAATGGCTTGATGCCGCAACACTCACCCGATGTCTGGAAACCGATGGAGCACTGGCGCCCGAATACCTGCGCGTAGACCTGGTGGACACTTTGCACAAAGAGGTCTGGGGTCAAGGCTTTGCCCCTCCGGTCTTCAGCGAAGAGGTGGACGTGATTTCACAACGACTGGTGGGCGAAAAGCATCTGGCCTTGAAACTCAAACACCAAGGCCAGCCGGTGGACGGCATCTGGTTTGGCCGCACCGCGCAATTGCCGCGCCGCGTCAAACTGGCCTTCAGGCTGGACGCCGACGAGTGGCAAGGTCAACGCCGGGTGCGGTTTTTGGTGGAAGGTGCGGAAGAATGAAGAACCGCTCAATCCGCTTAAACTGCCGCACGCTTGTCTAGCAAAGCCTGGAGTACCGGCGCAGACACCAAGCCCGACACATCGCCGCCCAAAGTGGCGATTTCGCGCACCAAGGTGCTGCTGATGTGCTGGTATTGCGCGCTGGTGTTCAAAAAGACGGTGTCCACATCGGGAGCCAAATAGCGGTTCATGCCGGCCATTTGGGTTTCGTAGTCGTAGTCGGTAACGGAGCGAATGCCGCGCACAATGGCACGGGCGCCTTGGCTCACGACAAAGTCACGCAGCAAACCGGTGAATGGCTCAACCGTCACACCAGGCAGTGCACCTGCCACATCGCGGGCCATGGCCAAGCGTTCTTCGAGCTTGAACATGGTTTTTTTGTGATGGGCTACGGCCACCGCGATCACGACCTTGTCAAACAACTGTGCTGCGCGACGCACCACATCTTCATGGCCCAAGGTCATGGGGTCAAAAGTCCCAGAATACACAGCAGTCACAGAGCGGCTCATGGGCAGGGTCTCCAAAGTGGAATGTTGGGCCATTATCCAGCGAATTGCAGCTTGGGTTTCAGACCCTTTTTTTCAGCAAATGGGCATGCACTGCGCCGGCCTTGAGATGCCGCTCGACTGTCAAATAACAGGCCAGCAGTTGTTCGTCGCGCCACAGTACTGGCGCTTCCAGATAGACCCAACCGCCTGGGGCCACAGCTTGGGCCGCCGCCTGCAAAGCAGGGGCGCACAACTCGCCCTGAAAAGGTGGGTCCAAAAAAACCAAGTCCAGACTCCCCGCTGCGGCGCGCTGCAAGCCTTGCACCGCATCGCCCCGCTGCACTTGGACCGCTGTCGCTTTGAGGCGGATTTTGCTGTCGGTCAATTGCGCCACAAGCTCGGCGTCTTGCTCCATCATCAATACTTGTTTGGCGCCCCGTGAGGCAGCCTCAAAACCCAGCACGCCCGTACCGGCAAATGCATCCACACACAGCCAACCGGTCAGATCCTGGCCCAGCCAATTGAAAAGGGTTTCGCGAACCCGGTCAGGGGTGGGTCGCAAACCGGGTTTGTCCAGCACCTTGAGTTTGCTGCGCTTCCAGACGCCGCCAATGATGCGGATTTCATGCGCAGCATGCCCAAGCCCTGAAGGTTTGGCGCCGGATGAATGCGTTGCAGAAGGGCGAGGAGAAGTTTTGGCTTTGGCCATGGTTGAACGAGGTCGCATACTGCTGAGTGTACGCATGATGACAAACCTGCTACCTGCTACCTGCTACCTGCTACCTGCCACCTGATACCTGCTGCCACGCCTTGTGCACAAAAAAAGGCCAGCATTGGCTGGCCCTTGAGAAGGAGGCACAAAACCCCCTTATTGCGCTGTTGTGAAGGACGCGCTTACTTCTTATCGGCTACAGGCGCGGGGGCAGCGGCCACTTTGTCAGCCTTTTTATCGGCTTTGGGTGCTTTTTTTTCGGCTTTTTTCTCGTCTTTGGCCATTTTCATGTCGGCCTTGGCTTCAACTTTGGTGGGTGCAGCTGCAGTCGCAGCAGGTGCAGCAGCGGGAGCCTGGGCAGAAGCACCAACAGCAAAAAAACCAGCGATCAATGTGGCAAGCAATTTGTTCATGATAAATACTCCATCGTTTCAGTTGTCAGCCCAACACTGTGTTGAACCTGTCCATACAACGCGGTGTGTGGAGGGGTTGATGACGCGTTGTCAGCCCAGTTGTAACCTGCTGTATCAGCTTAGAAAGTCCTTTGCGGAGCCTTAGAGATGCATGATTTTTAAAAGCTGAATTGTCTTCAGCATCGCATTCCACCAAGGCCTGCATGAGCGACCCCGCGGGCACTGGAGTTGCCCCTTTAGATCGAACAGATTATTGCGCTGCCAAAGCTGCGGCAAAGAAGAAGCATCCAAGTTGCGATACGTGCGACTTTTGGGCCTTTCAGCCTGTCCACCTGGTCGAGGTCATATGTATGAAACTCTTGATGATTGCAGCCCATGTAACGCGTCGCGCGTCCAGCTACCATTATTCAGCAGGCATTGGCTTGGAGCGGGCTTGAAACCTCAATCCAGAGCAAAACAAGTGCCCCAATTAGGTCGAATTTCGAGATTGAACAATCCCATTAAATTCTTTAGCATCAAGGCCCATTGCCAGCGATACCGCTTTGCGAACCGCATCAGGCTGCCCAGCCTGGAAGATATAGCTTGTGCACATTAATTCTGCTCTCGGATTAGAGAGAATTTGCTCGCGAGTCAGGCTGCCCAACACTTTATCGCGATCCATCATTGGCAGCTTCACTTTCACGTTCTTCGCAGGATCTCTGATAATTCCCTTGGCTTCACCCCCGAGGGCAATATGCTCTAATTCCTCAAAAAAACGGCGACGTACCGCAACGATACCGCGGTCACTTGCGCCCAGATGCTCTTGCGTTCGGTCAGCAATTCGACCTTGCCCCACCCAAGCAAGAAAGTCCTGGTTCATGACGTGCGTATCGATCCACTTGCCGTTAGCGTCCGTAAGCGGCCCTTGCCAAGTCGGAATATTCTCTTGAACAAAGGGCTCGCTCTCCTTGGGAACACGGGTGTACTTCCAGGTGATGCTGAGCGTATTCTCATCATCGATGGGAACACGCCATTCAAAATGCTCTCCCAAGAAAAATCCATTTGGCCAAAGGCAGACTCTTCCAATGGTCCAGGCTTCATCTGTCTCGTCACTGTCTTCCTTGACGCGGCAATAAGTGAATCCATATTCAAATTCATCAAAGTCAAGTTTTAAATGTCTTGGGCCAAGATCCGTTTTGCCCGTACGCAATCGCTGACCCCAGTTCTCATGCATCCACTCAAAATGCACAGGGTCAATTGAGTTTTCCTGACACTGGAACCAGTTACAAGGCACCTCAGAGACAACAATTTGGCAAAAACCATTTTCCCAGGAAAAGGCTTCCCAGTCGGGCAGTTGCGGCACCGGCAGCGGGCCCATATAAGCCCAAAGCATTCCGCCCTTTTGTTGCACTGGATAGGACTTTATGGACACTCTGTCTTTGGCGTTGGTGCCGGGAAAGCAAGTGTCTTCAAAAGGTTGCTGCACACACTGACCAGTTTCATTAAAAGCCCATCCGTGGTAGTTGCATCTCAAGCCGGATTTTTCTACCATGCCATAGGACAGATCAGCACGGCGATGGGGACAGTTGCGGTCAACCAAGCCAAATATGTTGCTGAGGTCTTTGTATAAAACAAGGTCCTCGCCCATGATCCTTACCGGTTTTGTGGTGCGAGTGTCAAATTCGGTAACACCTGCAATCGGCATCCAGTAGCGACGAAGCAAGTCCCCCATTGGGGTGCCAGGACCAACTTGCGTGAGGATTTTATTTTTTTCTTCACTGAGCATAATGCCTATCCTTCAATCGTTCCCCCAGGCGACAAAAGCCGCACCCACGCCTGTGCCCGCAGTTGTTCTGAACAACGGTTGATATTCTTTCCAACGCATTGGCAGTTTCATCGCAGCACCAGCAACCACAATCCAATTCAAAATTTCTGATGACCCGGAATTGAGTGCGCCTTGTGGAAGAGTCCGCAAGGCGCTGTGATCTCCTGAAGCAATGGCGTCCAGAACCAGATGATCAAGTTCTTCATCAACAACAAAGTGACTGAGGCCACCCGATGCGATGACAGCGACACGTAAATTCGATGGGCTTGACTCAATGATCTTGGCCACCGCTTGTCCAAGTTCGTGGCAACGCCTGGAAGTTGGCACATTAGGCGGGTAATAGGTATTCAAAAGCAGCGGAACGATTGGGATTTCTCTCCCTCTGAACAAGCGCTTGACAATAAAACCATACGCATGTCCGAAAGCTGCTTTGTGTGGGTCTTCAACACTTGAGCAAGTTGCAACGTCAAAGCTTTCTTTCATCAAACCCTGAATCAACTCAAGCGCTAACTCAGATGCGCATGGGAGTTCATGCGCGGCATCCATCAAGTACCCTTTGCCCATATTTTTGACCCACTGAGGACTGTCTTCAGCGCCGTACTTGCCCCACATCGTCACTTTCTCGCCATGGTAGACCGCGATGGCTGGCTGGTTTGCAGGTCCGAATAATTCTCGTTGATCATCACCGACGATAACCACCACATCGGGCGCAGCTCTCTCTAATTCGTCTCCAAGTCGGTCCAATGCCTCGCAGCAAGCCTTTTCTTTAGACTGAAGAATTTCAGACGAAATCAAATCCTTAGCGCGTGGGCCAAGTTCAGCCAAAACTTGCTCATAAGTCAACAACCGGCCATCTGACATGTTGAGTTGCTTATTCGCATAATCAAAGGCCGCACGATATTGCCACTCATCTGCTGTCATGGTCAGCAGAGGCGTGTGCGACGAGCCAATGCCAAGTACGATCCGGGCCATTTAATC
>Ga0164294_10005237_pt1 | contig 11147 bp, 13 predicted proteins | sample GEODES005metaG_FD_111479 | JGI IMG/M metagenome (GOLD analysis project Ga0164294, IMG submission 111479) | Oligotrophic lake water microbial communities from Sparkling Lake, Wisconsin, USA - GEODES005 metaG | ecosystem: Environmental > Aquatic > Freshwater > Lake | place: USA: Sparkling Lake...
CTAAGTATAGATTTTTTTAAAAGCAACAGGGGTCAGGGTCAGGGTTAGGCAAGACGTACGATATATAAATAATTGTTGGAAAAGTTCCCTCCAAATCCCATAATTCCTACTAAATACCAATTTACATTGTTTGCGGTTGAATTGGTGACAATACCTGATACATTTATGTCTGTATTATAATTGGTACCTCTGGGTTGATTGTGAGACATATGAACGGTATTATACCCATTATTGACATCTGATATGCATACAAGACTATAGATTGTATTACCGGTACCTGTGGAAGAAATCGTGGTATGTCCCATGATTCCCCATACACCGGGAGGCACAGATAGGGTTACGAGAGTTTTGGGGGTATGTTCAACCACACTTATGGCTGCATTTTGTACAAAGGTGGAATAACCCACTTTTCCAGAGGCTAATGGATAGGTATAATTCGGAGTAATCGGCGAAGCCAATTGTAAAAGGGTAGTATTTCCGTTCAATGTTGTACTACTGGTACTAGAACCAACCGTCAAAGACCCTGTTGTCAGATTGGAACCAATCGTCATGGCTGACGTGGCTGTCGTTGCACTGATTACATTTGTCACAATACCTAAGGTGAAAGTTTGTAAGGCTGTCCAGGTTTGTGCAATCGCGAACTTTACATAGTCTGCTAAAGAGGTTATTGTGGCATACGTACCCGAGGGAATCGTCGCTAGATAGGACTGTGCTTTGACAAACGCGGTAGTAGCAAGGTTGGTTGAATTGTCTTCGGAACTTACCGTAACGCCTGTCGCTGCTCCCAAGGTAGCATTTGAAATGGTCAAAGAACCATTACAGGAAAGGGACGAAGGGAACAAGGATAGCGTACGTAATCCTTCATTTACAGTCAACCTTCCCGGAGAAATGAGTGTTTCATTGACTTCTTTTACGAGAATAGACTTTGCTTTAAAATCGGCAAAGGTCATTTGATTATAGAAAATATTTTATAATCAACTAGGGCTCATTTACGCAATCCTTGCAGCAATCATTGAATTATTGAGAAAAGTGCCGTTAAATCCAATCTGTCCTACTAAATTCCACGTCACGTTTTGAGCTGTTTCATTGGACACAAATACTGTCATATTGATATTCGTATTATAGCTTATACCTGTTGGTTGTTTATGATACATTTTTGTAGTATCAACAACGGTACCTGTAGTCACCGAGATGCTACTATAGTTGTTTGTTCCGGAAGAAGACACTTGTACGTGACCGGTTATAGCCCATACACCAGGTGGTAACGATAGAAATGCTACAACAAGAGGTGTGTTTGCAGTAGTACTCAGATTAGAAGTCGTATTTGATAGTAAACAACCTATTTTTCCAGAGGAAACTGGATATGAATAATTAGTGGTCATCGGTGAAGCGAATTGTGTAATCGTCGTATTACCGTTTAACGTCGTACTACTTGTACTGGTTCCAAGGGTTAAAGACCCTGTTGTCAAGTTGCCGCCAATCTCCATGGTGGACGTGCCGGCAATACCATTCCACACGTTTGTGGCTATCCCGGATGAGAATGTCTGTAACGCAGTCCAAGTCTGTTCTATAGTCCGCTTTGCGTACTCTGATAAGGATGCAATGGTTGCGTATACAGACATAGAAGATGCGGACAAGTAGGATTGTGACTTGACAAACGCGGTCGTTGCTAGATTGGTTGAATTGTCTTCGGAACTTACCGTGACACCTGTTGTCGTACCTAACGTCGCATTTGAAATCGTAAAAGAACCATCGCATGAAAGGGAAGAAGGAGTCACGGTTAATGTACGGGTTCCATCCTGTAAGACGATGTTGCTTGGACTAATGGAAGTTTGATTGACATCTTGTACAAGGAGAGATTTTACATTTATACTCACGTATTTAAATGACATACTATATAAGTATACAATTTTATTATGCAATTTTACACATGTTTGAAGTAATTGTATAAAATGTACCGTTAAATCCTAGTTGTCCTACTAGATAATAGGTTGTATCACTTGTCGCTTGAATCACAGAAGTTAAACTGATATCTGTGCTAAAATCTGCTCCAGAGGGTTGATTATGACAATTGGATGCAGTTGTAATGGCAGTCGTAGTGTTGAAACACATCAATGTATAGGAGACTGGACTCGCATTCATGATATTGGCATGCGCCGTTATCAACCATACCCCTTTCGGAACAGATAGAGTCAAAAGAACCGTAGGATTTCCATTTGTCGCATTTATGTTACTTGGATTGGTGAGGTATAAGGTATATCCAATTTTTCCAGAAGAAACAGGATAAGAATAATTAGGCGTAATAGGGGAAGCCAATTGCGAAAGGGTCGTATTACCATTCAACGTGGTACTGCTTGTACTGGTTCCAAACGTGAGAGTGCCTGTTGTCAGATTGGAACCAAATGTCATAGCGGACGTGGTTGTCGTTGCATTGATTACGTTTGTGACAATGCCTACGGTGAACGTCTGTAAAGCACTCCATGTCTGTGCAATAGTACGTTTTGCATAGTCGGATAAGGATGAAGCGGTTGCATACACACTCAAAGAAGCAGTTGTTAGATAGGACTGGGCCTTGACAAAAGCTGTTGTAGCGAGATTCGTGGAATTATCCGAACTACTTACCGTGACACCTGTTGTCGTTCCTAGTGTAGCATTAGAAATCGTAAAATTTCCATCGCAGGAAAGGGAGTAGGGGGTCACCGTTAACGTACGTGTACCGTCTTTTATCATCAACAATCCTGGAGCAATGGTCGCTTCATTGACATCTTTTACGCTGATAGACCCTACTTTAAAATCTGAAAAAGTGGTTGACATTTAATATTATTAATTATTATTAATTCTCTTGATTTGTATCATAAACAGCCATATAATAGTTGTTGTCCAATATAAAAAGATTTTCATACAATATGTACATGAAGGTCGGTATTCTTGTGCCTTGTACATCCAAAGACCGTGACTGGGACACGATGAGAGATACGTATTTGTTTCATTATACGCTCAAAACGTTTCTCGCGACAAGGTGTCCCGGTCACGAATACGTGTTTTATATTGGATACGACAAGAACGACCCTATTTTTTCCAAGAAAAAGGAACAAGACTATCTTCAGGTGTTTCAATCCTTTGTCACGATTCAATGGATAGAGCTCAACGAGAAACCTGGCTATCTGACCAAAATGTGGAATCGTTTGTTTCAACAAGCTTATGACGAGGGGTGTGATTATTTTTATCAATGCGGAGATGATATTTTGTTTCATACCAGTGGATGGATAAATGATTCTATTCATGCACTCCAGTCTCATCGCAACATCGGCCTTACGGGACCGGACAATCTCAACGGTCGCATTCTCACCCAGTCGTTTGTCTCGCGTACACACATGGACATCTTTGGTCAATATTTTCCAGAATCTATCGTGAATTGGGGGTGTGATGATTGGTACAATTTTGTCTATCAAGGATTGACGTATAAATTAAACGGCCACGTCTGTACGAACGAAGGGGGGACACAGCGTTATGTCATAGACCACAACAAGCATTTTGACGATGACCGTACCTACAGTCTAAAAGTCTTGCGGGAACGGGTCATGGAGATAGCTGTCCAGGACCGTAAAAAAATCAAAGACTATTTGAAACGTATATAGATATGGATATGGATATGTATTATATCCCCTTCTCTTCGTCGCGGTCTTCCATACCTTGTACCATATTCATATACGCGTTATAGGTCTCTCGTTGTAACTTGCGATATTCCGCGAATAACCAGTACAAATGGTACAAATTAATCAAGAGACAGGTTCCCAAGAAGCCCATGATAAAGTAGTAGAGGACCAGATGCAACAGATGATTCATCTTTTGGATATCCTCTTCCTAGATGAAGTGGTGTCAATTTTATATAGCAGTGAATACAACGAATACTATCAACGAGACAAACGTAACCACGATACAGAATACCCAAACATAATACATCGTGTCTGAATTCGTACAATCTTTCGTATCTGTTTTCATGTTTTCTTACAAGGATTGTAAAAGGAGTTCTTCAATTTTTTAGACAATGGAATCGCGTTCTTTTATCCTGCGTACAGGATGAGGATATTCCTTTCTATCTAGGTATTGAATGTAGATAGAAAGGACTATCAAAATCACGTAGGAACTAACTACGCACCCAATCCAGCTGTAATACATCTGGTCTGGGGTCATCTTTTCAGGCGTTTGGAGAATGAACGGGTCTTCAATTTTAACCGTTTGTTTTTCTTGGTTCGGCGCTTGGGTCGTTTTTTGGTTCGTTTGCCTTTCTTTGATTTACCTCCAAATCCAAAAGCACTTGCCTGTTCACAATCATTCTTTAAAGTATCGGCTACACATTTTTGTATGTTCGTTTCAATATCGCTATTCAATACTATACCAAAAGTAGATGCGAATGAAATTAAATCTATAGAAAAATTAGTTCCAGCTGCACCAATTAATTGTTCACGAAGTTCTGGAAAGTATGCAACCTGAAATTGGGTATAATGTTTCAATTCTATTAATTTACCCGTTTTTTCATCTAAAGTTTTGGTTCTATTACATCCTTCATCAAAGTAAAAAGGGGTCGTAGCACCTTCCATAAAATAAGTCAAAATAAACAAATCCAGCTCATCTTTATTAAATCTATTGACATGATTAATAAATGCTTTAAACTCATCCAGAGTAATTTCAATTTTCATAGGATGTGCTCGTAGCGTATCGCTACCATTTGCATTATAAATATAATGTCTTTCCCCTTCTATCAATAATATAAAATAATGAAATATACGGTAACCAATCGTTCCATCTGACAAGGCATATGATTTGATAAGTCCCATAGGAAATATACATCTTCCATCAAAGATAGTGTCAATATTTGAATCTGCAAGAATAATCATTTTCTGATTGTCTCTAAAAACCGTTGCGTCGTTACAACCATAAAATTCCTTTAATTCGGGGTCTTGTTCAAGAGCATTATGCCATAACTTTGACAATATTTTACGTAATGTGTCATCATCATTTATCCCTATCAGTTGTGTAATACAGTAGGCAAGTGTATAAAGCAGAAATAACATTTGTAGATGCCGACATGAAGTTGTACCCAGAGGGTTTCTGACACACATACCTTCAGAACGCTGACGAATAAGGGTCTGAACCTCAGGAGGTAATATCTCAAGGGGTTTTATATTAAGGTCAGTGTCAAGGTCAAATATAGTATCGGTTACAAATTCAATTTTTGAGTCTGTTATTTTATTAATTTTTGCATAGGCTTTTATTGCCTTTTCTCTTTTTATTCTTCTTTCTTCTCTTTTTTCATTTTGTAATTTTATTCTTTCATTTTGTAATTTTATTCTTTCAAGTCGTGCTATTTCCTCCCTTATGTTCTTGCCTATAATGGGTTTACTTGAGGAAATAGAAGACCCTGAAGACCTTAAAGACATTGGAAATCTTGGGCCTTTGACTCCTCCGAACATATACACATACCGTATAAAAAAATCAATACATGGGGTGCTTCATGTAGCTGAACCAACACCGAACCAGTCCGAGTTCTTCCTCATCCAATTGGTTCAGTTCCAAACACTTCTCGCAATAGATAGCCATCTTTTTCTTGTTGCAATAGTATTTCCAACGGTCGCCCGTTTCATGAATGGGTAATTCTTTTACATAAAAGGAATGACAGTTACGCAAATAAGACAATATCACTCTCCATTTGTCTTTTATTTTTTTTCGTTCCAGCTCTTCATATATCGCAGTCACTTCCGGATGTAAAAGTGTGTGACAAAGGCTCAAATAAATTTCATGTTCAAAATCTTTCATTTGAGGAAGGACTAGCTCCGAATAGCCCAAGGAAACCAACCGTCCAGACATTTGAACGAACCGTTCACGAATATGGGTGGACTCGTAACTCATCATGGGACAAAATATCAAGGGAGGCATAAGGGTATAATCTGTTTTTTTAGAAGAAATAAACTCCATGATACAATAGGTTAAATACTTAGAAAATAGTCCATTGGACAATATCTGAGTGATTACTTGAATCCATAGTCGTCTTGTCGCACGATAGGCTTTGAACCTGGAAACCATTTGATGCAACATAGATGGAAAACATCCTATGTCTCGTTCCGCGCTCGCTTTCTGATAAGCTTCTCGTGTCTTGATAGGACAACACGATTGACGAAACAATCCAACCATAGGAGTGGGTGGATGACAATACCGAATCATGCCTTTCATTTCCAGCGGAATCATTGTTATACCATGATAATGTTTCTTATATGCTTATCAATTTTAAAACTAGTAGGTCTATTCGTATAATCATATAAATAGAAGGGTTCATTCTTGTCCAATGAAAGCCGTCGCCGTGTTTTCTGGAGACATCCATGGAACCGTTTATTTTACCGAATGCGAAGAAGGTGTGGAAATCAAAGTGAACCTGAAAGGGTTTGAACCAAATACGACTCATGGATTTCATGTGCATGAGGCCGGTGATTTGACGGACCGCTGCATGAGCATGTGTGCCCATTTTAATCCCTATCATACGAATCATGGAGGCCCTTTGTCCAAAGAAAGACACGTGGGTGATTTAGGTAATGTACAAGCAAATGCAAAAGGAGAGGTACATCGTACCTTTTACGACGATTGTATCCGTCTCCGTGGAACCAAATGCAATATTCTTGGCCGTGGACTCATTCTTCACGAGAACGAAGACGACCTAGGCGTTGGAGACGAAGAAAGTCTTCGCACCGGAAACGCAGGAAAAAGAATAGCCTGCGCCGTGATAGGTTATGCAAAAGAAAATTATACCAAGAGCATTAGTTAGGTCTATCTCTTCTATAATCCCTCATGTATTCGTCTACTGCAGTTAAGCATTTTAATTTATTCTGAATATCTAGGTCTTCTTCAAAACACTGGATATCACACCAATGGCTGAAGATTTGATACTTATGAATGATAAAATAATCCAATCCGCAGAACTCGTTCTTGAAAGGTGTGAGACATACTCGGCAAGGTGGATAAATCAACTCTCTCAGTTCACGGTACAACTCTCGCGTGTATCGTCTGTGCTCTGGATTGAATTCATAAATCATGACCTGAAGTTCTTTGGGTAAACACTGAATTTTTTTTTGTAAGTCCATTCTTTTTATACAGATACAAAAGAATAGAGACGAATCTATTTTATTTAGCGACTTCAGATAGGGTGTCTTTTTCTTTCGGCAAAAAATGTCTTGCTTTTTTCCCGCACTGACTTTCATCCATCCGACACATATCTGCATATCGGTTGTTGAACTTTTTACAAGTACTTAACTCCATTGTATTTTCATAATAGAATGGAGTAAAATGCTTACAGGTGAAACAATGGTTCGTATAGAGGAATACAAACCACCTCATCTAGGATATGCTATAGGCTATTTCTATACGTTTAAATATATTTATTAAATTTATTCTCTTTAGACTCAAAGTATTTCCCAATCTGTCCACACTTCTGTTCGTTGTTTCTACACAAATCTGCATATTCGTAACTAATTCTACCAGTTTCACTGTCCCTCTCTCCAAACCGTCTGCATTTAGAGAGGCAATTGGTGAACGGATGTTCTCGGTGTTCGTAATAGATGCAATCCGTACATTTTGGTTGTGAAAACATCCGGGTGTTACAAACAGATGCTCTCACCATAAAAAGGGAAAGGCAACGCATGAACATATAGGTGGGTTATCTTTAAACGAATTAATGTTTACATTTCAACTCATGAATCGTTTTTTTTAGTTCCGTCACGCTATTCAAAACAGACAAACGATGCATCTCCCTCAAAGGAATACAATCTGGATTGATGTTTGCTCTTTCCATATAATAGACCAGTTGATACATTTCATATTCAATACATTGTTTGATTCGGGCAAGGCCTACCCATTTCATAGTATCCACGTCGTCCATACGAACCGCCTGTTCACACATCGTTGCAAACTCGGTATAGTCATCCAAGGAATTCATTTATATTCCTATAGTGAGTTCTTTTAATCCAATTTATAAATGAAATAAAGAATTTAATAGACCCAACGTATGGCGTGTTGTATGACGGTTCGGGATTGTGCCCCTTATCTTCCAAAAATACTCAAAAACATTGAACGTTTACGGAGCTTGTTTACAGATTTTGTCTTGATTGTCGCCTATGATAATTGTATAGATAACTCTGAAACCTTGTTGAAAAAATACCAATCCCGTTCCTCCTTTCCAGTTCATCTTTTAAACATAGACAATCCAAGTCCATATCGTACCATCCGTATTGCAAACGCACGAAATGCGTGTCTAGAAAAACTAGAAACCTTGGATGTGACCACTCATTTTATGATAGATGCAGACGATGTAAATGTAGAACTTTGGAATCTTCATTTGATAAAACATTACCTGGGAAGAGAAGATTGGGATGGATTAACGTTTAATCGTAAAGACTATTATGACATATGGGCATTGATGTATCCGCCTTTTCAACATCATTGTTGGGGGTTTTCTAGATACTCTAGAGCAGTGGTAGAATGCATGAAACAAGATGTGGTCTGTCGGTTGGAAAGCTGCGAAGAATGGATTCCATGTCAATCGTCGTTCAATGGATTTGCGATGTACAAAACAAAGTTGTTCAAAGGTATCCGATACGATGGAGAGTATAAAAATTTACGTAAAATGATTCCAGAAGAGGATAGGCAAAGGACCTTACATACCTTGTCTTGCTTGCGTTTGCCTTTGCTCATAGACGAATCCTTTGTTCAAAGTTGCGAGCATTTGTATTATCACCTGAGTGCAAGTAAAACGAAACCGATTCGCATTTATATTTCCAAATATTACCTCACGTAAATTAACGTTTCTTTTTCTTTTTCTTAGATGGATTTTTAGGTTCGGTAGGTTCCGTGATAGGGTCTACTGGTTCTGTGATAGGGTCAACTGGTTCTGTGATAGGGTCAACTGGTTCATTGACTGTGTCAACTGGTTCCGCGACAGGTTCTGTGATAGGGTCAACTGGTTCAGAGACTGGGTCAACTGGTTCCGTGATTGGGTTTACAGGTTCAGTGACTGGTTCTACAGGTTCTGTGACTGGTTCTACAGGTTCAGTGATAGGTTCAGTGATAGGTTCAGTTATTGGTTCCGTGACTGGGTTTACAGGTTCAGTGATAGGTTCAGTGATTGGGTTTACAGGTTCAGTGATAGGTTCCGTGATTGGGTTTACAGGTTCAGTGATAGGTTCCGTGATTGGGTTTACAGGTTCAGTGACTGGTTCCGTGTCTGGGTTTACAGGTTCCGTCACAGGTTCCGTCACAGGTTCTGTCACAGGTTCAGTGATTAGTTCTGTGACTGGGTTTACAGGTTCCGTTGCTGGTTCTACATGGACTGCAGGTACCGTAACAGGATTTACAAGTTTTACAGGGTCTGAAGGTTCCGTGTCAGCCACCTTATTTGGTTCAACTGTATTAGAATGAATGACAATCGCGTCTAGGTCTAGTATCAGAACATTGGATACATCCGTACTAGGAACCTCTTTGTTTAACACCGGTACGTCTACCCAATTCTCAATCTCTCCTAGTTTGACAGTATTTGTATTTTGGCGAAATATCAACAATACCCGGTCAAGCAAATGCGACAGAAAGGACATGTGGTATATATGATAGGATGTTAAATATTTTTCATATAATAACATTTTTGTTCTGAGTAGAGTGTTATTGTAATCATTGTGATGAATATAGTTATCTATATTGAGTCCAGCTTTGGATTTTTTATCTTGAAGCGTTTCTTCTTCTTTTTTATGAATAATGTCCGATATTTTCTTAAGCATTTCGGAGATATCAATGTCTAGATTATGTATGTCGGTAAATTCAAATAACGTATATTGTTCCAAATCTTTGTAGAGTGGATAACTTCTTTTTTTAGGCTCTAATTTGAACTGTTCTTTGTACCATCCTTTGACCATTCCATAAAGCTTATAATAGTCACAATACATACGATTGTTGATAAAAGAATATTGTTCGTATAAATGTTTAGATTCTAAATCCAACAAGCGGCTCTGATAATGAAAAGAATCTAATCCAAATACCTTGTTTATTTTATTTTTTTCCAGGTATTCTTTGTACTGATTGCGCATATGAGTACGAATCTCGTGCAATTCTTCAAACTTGGTCACTATGGTTGTATTCATTTCTTTTATTTTCAACATATACTATACATGTTATTTTTTATTCGGGTATAGTATATGGACACGAATCACTGGTGTCCAGAACATGAATCTATACTTTCAGAGTGGGCAGATAAAGCTCTGTGTTACAAATGGTTACATACGAAAAGTCATGCAAAATACCAACGATTGCATAATCTATATACCATACCAGTTATCGTAATGAGTACGTTAACAGGTACAGCCAATTTTGCACAAGAAAAACTACCCGACAATGTTAAGTTTTTTGCACCCATCGTCATAGGAGCTATCAATATTGTTGCGGGTATTATTACCACGGTACAACAGTTTTTACATATCAATGAGTTAAACGAAGCTCATCGTGTAAGTATGATTTCCTGGGATAAATTTTATAGACGCATCAAAAATGAACTCTCTAGAAATCCAAAGGAACGTGCCCACGTCAATGAGTTTCTCATGTCTTCTACGGAAGAATATGACCGTATTACAGAAACGAGTCCTCCCATTGACAAAGATATGATTACACTATTCAAAACTACCTTTGATGGAACCTTTACATCTTCCGATACAAGACAACTCTTTCAGGAAATTGCAAAGCCTGATATATTGGATAAATTGGTGAGTGTGAAAAAAAGCGTCTATAAAGAAGTAGATAAATTTGCAAAAGAAGATGCTATCTTGGACGGATTTTCCAAGAAATTCACCCTAGAACTCGGACGAACTCCTACAAGGGATGAGCTACTGGATAATCTTACAGTTGAAAATATCAAGGAAGAAGATATTGATAGGTTTATGCGAAAAAATACAATAGAAGAGGTATAAAATATTGTTCTAATCTAATGGTGTTTTATTTTTTTATTACGTTGATAATCGTAATACTTATTATTTTAATGTGTTATCCAATCAAAAGCGAACCCTTTATGGATTCAGAAATTCCTCTCAAATTATTTCAAACCTGGAATACCAAACTTCTTC
>Ga0164294_10005238_pt1 | contig 11147 bp, 9 predicted proteins | sample GEODES005metaG_FD_111479 | JGI IMG/M metagenome (GOLD analysis project Ga0164294, IMG submission 111479) | Oligotrophic lake water microbial communities from Sparkling Lake, Wisconsin, USA - GEODES005 metaG | ecosystem: Environmental > Aquatic > Freshwater > Lake | place: USA: Sparkling Lake...
CGTTCGTGATCGCGATGCCATTCGCAGCTGTATCGCGGCGGCGGAGCAGGTTGCGCCGATTGACGTGCTCATTAACAACGCCGGTGTCGCCCGTCCGCGCGCCCCGGAGAAGCTCTCGGACGGCGAATGGGATGAGGTCTACGAGACCAATCTGCGTGGACCCTGGGTGTTGGCGCAGGAAGTCATCAAGCGCCGTCTCGCCGACCAGCGGGAATGCAGCATTGTGAATATCGCGTCGATTCTGGGCATTCGTGCAATAGGGCATCTGGCCCCCTACAGCGCGGCCAAAGCAGGTTTGATCAATCTTGGCCGCGACCTCTGTGTCGACCTCGCCGCCAAGGGCATTCGCGTCAACGCCATCGCGCCGGGTTACTTCATCACCGAAATGAACGACGAATGGCTGGCGAGTCCCGCCGGTGACCGCCTGCGGCAGCGCGTGCCGGCCAAGCGCTTCGGCACCCCGGACGAACTGGACGGCGCCATCATTTTTTTGAGTTCAGATGCCTCGCGGTTCATGAACGGTAATCTCATCACCGTTGATGGCGGCCACACCGCGGGCGTGTAGCGCTGCCTAAGCCAGCGAGAAGCTCGCGGTGACGTTTTCCGCAGGACGTGACTACCGGGTGGATACCCTGCGCGGGCTGTTGCTGGTGGTCATGACCATTGATCACGTGGCGCCGCCGTGGATTACGCGCTATTCCAGCGAGTCGCTGGGCTTTGTCTCGGCCATGGAAGGTTTTTTCATTCTCGCCGGTTACGTCTATGTGCTGGCCTATCGTCGCTATCTCGGTCAGCCAGCCACGCTGTGGCGTAAGAGTCTGCGACGGGGCTTGGTCATCTATGGCTACCATCTCTTTGGGCTCGCCATCGCGTTTGGGGTGGCGCTGGTCGGGTGGGGACATGATGGGGCCTGGGCCGAGCGGGCGGCCGATGCGCGAAGCTTCGGCTGGGCGTTGGTCGGCTGGGCGGCGGTCTTGATCTACAGGCCGCAGTATTTCGACATACTGCCTGTTTACGTCTTGCTGCTCCTGCTGGCCCCTGCGCTGCTCCAGGGTTTGAACCGCTCTGGGTCTGCGATTTGGCTTGCGCTCGGCAGTGTCCTGGTTTGGCTGCTCGGTCAGTACTGGGACCCGCTGTCCGCGCTGGCAATCGCCGTGTCACCCATCCCTTCGGTCTGGCCCAATCTGCTGACCTGGCAGTTGTTGTTCGTGCTGGGGATGTGCTGTGCGGTGCTATCGCCGCAAAGTCCGGTGGCGGAATGGAGTCGGCGGCCTCTGGTAACGGCAGTAATCTTCGGGCTGGCGGTGCTGTGCTTGGCCGCCCGCCATCATGTTCTTGAATTGCCGCCGGCAATTCTGGCGCTGTTTAGCAAAGCGAATCTGGCGCCTTTGCGGGTGTTGAACGTGTTGCTGCTGGTTCAACTGGGCGCGCGCTTGATGGCATGCTTCCCGCTGCAGGCTGGAGTGGCTTGGCTGGCGCTATTGGGCCGCCATTCGCTGGAAGTGTTTAGCTTCCATATCTTGCTTGCCTATGCGGTGCCGCCGCTGTTTGGCGCGCCCGCGCGCAGTGACGGTGATTTATTGCTGCTGACGGCGGCCTGCGCGCTGGCCTTGATCCTGCCGGCCGGGGCGCGGGAATGGGCCGATCACGCGGGTCGTACGCCGGCCCGCGTGTAAAACCCTTACCGACCAGAAGCCGCGAGGCGCCTCAGGCGCCCCAGGTCACCAAGCCCCAGGCCAGCACTTTTTCTGTTTTGTATTCGCCGCTTGCGTCTTTGCGGGTGGCAAAGGCTTCAACGTCCAGATCGTACAAACGCCCGCCACCGGGCGCTTCAATCACGTCCAGCACCTTGAACTTGGTGCTGATGATGTCGCCTTCCAGCACCGGTCCCAGATGGTCGCAATAGCGCCAGGCGATCATCGCCAGCAGGTTGGGCAGGGCGCGCGAGATTTGCGCGAGCGCGAGCGAGATCGTGTGGCCGCCGTAGACCAGACGCTGGCCGAGATAGCTGCGGGTGGCGTCGGTATGGGTGTAGGCGATGTTGAGCGACATCCGCACCAGTTCTGGTGCACAGGTCACGGTATCGCGCGGTCCAACGTCGACTTCATCACCCGCCTTCAGCACCGGCGCGCGCAGGCCGGTGAGTTCGCTGGCCAGCGGCGCCAAATTCCAGCCCTGCGGGAGCACGGCCAGCAGCTCTTCTGCCGAAAAAGTGTTTTTGATCCAGCCGAAATCATCGTTATGGCCGGTATCCGCCGCCGGGTTGCGGCAGGCCAACATGGGCGAGCGCCAGAAGTGCAGTACCACTTCGTCGCGCTGGTTCACGGTGGTCATCTCCAGCGCCACCATGCCCGTGGCATCGCGCCCGGGCTTGGCCTTGTTTTGCTTCAGGCCGACGACCTTGGTGGTGGTGTAGAGCGAATCGCCGATGTGCACCGGGCGTTGCAGGATAAGACCTCGGTAAAACAGATTGCCTTTCACATGCTGGGAAGCGTAGGTCGTCTGGCCGGCGGCCAGATGCACCACCAGATAGGAATGCGCCAGCCAGCGCTCGTCGCCGGTAACGCGACGGCAGAGGTGATGGTCGAGCGGCAAGCGCATGCGGTCCCCGAACAGCGCGGAGTACATCGCCGCATGGCCTTCGGTCACCGTTAGCGAGGGAGCGGCGAAGGTCTGGCCGATGGAAAAGTCTTCGAAGTAGGGACCGTCGATCGTAATGCTGCTCATGCGAGTGGCCTGTCTGTCTTGATGAAAAAAAGCCGCGTCCGGCAGGGCGCCGAACGCGGCGGGAGCGTCTTAGCGGATGGCGATCGGGTTGATGATCATCTGGACCGCGCCGGTGAAACGGGCGGCGCCCAGTACGAACATAAACTCGTAAGCCTTGTCCTTGGCGAGCTCGCGGGAGTCGATGTTTTCCAGAATGTAGGTGCCGTTCTTGGCGAGCAGAATCTGGTGCACCGGGAACAACACGCCTTTTTTCTCGCCCGGCAATACTTCTACCGCCCAGGTGTCGGCGCCGACGGCCATCACGCCCAGAGAGGCGAGATATTCCGCGGCTTCCGCGCCGATCCCCGGTTCACCCTTGCCGAAGCGGGCGTCGTCTTTGCCCAGCAGATTGAGCCAGCCGGAGTGGAACAGCACCACGTCGCCTTTACGAATCTCGACTTGCTGCTTGGCCGCGCAATCCACCACATCTTTCTTGCTGTAGGCGACGCCTTCCGCAATGAGGTCGGTGCCTTTGCAGGCCGCCATATCGATCAGCACGCCGCGGGTCACGATCGGCGGCAGGTTGTGGGTGCCGAACTTGGTCAGGCCATCGGCCTTGATGAAATCGCGGCCGTGCTTGCCGTTGTAGTAGACGTCGTCAATGGCAGCGTGGCCGAGGCCGTCGAGCTGCGTGCCGGTGCCCATCCAGCCCGAGAACATGTCGTCGGCGAAGTTGAACTTGTTTTCGCCCAGCGACTGACCCGGCGCCTGATTGGGGGTGAACACGGTGATGTGAAAATAGCGCGGCGCGAAGGACGGCGTCTTGGCATTGGTTTCGATGCCGAGGCGATAGGTCTTGCCGGTCTTGATCAGTTTGGCCGCTTCCAGCGTGCGCTCCGGGCTGTTCATATTGGCAGTGCCCAGTTCGTCTTCAGCGCCCCATTTCGACGGATACCAGTTGTCGGCCGCGTGCGCGGAGGCCATGCCACCGGCCAGAACCAGTGCGCTCAACAATACGGATTTGATTTTCATGCTCTCTCCCCTGCGTTGTTTTCTGTTGATCTCAATGTCACCCGCTCCCCTGAGCGGTCTCAGTCGCCGAATTCGGCCCTGACCGCCGCGGTATGTTCGCCCAGTCGCGGCACCACCCGCACCTCCGTGCCCGGATCACACACCCGGCGAACGAACGTGGCCCGCGCGCCGCGCGATTCCACTTCCTTGGTTTTGAGCGCCGGGTGTTGCCAGACGTCGTCCATGTAGTTGATTCGACCGTAGGCAATGTCGCCCTTGTCGAGCAGTTTGGCCAGATCCACCCGCGTGTACTGCATGAAGAAAGATTCGATCTCTTTGGTGAGTTCGACGCGATTCTTCACGCGCTGCGGGTTGCTGTTGAAGCGCTCGTCATCGGCCAGTTCGGGTCGCCCGAGCACCTTGCACAGGTTGACCCATTCCCGCTGGTTCTGTATGGCAATGATGATGAGGCCGTCCTGCGTGCGGTGCGCGCCGTAGGGCGCGATTTGCGAATGGTCGAGGCCGGTGCCGGTGAGCCGCTTGTTGCCGTATTTGTAATAAGCGAGCGGCACCGCCACCCATTCGGCCATGACGTCAAACAAGGACACTTCAACGTGCTGTCCGACGCCAGTGCGGCCGCGCTGAAGCAGCGCGCGCAGGATTTCAGAATAGGCGCTTAAGCCGGTTGAAATGTCGCACACGGAAGTGCCGACGCGGGTCGGCTCGTCCGGCGTGCCGGTGAGACTCACCAGCCCGCTTTCGGCCTGCACCAGGAAGTCGTAGGCCTTCATGTCGGCAATCTCGCCGGCTTCGCCATAGCCCGAAATACTGCACATGACGATGCGCGGGTTGATGCGCGAAACGTCTGACCAGCCAAGGCCCAGACGCTCCACCGCGCCCGGTCGGATGTTCTGAATGAATACGTCGGCTTCGGCGATCATGCTGCGCATCAGATCCATGTCGTCTTCGTTCTTGACGTCGAGCACGATGGATTCCTTGCCCGCGTTCAACCACACAAAGAAGGCTGATTCGCCGTTCACGACGGAGTCGTAATGGCGGGCGAAATCGCCCTCTTCACGCTCAATTTTAATGATGCGGGCACCGGCCTCGGCCAGCAGTCGCGCGCAGTACGGCGCAGCCACCGCCTGCTCGAGAGAAATCACCAGCGTTCCATCCAGCGCGTTCGGCGTCATGTTTATGGTTCCTGTTAGGTCGGCATCACGATAGAAGCGCGCTTGATGGTGCGCGCAGCGGAGTCGTCGAGCGCCTCCACGATATGCGCCATGTCGTAGTCGCGGTCGAGCAGTTCGTCGAACGGATATTTGTGTTTCTGGTCACGCAGAAAATCGATGGATTTCTTGAGATACGGGCCCGGATAGCGCAGCGCGCACAGCGTGGTGAGGCCGCGACGCACGGCGTAAGCCGGGTCATACGCAACCGTCTTGCCGGGGGTGACCGTGCCCATGGAAATCATGGTGCCGCCAAAGCGCAGGTACTGCATGCCTTCCGGAAACGCTGCCAGCACGCCGGTGACTTCCATCACGAAGTCCGCGCCCTTGCCGCGCGTGAGTTTCTGGATGGCGGCGACGCGGTCTTCCACGTTCGGCAAGCCGCTCATGTCTACCACGTGATGCGCGCCGAACTTTTTGGCTTCGGCCAGCCGCATCGGCACGGAGTCAACCACGATGACTTCGGCGCCTTTTTCATGCGCGATTGCCGCGGCATTCAAACCCAAGCCGCCCGCGCCTTGAATCACGATGCTGTCGCCATAGGTAATGCGGCTCATGTCGAGCCCGAAGTAAACCTGACTTTGCGCGCAGTTGGCGCTGGCCGCCGCCTGATCGGAAACCTCATCCGGCACCTTGTAGAACACTTGTTCCGGATGGATATACCAATGGGTGGCGAAGGTGGCGTGGAAATGCGGATCGTCTTCCGGCTTGCGGCCCCAGTAGCGATAGCAGTTCTCGCACAGATGCGGTTGGCCGCGCTGGCAGGGCTCGCAGGTGCGGCAGTGAATGAAGTAGGTGGAGACGATGCGGTCGCCTTCCTTGATGGGCTGTCCGGCGCAGTCGGTGGTAACGCCGGCGCCCAGACGCTCAATGATGCCCACGGCCTCGTGACCCAGACCGCCGCTCTGCTTGGCCGGGTGATGGCCGCACCAGATATGCACTTCGGTCCCGCAGACGTTGCTGCGCAGAATGCGGGCGATGAGCCCGCCCGGCACCGGATCCGGCACGGTGTATTCCTGGAACTGGAGCTTGCCCGGTTCCGTCATGACTGCGATTTGACCTTTCATTTCGATTCTCCTCAGGGCCTGACGATTGGCGTCAGGCCGCGCTCAGTAAATGGAATTGCTTGCGCGCTCGTTCAGCGCATCACGAAGGGATTCGGCACGTCGGCGGCGGTAGAAATCCACACGCTCTTCGTTTGCAGATATTCCTTCATGCCTTCGATGCCGTTCTCCCGACCCAGCCCGCTCATCTTGTAGCCGCCGAAGGGCGACATGTAGCTGATGGCGCGATAGGTGTTGACCCAAATGGTGCCGGCGCGAATCGCGGCCGAGACTTTCAGCGCGCGTTTGATGGACTGGGTCCACACGCCGGCCGCCAGGCCAAAGGCGATGTCGTTGGCAATCTCCACGGCTTCTTCATCGGTCTTGAAGCGAATGATGGAAAGCACCGGGCCAAACACTTCTTCCTGTGCGATGCGCATCTTGTTGTGCACGCCGCCAAAAATGGTGGGTTGCACGAATAACTGGCTGTCGCCGCATTCCGGGCCGTTGGCCGGGCCGCCGCCGAGCAGCACTTCCGCGCCTTCGCTTTTGGCCACTTCGATGTACTGCAGGATTTTTTGATACTGCGGCGGCGTGGTGACCGGGCCGACCTGGGTGTTGGTATCCATGGGGTCGCCCATGCGCGCGCTGCGCGCAAATTCGACCAGACGCTTCACGAACTCGTCGTAGATGCCGTCCTGCACCAGCAGGCGCGAGCCGGCGATGCAGGTTTGGCCGGTGGCGGCAAAAATGCCGGAGATGGCGCCTTTCACGGCGTCATCAATCACCGCATCGTCAAACACGATATTGGGCGACTTGCCGCCCAGTTCCAGCGTGCAGCGTTTCAGCGTTTTGGCGGCCTGCTGATAGACATAGGCGCCCGACTCGGTGCCGCCGGTAAACGCCACCTTGGCGACTTTCGGGTGTTCGACCAGCGCGGCACCGGCTTCCGCGCCGAAGCCGGTCACCACATTCACCACGCCCGGCGGGAAGCCGGCTTTCTCCACCAGTTCCATCAACTTCAGCGTGGAGGTGGAGGTGAACTCCGAGGGCTTGATCACCAGCGTGCAGCCGGCAGCGAGCGCTGGCGCGAGCTTGAAGGCCAGCAGAAGCAGCGGCGAATTCCAGGGGGTAATGGCCGCCACCACCCCAATCGGTTCGTGGCGGGTGAAATTAAAAATTTCCGCTTTGTCGATGGGAATGACCGAGCCTTCGATTTTGTCGGCCAGCCCGCCGTAGTAGTAGAACCACTGCGGCAGGTAGTTGCACTGGGCCAGCATTTCGTTGAGGAGCTTGCCGTTGTCGCGAACCTCATACTCCGCCAGTTCCTGCGCGTTATCCTTGATGAGATCGCCCAGTTTGTGCACCAGCGCGCCGCGCTGGGTGGCGGTCAGCTTCGACCATTCACCGGTGGTGAGTTGGGCGTGCGCGACTTCCACCGCGCGGTTGGCATCTTCTGGCGTGCAGCGGGCGACTTCCGCCCACACCTTGGCGGTGTAGGGATTAACGGTTTCGAAGTAGCGACCGTCAGACGGTGGCACCCATTCCCCGTTGATATAGGCATTGAATTTAGGCAGGGCGGTCATCACAAACTCCTGAACGCGGTGGCTCGCTTAGTAAGAACGGGGCATGCCCAGTTCGTGCTCGGCCACGTAAGACAAAATGAGGTTGGTGGAAATCGGCGCAATGCGGTAGAGCCGGGCTTCGCGGAACTTGCGCTCTACGTCGTATTCCTCGGCGACGCCAAAGCCACCGAAGGTCTGCATGCAGACATCCGCCGCGTTCCACGACGCTTCGGAGGCCATCATCTTGGCCAGATTGGCCTCGGTGCCGCAGGGCTTGCCCTCTTCGTAGAGCTTGGCCGAGTGATCCACCAGCAGATTGGCGGCAAGCATTTCGGCGAAGTTGCGCGCGATCGGGAATTGAATGCCCTGATTCTGGCCAATGGGCCGCCCGAAGACCTTGCGTTCGCAGGCGTAGTCGGTGGCTTTCTTGATGAACCAGCGCGCGTCGCCGATACATTCCGCCGCAATGAGGATGCGCTCGGCGTTCATGCCGGACAGGATGTACTTCAGGCCCTGACCTTCTTCACCAATCAGGCTCGACGCCGGGATCGGCACGTTGTCGAAAAACACTTCGTTGGTGGAGTGGTTGAGCATCGTGCGGATGGGCTTGATGGTCATGCCGTTCTTTTTGGCTTCCTGCATATCGATGAGGAAGACCGACAAGCCTTCGGTGCGCTTCTTGATTTGATCTTTCGGCGTGGTGCGGGCCAGCAGCACCATGAGGTCGGACTGCGCGGCGCGTGAGGTCCACACCTTCTGGCCGTTCACGATGTACTGGTCGCCGTTGCGCACCGCCATGGTGGTGATGCTGGTGGTATCGGTGCCGGCGGTGGGCTCGGTGACGCCGAAAGCCTGCAGGCGCAGTTCGCCGGTGGCGATGCGCGGCAGATACATTTCCTTCTGTTCCTTGTTGCCGTGACGGAGCACGGTGCCCATGGTGTACATCTGCGCGTGGCAGGCGCCGGCGTTGCCGCCGAACTCATGGATGGCTTTCAGAATTTCGACGCCCATCGACAGGGGCAGACCGCTCCCGCCGTACTCTTCCGGAATCAGTGCCGCCAGCAGGCCAAGGTCGGTCAGCGCCTGCACGAACTCGGTGGGATATTCGCGCTCGCGGTCTTTGGCCCGCCAGTATTCGCCGGGGAAATCCTTGCAGACACGTTCAACGGTGTCGCGCAGTTGGGTCACGGTTTCGCTGTAGTCGGTGGGAGTCGTCATGATTTTTCGCTGCTCGCGGAAACGGTTGAGGTTGGGGTCATCAGGGGCCGCGCTGCGCGGCCGGGCCATGCTAACAAAATACCCGGAGAGCCGGGCGTGAGGCTTAGGCCTGAGCAGGAGTCTGAGCCTGCAAGACGGCCTCGCACATCAGGCTTTTTAGCTATGCGGTATCGCTTTTATGGAAGGCACGCCGCTGGCCGCGCTGAGCAACTCGCGCAGGCAGTCGGTGAGGATGGCGATGGTGGCGGTGGTCGCCGGACTGCTGGGGCGATCGCTGGCCTGCGCCACATAAATCGTGCGATCGATGCTGGGTTCAACGATCGGGGTGGCGATGAGTTCGCCGCGCGCCACCTCTTCGCGCACCGCGTGCCAGGGCAGGATGGTGTGACCAATCCCGTGATGCACCAGCGATTTCATTTGCGAGAGGGCGTCGATTTCCACCCGCACGTTCATGCTCAGACGATGGTCGCGCGCGAGGCGGTCGATGGTGTCGCGCAGACCGTGCTGACGCCCCGGCATCACCAGCGCATAGCCTTCCAGCGCAGCAAAGGGCACGCTGCTCTCCAGCGGCGTATCCGGCGGGCTAATGAGGAACAGGGCTTCCTGATAGAGCTCGGTGGCCACAATGCCGGGCGCGCGTTGAATCCCGTACACCAGCCCCAAATCGATCTGCCCGGCTTGCAGCCAGTCCAGCACGTAACCGCTCATGCCTTCCACCACCCGCAGCGCCACCTTTGGCAACGCGTGTTGCATGCGCACGATCAGCGGCACCACCAGCATGGCGCTAACGGTAGGCGGCAGACCCAGCGCCACATTGCCCTGCGGGGTGTCGCTCTGTTCGCGCAGTGCGCGTTGAGCTTCGGCCACTTGTTCGAGTATCGAGCGCGCACGCCCCAGCAGCGACTGCCCGGCTTCGGTGGGCACTACGCCGCGACCGGTTCGCAGCAGCAACTGCACGCCGAGTTCGGCTTCCAGATTGCGCATGTGCTGACTCAGCGCCGACTGCGCCACAAACAAGGCTTCGGAGGCTTTGAGCATCGAGCCGTGGTCCACGATGGCCACGAAATACCGCAGATGACGGAGGTTCACGGTAGCGCGCTTTCCCAAGCATGAAAGAGCTTGAATCCTAGCCTGCGCGCGGGGCGCGGGCTATCCGTGCGACCGCACTAGCGGGCACTATCCCAGCGTGACCCGCGGCAGCACCGAGAGCAAACGCACCAGCTCGGTCTGGCGATGGGTGCCCGTTTTCTGGAACACCGACTTCAGCTGCGAGCGCACGGTGGATATCTCAAGCCCGGCTTTCTTCGCGTAGTCCTGCGGGGTCGCGCCGTTGGCGACCGCGGTGGCTAAATCGGCTTCCCGTCGCGATAGCGAATAGAGCGTGCGGAGCAGGGCGACTGCTTCGGGTGCGCTCGGCGCCGCCTGCGGCACCAGCAGCAGAATCGCCGGGTCGCCGCCCAGCTGATAAGACTCGCTCACCTCGGGCAGCCGCAGGAGATAGCAGGGCATGCCGGTGCCGCGCGGCCCGTCCGGGCTTTTCAGCAACACCGCGCTGGGCACGCCGGTTTTGAAGACCTGATTGACCTCATCGCTGAATTTCTTGCGCAGCGGGCTATGCGCCGTTTCTAGTACTCCGTCGTTCAAGTTAAAACCGTGGCTGTGGCGGAACAGGCTTTCCGCCGCCGCGTTGGCAAACAGCACCCGCCGCCAACGGTCGAGAATGAGGACCCCCGAGGGCAGGTACTGCAGGGATTCCAGCCCGGGGGCAAAGTGGGTGCGAAAGCTGCGGGTCTTGTAGAAGAGCTTCGAGGCCCGCGTGAGGTGAATCGTGAGCTGCCGCAGGAAGCGCATGTCTTCGGCGTCGTGCGGGCCTTGCTCAGCGCGGCGGTTGAGCCCCAGATAGGTTGTGAGCCCGCCGCCTTGCCCCATGCGCAGCCCGGTGAAATAGCGGTAATCCCACTTCAGCGCGAACTCGCGGAAAAAGCGCTCGCGCTTGAGGCGCTGCGGCGGAAACACCTCGTGGCATTGAAACCAGTGGCCGATTGGCAATCCGGTGAGATGAATCCGGCGGTAGTCGATGCTGGCGTAGACCTGGTCGTAGTCGCGTTTGATCAGCGCCAGTTCTTCCGGCGTGGACCCCACGACGCCGCCCGCGGCATCCAGCAGCACGGTCTCGCTGCGGTCGTCAAACACCGCCATATGGACGGCGCGCGATTCGGTGCGGACCGCAAGCTCCTGCAGGAAATCGAGTAGCACGGTGGGTTCCACCGTGGCTTCGTAAAGATTGGCGATGAGCCCATCGGTGGAGGCAGCAGTGGCGCGTGACATGGGGCAGGGTTCTCCGGCGAGGGCTCAGCACGAGCGGTAATGCGAAA
>Ga0164294_10005241_pt1 | contig 11144 bp, 11 predicted proteins | sample GEODES005metaG_FD_111479 | JGI IMG/M metagenome (GOLD analysis project Ga0164294, IMG submission 111479) | Oligotrophic lake water microbial communities from Sparkling Lake, Wisconsin, USA - GEODES005 metaG | ecosystem: Environmental > Aquatic > Freshwater > Lake | place: USA: Sparkling Lake...
CAAAGAAGGGAGCGCCGAAGCGCTCCCCTCTCAAATGATACACGCTGGATGTATCAGCCGTGTATCAGACCCGACTACAGGTCGTGGCCGCCCTGGGGGTGGTCGTCGCCGGCCCAGGGATCGCCCAGGAAAGGGAAGGAGTCGAGGTAGTGGAGGCCGGTGGAGTCGACGCCGTCGGGGATGAAGGTGCCGTCCACCAGGAGGCCGCAGACCGCGGAGAGGGCGGTGTCGACGACATCGTCTTCGACGTTGCGGCCGTCCGGCCACTGGCCGTAGCCGGAGCCCTCGAGGTTGAGGCGGAGGGCCTCGAAGGCGCCGAAGACCTTGCCGGACTCGCCGGGGATGGCGCCGCCGAGGGCGTAGCCGGCGGGGGCCGTGCCGAGGGCGTCGTAGCCGGTGAGGAACGCGACGATGAGGTCTTCACGGCCGCCGAGGCCGAGACCGAGGTCCGCTTCGGTCGGGCAGGCGGTGCCGAGCACGACGTTCATGTACGTGCCGAGCAGGGAGGTCTGCACGTAGGAGAGGAACTGGATGTCGTCGCGGGGATGCGCGGCGTTGAACACATCCTTCTGCGTGACGGGGAGGACGACCTCGTTCACGAGCGGGTTGCCGAGGCGCGCGACCTGCACCCAGCCGCCGCGAGAGGCGGTGTCGACGCCGGTGGAGCGACGCACGGTGACGGCGCGGCGGGAGGTGGTCGCCCAGGTCGCGATGACGTGGTTCTCGTTGGCGGAGGTCGCCGCAAGGCCGTCCTTCGTGAGCTCGGTGATGGGCACCTCGATCGCGATGGAGTGGACGTTGTAGCCGAGCAACGTGTTCTGGTTCGGGGTGGCGGCGCCGAGGTTCAACAGGTCGAACGTGCGCTCGAGGTCGACGTAGAAGCCGTCCTGGCGGGGCCCGGCGAACACCCGGTAGTCGCCGGCGCTCTCGATGTTGGCGGTGGTGATGGCGCCGGGGGTGGAGCCCTCGGGGTTGTAGCCGGCCGAGCCGCTCTGCGTGCCGACGTTGATCGGGGCCGTGGAGCCGCCGGTCAGGATGGTGCTGGACACGCCGTCGTCGATGCGGGTGACCGTGTAGGACTGCTTCTGGTAGACGTTGGCGGGGTCCGCCACGTCACCGATGTTGTAGATGAACGTCTCGAAGCCGAAGGCGTCGTTCGTGTAGGTGGTCTCGAACTGGAAGTTGAGGACCACGTCTTCTTCGCCGTCCCCCTCGTTGTCGATGTTGATCGAGTAGAGGACGTTGTCGTCGAAGCGGTGGAAGTTGGGGCCGCCGCCGGGCGCGGAGAGCGGGTTGACGTTCAGGACGAAGACGGCCTTGGAGGGGTCTTCCGGCGAGATGAACGCGTAGAAGTCGGTGATGTCGGCGGACGGGTCGAGGGAGATGGCCGGGGCCTCGCGGTGGCTGGAGGCGAGGGCCGGGAGCGCGAGAAGAGCGAGCGTGGAAAGCATGTGTTCCTCGGGAGCGGCGCGTGGCCGCCGTCAGGGAGTGATCAGTAGGAGAGGACGTAGATGTCGCTGCCGCCGAGGCTGGACTGCTCGGCCACGAACACGTCATCGGTGGCGACGGCGACGCCCGCCGGGAGCTCGAGGAGCCCCAGGGTGTCGACCACTTCGAAGCCGGAGCCATCCGTCGCGAGGGCGATGAGGCTCGGGTCCCCGACGGTGGTGTAGTAGAGCAGGCTGTCGTCGGCGTCGACGCCGAGGCCGCCGGGGAAGCTCACGTCGAACCACCGGGCGAGCTCGACGCTGGCGAAACCTGGGGTGGAGAAGGCGAAGATCGCCGCCTTCTGGCTGCCCGCGAGCGCGTCGAGCACGTAGAGGCGCGTGCCGTCCTCGTTGGCGTCGAGCGCGAGGGGCTCGACGAGGGGGTCGCCGCTGAAGGCGACGGAGACCGCGCCGGTGCTCACGACGATGGAGAAGATCGCGGCGTTTCCGTCGGGGGTGAAGCCCGAGACGTAGACGTTGGTGCCGCCGTGGGCGGGCGTCACGTCACCCGGGAGGTCGATCGCGCCGGACGCGCCGATCTCCGTGAGGGCGCCGCCGCCGACGGGGAGGGCGTAGACGCCGCCGTTGGTGAGGCCGGTGCTGGTCGTGGAGGCCACGTCCGACACGAAGACGGTGGCGCCGTCCTCCGAGAGGGCGATGCCGCTCGGGAGGACCAGCGGGTCGCCGCTGTGGAGGGTGGTGATGGCGCCGGTGGCGAGGTCGATGGCGACGATTGCGGCCTCGCCGCTGGTGTCGTAGCCGACCGCGTAGAGCGTGCTGGCGCTCACGGCGAGGTCGGTTGCCTCGGCGAACGTCGGGAGCGCGCCGTAGGTCCAGCCCTCGAAGACCACGTCGGTATCCGTGTCGGTGTCGGTGTCGGTGTCGGTGTCGGTGTCCGTATCGGTATCGGTGTCCGAGTCCGTATCGGTGTCCGTATCGGTGTCGGTGTCGGCGTCAGCGTCGGTGTCGGTCACCTTGTCGTCGGTGCCGCCGGGGCAGCCGATGAGCAGGGTGAGCGCCAGCAGCGACGCTGCGCTCGCAGGGATCCGCATCATTCGGGGAGGCTCCTTGGGGGGCGCGTGGCCACCCGGGTGGGGGAGAGGCGACCACTATACGGGAACGTTCGCCGGGCGGATCTCCGCGCGGGGACATTTTTCGACAGGCGCTCGGACGACGCTCGCGTCGGGCTTCTGACGGCCCAACAGATCCGCCCGCGCTTGACGTCCGTACGTACGCGGACGACAGTACCGGCCCCGCACCCGGGCCCCTCCAGGAGACGCCACATGCTTCGTTCCAGTCTGATCCTCGCGCTCTGCCTCAGCTCCACCCTCCTCGGCTGCCGTCCCAAGGACGACGCGGTCGACACGGGCGAGACCGACACGGACACCGACACCGACTCGGACACCGATACAGACACCGACACGGACACCGACACCGATACGGACACCGACGCCGACGTGGCGTCGATCACGATCACCTCGCCTCCGGACGGCGCCACGCTGTATTCGGACGCGCTGCTGAGCTTCGAGGTCGCGGGCTTCGTGCTCGACGCCGACGCGCTCGCGGCGGGGGACCTCGCGGTGGTGGACGGCGAGGGGCACATCCACAGCAAGCGCGACAACGAGTATGTCGACGCGACGGCCGCGCTGATCTACAACCTCGCCGGGCTGAGCTCCGGCTCGCACACGATCTCGGCGGTCCTCGCCGGGAACGACCACACCGAGTCCACCGTGATGGACTCCGTGACCATCACGATCCTGAACCCGGCGGTCGAGATCCTCACCCCGGCCGACGGGGCCTCGCTCTCCGTCAACTCGACCACGCTGGCCCTCTCCCTGACGGACTTCGCGATGTCCGAGGACATCGGCGGCAGCCCGACGGTCGGCCAGGGGCACTACCACGTGCTCATCGACGGCGCGTACTACGACTACGGCACCGACCCGGACCGCGTGATCGTGCCCCAGCTCTCCGCCGGTGAACACACCGTGACGGTCGAGCTCGTGAACTCCGCGCACGCGTCGCTCCCGACTCCGGTGATGGACACCATCACGGTGACCGTCGCGGACGACGCGGCCGGCATCTGGATCGACAAGACCGCGTTCGCGGCCGAGATCAACAGCGCGACGGTGACCGTGCCCGTGACCGTCACCAACTTCGACCTCGCGGGGGACGCGGTGGGCGGCGCCGCGGTGCCGGGCGAGGGGCACTACCACGTGTACCTCGACGGCGTGTATCAGGACTTCAGCGCCGGGGAGTCGGCGACGCTGTACCACGTCGCCGCGGGCGACCACGTCGTCGAGGTCCGCCTCGCCGACAACGACCACACCGAGCTCGAGGGCTCGGTGGACGCCGCGCGCTTCACCGTCGCCGCGACCCGGCCGGACATCACCATCACCTCGCCCCTTGACGGGGAGGTCGTGGGTTCGACCGGCTTCTTCGTGAACTCCACCGTGGAGAACTTCACGTACACGTCGCTCGACGAGGTCGGCTCCGACCCGATGGACGGCATGGGCCACTACCACGTCTACGTGGACGGCCTCTACTACAACTACGACGTGGCCGACTCCACCATGGTTTCGGGCATTGACGTGGGCACTCACGAGATCATGCTTGAGCTCGTGAACAACGACCACACCTCGCTCGCCGCGCCGGTGTGGTCCGGCCCCGTGACCGTCACCGTCGAGTAGCGCCCCGCGCGACCGGAGAGGGCGCTCCGCGCGATGGGGGCGCCCTTCTTGCGACTGATACACACTGATACATGCCCGTCGTGTATCAGTCGCCCGCCGCCATCTGCTACCCTGTTCCGATGCTGGCCCTCCTCCTCCTCGCCTGCGCGGCCGACGACGCCGACACCGCCGCGCCCGCGCCCGATCCGGTGGACACCGCGGACACCGCCGACACCGCGGCCGACACCTGGGTGGGCCCCTGCCCTCCCGACATGGTCCAGGTCGGCGCCTTCTGCATCGGCGCCTATGAGGCCACCCTCGAAGGGGACCTCGGCTTCACCGACGACGGCTTGATCTGGCCCGACACCTCGACCACCGCCGTCGCCACCTCAGTGGCGGGGGTGATCCCGACGGTAGACCTCTCCTGGTACCAGGCGAGCGCCGCCTGCACGAACTCCGGCCGGCACCTCTGCACGGTCACCGAATGGCAGGCGGCATGCGGCGCCAGCACCCTCCCCTGGGGCGAGGAGCCGCCGCCCGAGACCGTCTGCGCCGTCCCTGCTCCCGACGGCACCTCCGATTGGAACACCCTCCAACCAACAGGTTCGCTGCCCGACTGCCGCACCCCGGCAGGCGTCTTCGACCAGATCGGCAACGCCTGGGAATGGGCCGACCCGGAGACCACGGGAGAGGGCGGCCTCCCCAACGCCGCCAAGATGGGCGGCGCCTACTACGCGGGCCAGGGCAACGCGACCTGCACCGTGGGCCCCTTCCTCGACCATCCCCCGGACTTCTCCGGGACCATCGCGACGCGCTGCTGCGTGGACGCGCGCTGAGCCGAGACCGGGACGCGCGCGCACCGAGGAAGCTGCGGGCGGAGAGGGACACCGGTCACCAGACCGGTTAGCCGTGCGGCCCTCTGGAGCGGATCATGGCCGTGCAGGCAGGTATCGTGGGCCTCCCGAACGTCGGGAAGAGCACCCTCTTCAACGCCCTCACCGCCGCGGGCGCCGCCGCCGCGAACTACCCCTTCTGCACGATCGAGCCGAACGTCGGCATCGTGGCCGTGCCGGACGGGCGCCTCAAGCGCATCCAGAGCGTCATCGCCTCCAAGCAGCTCCTCCCCGCCGCGGTCGAGATCGTCGACATCGCCGGGCTCGTGCGCGGCGCCAGCAAGGGTGAGGGCCTGGGCAACCAGTTCCTCGGCCACATCCGCTCGGTCGACGCCATCCTCCACGTCGTGCGCTGCTTCGAGGACGCCGACGTCGTCCACGTCGACGGCGGCGTCAACCCCGACCGCGACATCGAGACCATCGACACCGAGCTCTGCCTCGCCGACCTCGACACCGCCCAGAAGCGCGTCGACCGCTGCAAGAAGATGTCGAAGAGCGGCGACAAGGACGCCCTCTTCCACCTCGGCGTCGCCGAGAAGCTCGTGGCCCTCCTCGACCAGGGCAAGCCCGCGCGCGCCGGCAACTGGTCCCCCGAGGAGCTCGCGAGCGTCGTCGAGACCCAGCTCATCACCTCCAAGCCCGTCCTCTACATCTGCAACGTCGACGAGAACGGCCTCGGCGCCGACAACGCCTACGTCACCCGCGTCAAGGCCCGCGCCGCTCAGGAGGGCGCCCGCACCGTGACCCTCTGCGCCAAGATCGAGGCCGAGGTCTCCGAGCTCCCCGAAGAGGATCGCGCCGGCTTCCTCGCCGATCTCGGCATCAGCGAGGCCGGCCTCGCCGCCCTGGCCCGCGAGACCTACACCCTCCTCGGCCTCCAGACCTACTTCACCGCCGGCCCCAAGGAGATCCGCGCCTGGACCATCCCGGTCGGCGCCAAGGCCCCCCAGGCCGCGGGCGTCATCCACTCCGACTTCGAGCGCGGCTTCATCCGCGCCGAGGTCTACTCGGTGGACGATCTCCTCGCCGCCGGCGGCGAGGCCGCCCTCAAGGCGGTGGGGAAGATGCGGGTGGAGGGGAAGGAGTATGTGGTGCAGGATGGGGATGTGATGCATTTTCGGTTCAACGTTTAGAAGTCCTCCCCCGGCGACGTGACACATGGGTGCGCGCCGGCTCCGCCGGCCGGTGCGCCCCGCCCCAGTTACGCCACCCCCGTGAAGTGGTCGCGCGACGAGCTCCTCCTGGCCCTCCACCTCTACGAGCGGATCACGTTCGGGTGCCAACACGCGCGGGATCCCGAGGTCCTCGCGCTCTCCCGACGGCTCGGGCGCACCCCCGGCAGCGTGGCGATGAAGCTCAACAACCTGACCTCGCTCGACCCCGAGGAGGCCGCGCGGGGGATCCGGGGCCTCGTGGGCGCCAGCCGGCTCGACCGGGACGTGTGGGCGGAGTTCCGGGCGCGCCCGGAGGTCGTGGAAGAGGCCGAGGCGCTCTGGGACGCGGCGACGCCGACGCTGACGCCGACACACGAGCACGCCCCCGAGGAGGGAGGCTGGTCCGGCGCGACCGAGGGCACTGCCACGCGCACGGTGCGCCTCGCGCAGGCCTACTTCCGCAGGGTGGTGCTCGCGAACTTCGCCGGGCAATGCGCGCTCACCGACGTGACGACGCCCGCGCTCCTCGTCGCGAGCCACATCGTGCCGTGGAGCGACGCGCCGCAGCGCCGGGTCGACCCCGCCAACGGGATCTGCCTCAACCGCCTGCACGACGGCGCCTTCGACCGGAACCTCGTCACCTTCGACCACGACCACCGGCTCGTGATCGGCCGCCGGCTGCGGGCGGAGCTCGGCACGGACGCGCTCTCCCGATCGTTCCTCCAGACCGAGGGCGCCCAGCTCCGCACCCCCGTGCGCCGCGCGCTGGATCCGGCGCTGCTCACGCTGCACCGCGAGAGGTTCGAGGCGCTCGAGGCGGCGTGACGGGTTCGCGGGGGTGGACGGCGCGGGGTGGAGGGCCGCGTCAGCGAGGGCGCGCGGGACCCCAACGAAGCGGCGCGGAATCGGGCGAGGCGGACACCTGGATCAACGTCGTGATCGAGCCGTCGTGGCAGCGGCCCCCCTCCCCCTCAGCACCCGCTCCCCGACGAGACCCCGCTCGTCTTGACGCCGCAGTCGTACATCGACGCCAGGCCGCTCCCCGCGAGGTTGACGGCGCGGGCGTGGGTCACGCTGCTGCCGGTGCCCGCGATGGCCACGCTGCCCTCCCCGGTGACGGTGTCGGCCTCGCCGCCGAGGATGCCCGCGCCGGTGGCGAGGAGCGCGTGTTGCTGGCCGACCACGAGGCCGTATTGGCCGGTCCAGTCGTTCCAGGGCCCCACGACCAGGGTGTGGGAGCCGGTGCGGGCCTCGCCGCCGAGCGACTCCCCATAACCCAGGACGATGTTGCCCTTTCCGTTGGGCGCCGCGGTGGTGGAGCCCTCGCCGGAGCGCACGTACAGGTTCACACCCGAGAGCACGAGGTCTCCGGAAGCGTCGACGGTGAGCACGTCGCCGAGGCGGGTGACGGAGGCGGGAAGGTCTCCGTCGGCGTCGCCCAGCGCGGCCATGGACGCGTCGAGCGCGGCGAGCGCCTCGTCCTGCGCGAGCTCCGCCTCCTGCCGCGCCAGCTCGGCCTCCTCCGCCGCGGCGAGGGCCGCCTCCGCGGCGTCGAGGCGCGCTTCGATGGCGGCGACGTCGGCGGCGTGGGCCGCCTCCAACGCGGCGACATCCGTGGCGTGTCGGGCCTCCAGGGCGTCCAGGCGCGCGGAGAGCGCGGCGAGCGCGCTGTCGTCGTCGGGAGAGTCGTCCGAGGCGGGGTCGGGGGCGCAGGCGGGCAGGAGGAGCGCGACGAGAAGGAGGCGGCGGATCATCCGGGGAGGGTAGGCCATCCGAGGATCTGCTGGCCACCGTGTCCTCTCTGCGTCACGATGCCCGTCGCCCCCGCCCGAGGGCCGCCTACCGCCCGCGGCCCCCCTCCACCGGGATCGGCATCCCCCAGACAACACCCCGAGCGGCAGTGGAAGTGGACGTGGCGGAAGGTCACGTCCCCACCCCCGCCCTCCCGGGCGATGCGGGAGCGGATCACCGCCTCCTCCCAGCGGATCTCGCGGATGCGGGACAGCGGGAGGAAGGCGTCGCCGCCGTTGTCGATGAAGCGGTCGCGGCGGGAGATGGCGTGTTTGCCCTTGGGCTTCATCAGAGGCTCCGGGGTGGGTCCGAGGGGCGAGAGGGGAGAGTGTAGCCGGTGGGCGGGCAGGGGCGGCGAGAGCCGCGCCGCCGAGCGCCCGGGCACCTCAGGTTAAGCCCCGCCGATGCGCCTGCTTGCCGCTACCGTTCTCCTCGGCGTGGTGATCCTCGGGTGCGCGGGGGCGCGGCCCGGGAGCGTGGCGGCGCCGCCCGAGGCGGTGGTGGACGTGCGCGCGCCGACCCTCGCCGGCCTTGACGAGGCGGGCCGGGCGGTGCTCGACCGGTATCTCGGGAGCAACCCCCGCTGGAGCATGCACGAAGAGGCGCGCGGAGACGACGTGTGCCGGTTCGCGTACCGGAAGGAGCCCTCGCCCGGCGGCCCCTTCGATGGGCCCGAGGGCACGCTCAACGTGTCGCTCAACGGCTTCTACAGCCGCGGGGACGGGGACGCCTACCTGCAAACGCGGGTATTGTTGGCGCTCGGCTGCGAATACGGCTTCGGCAACGCGCCGCGCGAGCTCGTACGGGCGGCGGCGAACGCCGGGCCGACGCAGCTCCGGGTGCTCGACGGGGACTTCGGGGCGCTGGGGGGCGAGAGTTACCTCGTGGTCGAGGGCGGCGCGGGGACACGGCTCGAGGTCTACGAGCAGGTGAAGGCGCGGGCGAGGGCCTTCACGGCGAAGGCGATCGCGGACGTCGACGCGGAGATCGCGGCCGCGCTGGCCGCACGCGAGGAGCTCGCCGTGAAGGGCTACGTCGCGTCGCTCACGCCGGCCGCGGCGATCCGGAGCGGCGCCCCCACGCTCGAGGTGGAGGACGGCATGCAGCCGGGGATCTACGTGGTGAAGGCGTGGGCGAACGCCGGAGAGCCCGGGCGCGTCTGGGTGCGCGCGCGCTACGCGGGGCCGGTCGCGGGGGCGGCGCCCATCCCGGACCTGGAGGGGGTCGCGATCGGGGACGTACTCTCGAAGGAGCGCATGTCCGCGCGCTCGGGCGGGGCGATGGGGTGGGGCTCGGTCCCGACGGTGCTGTTCCCGTACGAGACCGAGGTGACGGTGTACGAGGGCGGCTGGAGCGACAGCTACCTCGCCAGCTTCGAGCTGGTCTTCCAAGGGAAGGAGGGCGCGGAGCGCGTGTTGGTGACCGGGAGCCGGACGATCGCGGGCTGGGAGCGGTAGGGGCGTCGGCGCCCGTATGGCGCGCCCCTTCCCGTCGGGAGGCGTAGATGTCTACCCCCGCAAGACCTTCAATATCGCCCTGCCCTTTGCCAGCTCGTCGACCAGCTTGTCGAGGTAGCGGATCTGCTTCATGAGCGGATCCTCCACCGCCTCGACGCGCACCCCGCAGACCAGGCCCGTGATGAGGGTGTGGTTCGGGTGGAGCCGGGCCGCGGCGAAGAAGGCCTCGAAGGTCGTGCGGGCGGCGAGGTGGCCGGCGAGCTCGGCGTCATCGAAGCCGGTGAGCCAGCGGATGACCGCGTCGAGCTCGGCCTGGGTGCGGCCCTTCTTCTCGACCTTCGCGAGGTAGAGAGGGTAGACCGACGCGAAGCTCATGGTGAAGATCTTGCCCAAGGCGCGCTTCCCACGGTGAAGATCCAGGCCGGGCCTACAGCCCGCACCTCAAGAACACGTCCAACAGGTAAAGGTCCTCCTCCTTGACGCCGCCCCCGAGGGGCATGTCCTGGCTCTCGAGCACGCGGGCGCGGACGCGGGGCGCCCACTCGACGGCCTCGTTGTAGGTGTCGAAGGAGACGCCCTCGGTGGCGCCGAAGCGGTTCGGCGAGTCGGCCGCGTGGCAGGAGTTGCAGTAGGTCACGAAGAAGCCCTTGCCCCAGGACTGCCAGGTGGGCGCTGCGCCCTCCTCGCAGAGGGGGTCGACCGCGGCGGCGCTGTCGGTGTCGCCCGCGGCCGTGCACCCGCCGCCCAGGAGGAGGGCCGCGACGAAGAAGCTGAGACGAGGCTCGATCCGCATGCCCGAAGCGTATCTTCCGCCGCGACGGGCTGGCCACCGAGCGGCCGCAAATGCCCGGACGCGCCGACGCCGCTTGCCGGGCGGCCCCATTCCCGGTATCCTGCGCGCTCTGGTTTCGGCTCCCTGGAGGCCCCCTGTTCGGCGTCCTCGCGCTCGCCCTCCTCCCGGCCTGCAACCCTGCGGGGGACTCGGCCGTCCCGAACGATGACGTGGCGATCGGCCCCCCGGTCGACCCCGTCGCCCTCGCCGCGCGCGCCAGCCTCGATCTGCGCGGCACGCGCCCCTCCGCGGATGACCTGCGCCGCGTCGAGGCCGACCCCGCCGTCTACACCGAGCTGGTCGACACCTACCTCCAGGACGAGCGCTTCCCCGACCGCGTGGGAGACCTCTTCGCCGAGACCACCCTCACCCGCACCGCCGCGTGGGACGTGGTCCCGCCCGCCGAGCTCTCTGGAGAGGACGACAAGGCCGAGACCCGCGCCTTCCTCCGGGACGTGGGCGACGAAGCCCCTGAATTCATGGCGCGGATCGCGCGGGACGACCTCCCCTACACCGACCTCGTCACCGGGGACTGGGCGGTCACCACCGACATCCTCGCGCCCTACTGGCCGGTCGAGTACCCCGAGGGCGCCACCGGCTGGCAGGTCTCCCGCTACACGGACGACCGCCCCGCCGCCGGCCTCCTCACCGCGAACGGCCTGTGGTGGCGCTACACCTCCACCACCGAGAACGCGAACCGCGGCCGCGCGAACGCCGTCGCGCGCATCTTCGTCTGCCACGACATCGTGCAGAACGAGGCCGCGTTCGACGCCGACCTCAACCTGCTCGACGCCGCCGCCATGCTCCACGCCACACGGAACGTGCCGAGCTGCATCAGCTGCCACGCCGTGCTCGACCCCATCG
>Ga0164294_10005242_pt1 | contig 11144 bp, 13 predicted proteins | sample GEODES005metaG_FD_111479 | JGI IMG/M metagenome (GOLD analysis project Ga0164294, IMG submission 111479) | Oligotrophic lake water microbial communities from Sparkling Lake, Wisconsin, USA - GEODES005 metaG | ecosystem: Environmental > Aquatic > Freshwater > Lake | place: USA: Sparkling Lake...
GGTTGATGTCAACAGCAGCAGCAGCGGCACCGCGGAGAATAGTAGTAGTGGTGGTGAAGACATCAGCGACAACGGCAAAGACGGGCTCAACACTGAGAATACTGCTGTCTCCTCCGTGTTCCTGACTGCTGCCGCTGCTGCTGGGAGTAGCGAGACACCGGACGAGGGAATGTTCAGAGGTAGGACCACTGCCACTGGGGGGACAGGCAGCTCCTACACCATCAGCAGTAGCAGCAGCTCAGAGGGAAGCAGCAACAGTGACGAGGACTCTGTAGCCACAGCCAGTACCAGTGGATGCAGTGCTGACCTGAACGGCAATTCTACTGCTGCTAGCAAGACGAGACTGGTGTTCATCGACGGGTCGTGGATCGACATGTGAGGCGGATTGTACTAGTACTGTACTTCTGATTGTACTAGTACTGTACTTGCTGAGGCGCCGCAGTACGTACGTGTGTACATTGTAATAATAGAACATGTTGTTGTCCGGTGTTTGTGTGTGTGTACTGGTGGTGGTGATGGTGGTGGTGGACTGCAGCTACGTGTGGGAGAAGCGACCTCGACCAGAGGTGAAGCCCTGCATGTTTGATCGCAGCTGCTACAACGCGACCGTACGCGCGTTCAACAATGGCGACTGGACCTATGGTGCAGAGGTAAGGCTTACGGGAGAGGAGTGCTCAGTCAACGTAGACCTGGGAGAGATCCTGTGCCCCAAGCTGGGGCTGGACCCGGGATGCTCTCTGTATAGCAGCCTGGGCACGCGCGTGTCCTCGTGTTACGACTTGTCCGCCGACAACAATGTGTTCGTCGTCCCGCCAGGACGACTCTTCATACTCCCCACGCAGGGGGTAGGCTACAAGGCGCAGTACCACCACATGCCGCTAGTTGGAGACCAGCCCATCACTATCGAGACTCTGAGTGTGTATCCCAGGTGGGAAGCCATGATGATGATGATGATGATGTATGATAGGGAGGATGATGATGATGATGATGATGATCTATGATAGGGATGATGATGATGATGATGTATGATGGGGATGATGATAATGATGTGACGGTCATACTTACTGTAGGATCTTTCGCCTGACGAACTTCTTCACGAAGGCCGAGGCTGATGAACTGATCCGCAACGCTTTGTCCATCAAGTCGGACCTGTTCAAGCTACAGCGCTCCACTACCTCCCACGAGGGACTACCTTCCTTCGGCTCAGTGAACGAGCTGCGCACCTCCGAAAGTGCTTACGACGTGGACTCGCCCACCTCCATCGCTCTCAAGAAGAGGGCCTTCGACATGCTAGGAGTGTTCCCCTATCAGGAGTCACTCACTGATGGCTTCCAGATCCTACGCTACAACCGCACAGCTGCATACGTGCCTCACTTCGACTGGATCGACCCTCTCTACGAGGCACGCACGATGCGGTCTGGTCGGAATGATTACTGCATCAACCCCAAGTACCCTTACAAACAGAACAGCAGCTTGGCGGAGAACAGGCGGATGGCTGAGCAGCGGAAGATGATGGATGCCCATGACTATGACAGTACCCGCAACGGCACCAACCGGTTCGGTAAGCATATAGTATGTATATTCATCATCATCACTCTGCATCATCATGATCATCATCATCACTCTGCATCATCATGATCATCAACATCACTCTGCATCATCATGATCATAATCATCATCATCATGATCATCTACAATAGCCATCCATTATTGCTACCATACGATCATCTACTACACTGTATGTATACCCTGCAGCCACAGTGTTGCTGTATTTGTCTGACGTGGAGGAGGGTGGAGAGACCGTGTTCCCCGAGCTGGACGCGTGGCAACCCTCACAAGACAGCCCCATGGAGTTCGACGCGCACTTTGCCGAGCTGGATGCCTGCTGGTCACCTCAGATAGGCACCTGCACCAGCTTCGTGCAGCCCGCCTATCGCGACCCATCGCTGGACCTGGTCGCCCCCTCGATGGAGCAGCGGAGATTCCACGGGGTCGAGAAGCATATCGCTCTCGAGATCGTAAGTTAACTGATCATGATGATGATGATGGTGACGATGATGATGATGCCAGTAGCAGCTGTTTGTTGTGGATTGATCACTTGTATAATGCGCAAGAGTGGTGACTTATATTGATTGGTTAATACTTCTACTACTACTACTACTTCCACTGTTTATCTATACTGTATGCATGCGTATGTTGTTATGTGGTATATATGTGTAATCACCAGGCCGCGAAGATAGTGGACCAGCAGTTGTTGGAGCGGAACATGACCCATCTGTATCGACAGGGCACCTGGCAGTACAACATGCTGGCTGCCTGCAAGTCGCGCTACTCCGTGCAGCCTAAGAGACTTGAAGCCATCGTGTTCTATCTGCAGAACCACGACGGGTCGCACAGCCAGCTCACTCGACATGGGGGGTGTCCTGTCTTGCGAGTAAGCACACCCATGATCTGATCTGATGATACTGATACTGCAGCAGCAGCTGGCGATGATTCTGTGTTATGCGTCCTCGCTCCAATCCTGTCTTATGTCTCATATTCATAGGGTCAGAAATGGGCCGCCAACCTGTGGATCTGGTCCGGGCCCCGCAACGGGTTCTTCGAGCAGCGCAGCAACCTACCTAAGCCAGTCAGTGCGTCCTTCGAGTCCAAAGACATCAACGACGTGCAGCTATTCTGGGAGGACTCGGTGAGTAGGAAGGAAGGAAGGCAGGCTTTGCTGCTTCTGCACTGTATGCACGTGCTCTGTGCTGCTATTGCATTGATTTGATTCTCGACCAGCTGCTGCACCACCACCATCATCATCATTATCATCATCCAGTATCTGATCGATCGATTGACCTGATGTGCGACAACTACCACCGAACACAACACACTATCTTATCTTGTCTTTATTCACTTCACTCCACTCAACGTACTGTCGCTTCCTTAGTTCTGGGATAACTTGATCCCCGGGCGGCCCCTGAAAGTCAACACCTTCGCAGAGCACCGCTGGAGCATCCGACAGAACAACAGGGTGCTGTACTCGTGGACCATAGACCAACACAAGAAGAGCCAGCGGTTCGTGCTGTCCCTCGCTGATATCGTCGATAGCACGCTATTCATGGGGAGGAGATAGATGATCACTACACGGGGAGGAGACGATGGTGGACACTGCTGCACACGGGGAGGAGACGATACAGGTGGACACTGCTGATATCATAATCATCGGCTCTAGGGTCGTCATGGAGGAGCTGCTAGCTCATTATTGTATACATGTAGCAGCCAGCTAGCCAGTGGAGAGACCGGACAGGGACGATGAAGTACGTACTGGTAGTCTGTATGAAGTACGTACTGCCATCCCATGGATCCCTGAGGACTCCAGCATAGTTGTCATAAGCAGTACATACTCACTCTCTCTCACTCTTCCCTTCATCGAATCAGCTGTAATAAACCTTCATCACATCACACCACACGAAGCTGCACTCGGGTGATGACCACGATGGTGTCCCTCCAAAACATGGAGGTCAGGTCGACCTGGTTGTCGAAGATGTCGAAGGTGTATTCATCCAAGTAGCAGCGAGCTGTCAGAGCGTGTCGCTGCAGCAGTAGTTCGAATGCCTCTCCGCTGAAAAAGCTCAGATCGCGACGGGTCACAGCGAAAAAGAAACTGGGCCGACTCCGGACGGCGAAGACCGCCTTCGTAGCCGCAGCAGTAGAGTCCTGTGCTTCTCCTATGGGAGTAGCAACATCCTCCTCACGCCTAGCCAGGAGCATGCTGACAGTGTAGACGAGGGCTTGTAGCTTCGACAGAGCATCGGAGCCGTAGATCAGGTCGCATCCGATGATGAGGTCGAACCCAGAGGGAAACTCTTCCAGCAGGCCCCTCAGTACCTCCTCATCACCCCAAACGAGCTTCAAGCAGCTGCAGCTCAAAGAGGGTGTGTTACTATAGCATCCAGCGTCAGCTGTAGTGAGCGTGTGTTCAGTGCCGAAGTTCCTGTGATAGTTGTTTTCCAGCAAAGCCACTACCTCATCTTCGCCGTCCGATAAGATACAGGTAGCATCCCTGCAGCCCTCATACAACATCAGCTTTATGGCCATCAGGCCTGCCCTGCCCATACCACTGCCCAGCTCAATCATCCGGATAGGGTTAGGGTGGTAGATGAGTCCATCACTGCTGCTGCTGCTGCTGCCCCCTCCATTAGAATGGAACAGTTCGTACGAATGGTCGGCCAATAAGTTGCACATATTCTCGGAGCCGTACCATTGGGTGCATCCGGTCAGCTCGATGGTCGTGGCATACATGTCCGTCTTGCGATAGCCAGCCAGTTCGATGGACAACTGTGTTACTACATCCTCTTGTTCTCTACGGATCACCTTCACGCTGTAGTGATCAATGCTCAACTGCTGCTGCCGCTCGTCCTCTAAAATATCTACATCGGTAGATGACTGGACCATCATTATAGTATTAAGTTAAGTTACGAACCTGACTTAGTTTATGTACGTACACTAGGTAACTTCGTTTCAGCGCCGTTGAGAGAAGTGACAGTGATAACGACGACTCACGCTGGTTGTATCTTGACACAGTTGTGTCTGAGAAGCGCCAGCAGTCAATGATGGAGGGGAGCGAGTTGGATGCTGATCAGAAGAAGGGCAGTGAGTTGGATGCTGATCAGAAGAAGCTGTTGCTCAAGCAGCAGAAGCAGCAGAAGGAGGAGATGTGGCTGAAGAAGCTCAGGGCACAAAAGGACAAAGGTTGATAGTTATTGTACCTACCCCCTTCCTTCCTCCATCCCTACGTACCTACCTATGCATCTGATTGGTTAGTGCATTACAGTATCAACGATGACGTAACTTTATCATGCTGTGCTGTAATGTAGAGGAGGAGGACCGTATGAAGCAACAGCGGGACTTGAAGGATCAAGATCTACGCTTCCGCTTCGAGCAGAGTCAACATCATCATCAGCCCAAGCTTTTGTCGAAGGAATCTATAGTCCTTACAGAGAATAATGCTACTGGCTCGTCGAATACCAGCAGTAGCAATGATGTGTCGGTAGAGGCTGCTTGGGCAGAGGAACAGCGTCAGAAGGACTTACAGCGCCAGAAGAACCTGCAGGAGGAGCGACGACTGGTGGAGCAACAGTTAGCACTGGCGGAGAAGCAACGGCTCGAGGAGAAGCTGCGGCTCGAGGAGAAGCAACGACTCGAGGAGAAGCAGTTGATTGAGCGACGGCGCACAGAAGCCGCGCAGAATACCACGGAGATCACAGGTAACTACCTACCTGTGGTGATGATTGATGCTATAAAGTTAGCAAGCCTATAGCTGAGAGACCGAGACTGACGAGAGAATGCCTTGATATGATGGTGTCTATCATTACAGCTTCTGTATCCTCTCCCGCCCAAGACAACAGCTCTTTCCCTAAGATGATGCGGAGGAAGAGTGTGAACGACAAGCAGAGTCTATGGATGAAGAAGCTGCAGGAGCAGAAGGATGGCCAGAAGGGAGCGGGGGGCGCGGACCAGAAGAGGCGTGATGACGCTGCACACAGTCCGGGAACAACAACAGCAACCGCTAAGCGATCCCCTATTAGCAGCCTGTGGCTGAATACCATCAAGTCTTCCGCGGAGCTGAGGAGGGAAAGCTACTCCTCCGCCCCACTCACTATCAGCGAGATCCGGGCGGAGGGGGAGGGGCAGGGAGGAGGGTCGACGATGACCCTGTCTCCGGACGCCCCGCATAGTTCTTCTAGCCCACCTGATCCTTCTTCCTCTTCCACCTCTTCAACGACCACTGAAGCATCAACAACAGTCACAAACACAGAAAGCTGAACACCGCAACACGTAGTCTGTCCACCTTGGACTCCCCCCCCCCCATGCATGCATGTACGAATACATAAACCCTGCTTTGCTCGTTTCTTTAACTCGCGATCGACCTTTATTACTTATCGAGTCAAAATCTGCAGAAGCCTCAGACATGCTTCTGTGACAAGGCTCTCCATGAGTGAGAAGAGCCGTCGGAGCATCTGCGATAGAGAGACCGTCGTGTGGACGAGCGAGTCGCGCAGGGGACGAGATCTCGTATAGAACTGGTAGCTGATCTCCTGTCCCAAGTGACGCGCGGTTGACAACAAGTCGCTGCTACATGAGCCAGTGCTCGACCACTCGCACTGGACCACTGGTTCGACGCCCTGGTCCTGTCTGTGACTGTGCGCGTGGAGCCGAGACTTGCTATAGACGACTAAGGCACCGTCCGACAATATCACCACGAACTCCTTGTGGAATGCACGATGCATGAAGTCGCTGTGGTGTTGGATGTCGATGGAGGACCACAGGGGATAGCAGCTGTCGGGGTCGCTGGGGTGGCCGGAGATAACATGGAACACGCCCAGATCGTCCAGTCCCGCGAAGCATCGACCTATCCCCGGTCCAGCAGGGGTCTGGAACACCACCAGCACCGCCGGCTCGTCAAGGTCCTCTCCACGGTGTCGGTAGGGTACATCTCGGTCGAGCACATAGGTCAGGTAGCTGATATAGGCATCCGCATCTCCTCGGTATATCTTGAAGGAGCACGACCTGTCAAGCAGAGCGAAGTAGGAGCCATCGCTGGACACCATCACAGCACTGAGAGGGAACAGCACCTGTTGTGTAGTGAGTGAGTGCGTGAGTGATATACATCGGTGAATTATTCACGACTACCGCATCCATCCAACTCTATGTGCGGGGTAACTAATATGGTGTGGTGTGCATCACCTGACCGGAGGCGAGGACTGGACCTATGATGGATAACCGTGGTCGGAAGAATGTCTGGTGGTCATGGAACTCGTGCATGAACTGGTGGTTCATGAGCATCTCCAGATACATGTCCCGCATAGAATCATGATCGTTTGCATAATCAGGTTTGCCCATTCCCTCTCGATAATGATGGTACAAGATGCTGTCGTCCATTCCGTCGTGTCTGTTGTTGCTGTAGTACAGTAGTCTCCGCTGATCGTACTCGCGTCGGTCCTTGTCATTGGACAGCACTTCGTAGGCATCTGCAATGCTGCGGAATCTCTCCTCGCTCTCCTTTGCCCTATCTGCGCTAGCCTTGTCGGGGTGGTACCGTTGGGCCAGCTTTCGAAAGGACTTCTTGATCTCCGCTGTGCTGGCGGATGCAGTAACGTTCAGGATCCCATATAGGTCCTGCTCCACGACACGCTCCTCCAGTTCACTGCATATAGGGCTAGGGTGGCGACTGAGCTGCAACCAAAGGAGATAAAAGGACGCGTAGCTCCAACGAAACCACTTCATATTGTTTGTGGGAGAGATTTTTAAAAAGTGTAAGCTTACGAATCACAGTGAAAACTTATGTACGTACGTACGTAACGGTCAATAAAAGTTACAGTACGTACTACAGTACGTAACGGTATCATTAACAAGACAGCAGATAGAAAAGGATAGGATAGCCCAGATACTAAGTTAGCAGGAAGCCAGCATGGATGCCTCCAAATCCAGGAAGTAGGTTTCGTCACCTGTCGTCTATCTAGCTCTGCTTTAGCATGTAACTGTTACTGCATCACATTGTTTTATCTTATGGTTGTGTTGGATGTAAATATGTGCTGTAGGATGGCCCCCTCTTCGATACAAGCCAGGGACCGATTGGGACCAATACCTCTGAAGCCACTCGTGGCAGATGCAATAGCTTCTGTAGGCAGTTACGACATCGGAACAGGAGAACCAAACTGTGCTTCTTCTGGTTCGACCTGGAATTGTAACTGTATTGCGACCTTCCTGCTTTCTTGTCTGCCTGACTGACTGATAGAGTTAATATCTGTTACTTACATCCTCTATGCAGATGTGGTCGTAAACTGGATGCACGAGCTGGTGTGCTGCGGATCCAACGCCACCAACCAGCTGAGTGCGGACCTCAGTGAACTCATGATCCCCCGCCTCCAGCACGTGCCGCACCACCGCACTATGATCGACAACAATATCAGCAGCAGCAGCAGCAGTAGCAATAGAGAAATACTGCAGTTGTGCTGCAATGGAAATCAAACTGCCGTACTAATTGGGGAGGAGAAGAATGAGCGAGAAGGAGGAAGCCACGACTGTGATAGGGTCAGTAGCACTGATGACAGCTTGGAGCTATTGCTGAGCAAGCGATTCAACTACGAGCTCTATCTGTGGGGAGCCTGTAAGTCCAGTCCTCAAATGAAGACCCCAGTGTCTATTCCGCTGAAGGTTGCAATCTCGAAGCTCGCCTGTGGACAGACACATGCAGGCTTCCTCACACAGACTGGAGCAGTGTTCACCTGGGGCAGCGGTGACTACGGCATGCTAGGCCATGGTACGAGGAATGCAGTGTCCGCACCCAAGCGTGTCGACAGCATGAAGGGTCTTGTGTGCACGGACCTATCCTGTGGGGCGTTCCACTCTGCCTTCATCGCTGCACCCAAAGCAGAGGTATCATATGTGCGGCTACCTCCTCAAAGGAACAGCACTACCGACCAGCGAGTCGTGGGGTATGCAGGAGCCAGCATCCTGTCTGAGGAGGGGTGTGCTGCTGCTGGGGACCTGTATATGTGCGGACTCGGCAAGGGTGGTCAGTTGGGACTAGATGTGCAGCTGGGACAGTTACCGCACTCGGGACCCAACGCTGGACTGGCCATGAGACCCACCCTGGTGCCCTTCTTCGAGAGCATCTCCCATAAAGCGATCAGAGTCAGCTGCGGATTCCACCACACCCTCGTCATAACAGTCCCGTCTCAGTCGCATCGAGTCTTCAGTCCTTGTCTGCATGCCTTTGGATACGGAGAGCATGGGCGACTGGGGATCGGCAGCGAGGAGCAGGTGAGCACTCCGATGCAGGTGTTGTTCCAGACCCCCTTCCACCCGACCCAAGTGAGTGCCGGCGAGCAGCACTCGGTTGCTCTGGGCAAAGAGGGCTGTTACTCGTGGGGTAGCAATGACAGGGGACAGCTCGGAGTCGGCAGTCCTAGAGACGTCCCCTTCGCCGTGCTGCCGCAGAAGATTCCTCTGCCAGAAGGTATGGCGCTGCGGAGGCTGGTCGCGGGAGGCCATCACACCGCTGGTATCACCTATGGCGGAGCAGTACTGAGTTGGGGTTGGGGCGAGGAGGGGCAGTTGGGTCATGGAGGAGAGAAGAGCGCCTGCCTACCGAAGCCTTGCAAGCTACCTCCTCTGTTCGGGCGACTGTCCGGTGTGCCCATGGACATAAGCCTGGGCAGCACGCATACCTTCATCGCGCTCCACAACCCACATCATCAGTATCATCATCATCATCATCGTGATACAGCAGTGGCAGAGTCCGTGTCTGTGGCAATATCGATAACGACAGAAGAAGAGCTGCAGAGCCCTGAGGACGTGGTCAGTGCTGACAATGATGATGATGTGCTGATGCCTGAGGGCGAGGTGGTCCCTCTCATCAGCGCCCCATCCATGAGCAAGCCGCCGAGCATAGCTGGAGAGGACGAGGACTGTGACGAGGACAGCTATAGTTCAGTTGTAGTGCAGCATCCCTCCCAGTGCCAGCTACTGCAGCAGCATCAGCATGGCCTTTCGTCCCCGCCACCCTTCCCTTCCCCTCCCCCGGTGCGCACTCTGAAGGACATCTTGCAGCAGAGAGCAGAGCGAGAGAGGGAAAGGGAGGAAGAGAGAAGGTGACACTGCTCTGCGATCATGTGCTATGATATTAGCTGCTCTACGATCATATGCTTTGTTGTGTGGCAATAGATGTGTTGTTCAAGCGACTGCTGCAGCTGTCACAGAGAGCTATGCAGCCGACCCCATGGACCAGGACGAGGGGTCTCTCTCCCTGACAGCATCACTCCCACTCATTGTTGCTGCCAGTGAGAGCTGCTCCACAGACAGCGCGTCTCTCAGTGAAGAAGTGTTGGTGGCTGCTCCTTCGCAAGACTCGACGGAACAGTTAGAGTATGCCATTCCCTTCCAGCATAGCAGGAAGAGGGTAAGGGTATGCCTCCTCTACTCTACAATGTCATACCATACCATGTCGTGGAGCAGCTTGTCCTATCTGCTCATATCTATTTGTCCCATGTGTATGTACCTCACCCAGGCTGAGATACGCAAAGCTAATTCCTCTCAGAAGTAGAAGGTGATAATGCTTTCAGTATGTAATAGGGCTATGAATCCAGACCCAGCTGGTAGGTCTATCTGTCTATCTATCTATCTGTCTATCTACAGTATCTCTGTCTAGAGAACAACATAGGTAAACTATGAATGTAGAGTAAAGTTACACCTTACCTGTAGTACGTACAGTAAATAGTAGTACGTACTCTTCTCTCTCGGTAACATAAGCAAACATGATGTTGTAACTTAAGAGCAATATACTATTGTTATCCTCTCATAAGATAGTTTCCAACCTGTCACAGCCAACCAACCAACCGTTGCATTGATCTATGTCAACTCAGCAGCCTACCTCCTCGCCGTCGCCGATAAGACAGCGACGCAAGTCATTCGAGGAGATGAGCAGTGTCGAGCTGATCGAGGTGCTACACTCTCTGCAGTCGAAGCTGGTCGCACTCACCCATGATCGGAAGACCCTGCAAGACAATCTGGAGATCTGTCATCGGGAGAAGGATGACATACGGACGAAGGCTCTCGCGATCGTCACGCGCTGCAAGGAGTTGGAATCCAAGAACGCGAGCTTGGCGGAGACGAAGAGCAGGTGCGAGTCACTGACCAAGGAGTGTCAGCGCAAGGACGACACTATCCGTGACATGGATGCACTCAATCGTGAGCTGCAGTCGACAGTACAGAGGCAGCAGCTTGGGAATGAAGAGTTGTCTTCAAAGAGGGCGGATAGTAGTGTTAGGTCCTCTTCCTTTTTGGGCCTCATGTCAGGAAAAGATAGGGAGGCTGCTCTGCGGGTTCAGCTGGACGAGGCGCTGAGGGAAGTGCGCGTACTGGAGGAGCAGAAGAGCGCACTGAGCATCCAGGTGGAGCGGTATTGCATCCAGGGGAGAGATAAGCAGCAGGCCGAAGAGGAGCTGCTGCAGGCACTGAGTGAGCTGAAGGGGCAGTGCGAGCGATTGCAGCTGCAGGCTGTTCAGGATCTGCAGTCGGAGCAAGAGCTTCAAAAGATCCTAGCAGCAAATGCGCAGCGGATCGACGAGTTGAGTGTGATCAATGCTTCGATGGAA
>Ga0164294_10005243_pt1 | contig 11144 bp, 9 predicted proteins | sample GEODES005metaG_FD_111479 | JGI IMG/M metagenome (GOLD analysis project Ga0164294, IMG submission 111479) | Oligotrophic lake water microbial communities from Sparkling Lake, Wisconsin, USA - GEODES005 metaG | ecosystem: Environmental > Aquatic > Freshwater > Lake | place: USA: Sparkling Lake...
GGCGCCTACCGCCAGCTGGCCGATCAATACGGCTTCTTTTTAATAGAAGACGCCTCGCATGCTGTGGGCGCGATACGACAGAAGGCACCCTTGGGCGCGCGAGCGGCGGCCGATATCACCGTGTTCAGTTTCCACCCGGTGAAGATCGTGACTACCGCCGAGGGGGGTGCGCTGCTGACTCACTGCGACAATTTGTCGCGCAAGCTGCGCTTATTGCGCAGCCACGGCATCACCCGCGATCTTCCGCCCGAGACCTTCGCCGCGCACGGCCTCTGGTGGTACGAGCAGCACGCCTTGGGCTTCAACTACCGCATGACCGACTTGCAAGCAGCCCTCGGCACGAGCCAGTTGCGACGCATCGAGGCCTTTGCCAAACGCCGGCGCGAAATCAGAGCCTACTACGATCAGCAGTTCGCGCCAGAAGTCGACGAAGGCGATCTGATCCTGCCAGCCCCCGACGCCGAGGGCGACGAATCAGCGCTGCACCTCTACCCAATTCAGGTGCTCGAGCGGGCCCGCACCCGAACCAACACCGACGCGGAAACGGGCGCCTCGGCACCTGTTCAACCGCGACGGCGACAGGTGTTTGATGCTTTGCGCGCAGCCGGCCTCGGCGTCAATGTGCATTACATCCCGATCCACTTTCAGCCCTTCTGGCGCGCCCGTGGATTTCGCGAAGGCCAGTTTCCGGTCGCCGAGCGCTATTACGAACGCGCCATCAGTCTGCCCCTGCACCCCAGCCTGAGCGACGCCGAACTCGCATTCGTCGTGCAAGCGGTGCGCGCCGCGCTGGCGTGAAAACCCTGGGGCAGAGGGCGCTGCGCCAAACGCTGCGCCGCGCGATTCGTGCGGCCCGCAGCGGCAACGCTGCCGCTGGTATTCCAGGTGCCCGCCAAGTGGACCAGCAAGCGCGCTCGGTGCGCTCTGGCATCGTACTGTTGTCGCTGCGTCTGCGTAGCGAAGGCGTCCGCGCGCTCGACCAAATGGTCCCCGTGTTGCTACAGCGACACCCGGGCTCACCAGCCGTCGTGCTGTTGGCGCGCCGCTATTTTGCCCTGCGTGGGGACCGACGTGGCGCCCTCGAGCTGGTCGCCAACAGCCTCGTGCGCTTTGCCGACCGTGCACCGGTCTTACTCAGCTTTGGCGAGTTCCTGTGCAATATCGGCCAAGCCGAGCTCGGGCTGCAGGTCCTGCAAATGGCGCGAGTGCTTGCCCAGGATTCAATTCTGGAGCAGCGCCTGAACATTCTCGAAGCCGCCCTGCGCTGGAATCTGCACCACGTGGATGCCGTGCGCGAACTGATCCTCGCCACAGACCTCACGCGGGTCCAGTTGCCGGAGCAGTGCGCAGCTGCACTGACGCTCGCACGCCTACTCGACTTTGATGGCCACCACGAGGCCGCACTTGAAGTGCTCGAGCCCTATCAGGCGATGGCTCGAGAGAACACCAGCGCGCAGCTCGCGAGTGTGCGCCTGGAGCATGCTCTGCTCGCGCTTAAACCCGCGATCGCCGACCGCCCTGAAGGCCAAACATGCAGGCTCGCCGCCGCCGGCTTAAGCTCCGCCGACCTCGACGCCATCGACACCGACATCCACAGCGACCCGATTGGTCAAGCCCGCCTGTTTTTCCGCCTGGGCGACCTTCCGCGCGGCTGGCGCCACTGGGAACGAAGGCTCGACTCGATCTTCTTCACATCCCCCGTAAGGCAACTCGACGCGCCACGCTGGCGCGGCGAGCCCTTGCGTGGCAAGCGGATCTTTATTTGGGCCGAACAGGGCCTGGGCGACCAGATCATGTTTGCATCCCTTCTCCCCGAGTTAATCCAGGCCGGCGCGCAGATCACGCTCGAATGCAGCTCAAAATTGGTCGGCCTCTTCAGCGCGTCGTTCCCAAGCTGTTTGGTGCGCGACATTGGCCCCGACGATGGCCGTGGTCTCGCGGCCTATCACGGCTTCGATTACCACGCAGCGATCGGATCGCTCGGCGTGTTTTTGCGACCCAGCCTCGAGCACTTTCCGCGCGGGCATCGCTGGTTACGGGGGGAGCTTTCTCCGGCCGCCGAGTCCATAATCGAACCACCCGGCCGGCGCATCCGCGTCGGCCTCGCCTGGTCGGGCGGACAACGCAGCGAGTATCGCGACCGCAACTATCTCGAACTCGCCGACTGTTTGCCTTGGCTGACAGACCCCCACATTGACCCCGTCTGCCTGAACTACAGGGTTAGCGCGAGCGAACTCGAGCAGATCAAAGGCGAACCCGCACTGCGCGACTTTATTGCACCCAACATCGATCAGTTCAACGACCTGATCGGCTGCACTGCGCTGATCCAGAGTTGCGACGTCGTGGTCGGCGCTGCCACCACCAATACCGCCCTTGCGGCCGCCTGCAACAAGCCACTCATTCTTTGTATCGCGCACCCAGATCGAGCAATCTTTAGCTTCGGCACCCATCATTATCCATTCTGGAACTGGGCCCCCGCGATCAAGATCGCCGGCCGCACACGATCAGATGTCGTCGATGAACTCTTCCAGAGCGGACTTGCGCTCGTCGGGGTCCATCTACCGCCAAGAATCGCAACGATATGAAACTTGCCATCATCCCAGCGCGTGGTGGTAGCAAGCGTATCCCGCGCAAAAACATCCGTGCCTTTTGTGGACTGCCGATCATTGGCTATTCCATTCGCGCAGCCCTGCAATCGGCCTGCTTTGATCAGGTCGTGGTCAGCACCGACGACCCGGAAATTGCTGAGTGCGCCCGCAGCTTTGGTGCGCAAACGCCTTTCGTACGACCAGCACATCTGGCCGACGATCACGCGATCACGAGAGTCGTCATCAACCATGCCATCGATGCTTGCGCAGAAACCTTTGGCACAAAGGCAAACATCGTCTGTTGTCTCTATCCAACCGCCCCCTTCGTGCGCGCAACCGATCTGGCCGCCGCGCTCGCGCAGCTAGACGTGGCGCAAGCGGATGGCCCCGGCTTTCAGCCCACCGATGCAGGCCACTGTTTTCAGCCTGAGTTTGTTTTCTCAGCTACCGAATACCCTTTTCCGATTCAGCGTGCGCTACGCCGAAATCCCAACGGCAGCGTCGAGATGTTTAATCCGCAGTACCGCAACATACGCTCGCAAGATCTCGAACCCGCCTTCCACGACGCAGGCCAGTTCTATTGCGGCTATAGCCACGCATTCCTCGCTGGTCACCCGATGTTCGGCAGCCAGAGCCTGCCATTCCTGCTCCCTGCCTACCGCGTTTGCGACCTCGACACTCCAGCCGACTGGGAGCGCGCAGAATTGCTGTGGACGGTACTCCAACAGCGCGGCGAAACGGATGCTTTGGGACATCACTCGTAGCACGAACGACTCATCTTGCAAATGATGCGAAAAGCGGAAGGACGGCGCATTTTGTTGCGCTGTGACGCCAACCCGAATCTCGGCCTCGGGCATGTCGCACGTTGTCAGGCCTTGGCGGCGGCGCTCGATCAACTCGGCGCCGAATGCATCATGCTCGGCCCCGATCAGACCTATCAAACCAGCGATGTTTTTCGAGACTGGATCCGACAACCCTTTGGCGGCGAGCGAGCCAACCCAAGTAGCGCCACTGCGACCGGGACCGACACCGCGGTTGTGGCCGCCAAGGCAGCGCTAGCCGATGCGAACTGGTTGGCTCAAATAGCAAACAACTATCAGGCTGACTGGCTGGTCGTCGACGATTACCGTGTCAACGAGCACTATCAGCAGGTGCTGCGGGCGCACGCTTGCCGATGGCTGCAATTTGACGGTTCGTCGCCGCAGCGCTTGTGGGCGGATGTGGTCTTGAATTCGAGTCCGGCGGCACGCGCGGAAGACTATCAGGACCGCGTGGCGAATGCGGCTAGCCAGTTACTCCTCGGTCCGCGTTATGCGATTTTGCGGACTGAATTTGCTGATGCCAGTGCCAACGTCGCCAGCAGGACATCGACCAACGCCAATGCCAAGCTCGTCATTCGCAAAACCGTCGAGCGAGAGAGCGAATCTCCGATTCAGATCTACCTTAATTTCGGCGGTGGCGACGACCGCGGAGCCCTGCGCTGGTGCGCTCAGACCCTGCTAGACGCTTTTCCTCACCCGGTTCACTTAAAGCTGGTGTCAGGCGAGCAAAATCCGAACAACGGGGCGCTTGCAGAATGGGCTTCCCGCCAGGGTCCGCAGCTCGAATTTCGCGTCAATCCGCCCGGGCTTTCCGAGCTCATGTTGGAATGCGAGCTGGCGATTCTTGCGGGTGGCACGAGCTGCTACGAAGCCGATGCCTGTGGCCTGCCCATGCTGCTTCTGCCACTGGTACCCAATCAGCTCACGCATGCCCGTGCTTGGGCCGCCCACGGCCGCGCCCACCTGATTGAGGGCTGGTCCGACGCCTCGCCTGCAGCCTTACGGGACCGCTTCATCGCTTGCATGCTAGGATGGCTGCGAGATCGCATGGAGCCATCGCCCAAGACAGTGCAAGAACGCCGTCAACTGACCGACGGCCTCGGCGCGAAACGTGTTGCAGAACGCTTGATGGTCTGAAATGAAAAACCACAGCTTCCCGCGCCGCCTTAACACTGCCATTCGGGTCGATGCGCTGGTGGGAGGCCTGCAGGCCTCCCACCCCGAGGCGGACGGTGCGATAAAACTGCAAGGCAACCCCAGAGCCCTGATCGATTCCATCGCAAACCCAACCGATGCCGAGCCGGGGTCACTTATTTTTTGTCGCGCCAATGACCCTGCGCAATTGCACGCCATCTTCACCTCAACCCGAGCAAGCGTCATTTTTGCTCCATCCAACACGCCTCTGCAGGTATCGCTGGGCTCCGAACGGGCCGTTATCGTCAGCCCAGACCCATTAGCAAACTTTATCCGCGCCATTGGCTTATTTGATTTGGCGCCACCCCGGTTGGCAGCGTTGCCTCCCGCGGAAGTGACCGCATCGGAAACCCACATTGCTCCCAGCGCCAAGATCGCTGAGAGAGTCACGATTGGCGAACAGTCACTGGTAGGTTCTGGAACAACTATCGGGACCGGAACGATCATCGGTCGCTTCTGCCGGATCGGCGCTAACGTCACCATCGGCCAAAACTGTAGCTTGGAAGACGGAACCGTCGTGGGGAACGGCGCCTTCATACAGCATCAGGTCGTCATCGGGAGTCTCGCATTGGGCTACCACTTCACCGCGACAGGCGAACGCCTGCAATTTCCCCACCTTGGCATCGCGATTATTGGCGAACAGGCCGTTATTGGACCGGGATCGGTGGTTGCGCGCGGGCAACTCGACGACACTTGTCTTGGGCGCGGTGTTCGACTCAGCAACCTGGTCAGCATCGCCCACAACGTCAAAATTGACGATGATTCGGTCCTCTCCTCGGGCGTCCTCGTAGCCGGCGGCACCTCGATCGGGGCCAGATGTAACATCGGCATTGGCGCGATGGTTAACGCGAAAATTCGGCTCGGGAATGATTGCCAAATCGGGATGGGTACCGTCGTTACAAAATCGTTATGCGACGGAGCTAAAGTGGTTGGCAATCCTGCGCGCCCGCTGCCAACCATGGCCCAGTTCTGATTGAATCTCGCCCCACTCCAACCCTTTCGCCAAATGCCTCACCCATGGCCTCCTAGCCTGCGCGGCAGCGCATGAACGCGATGAAGCAAACGTTCTGGGGAAATCACCGAAAGCCCTTCATCATTGCCGAGATGTCGGGCAACCATAACCAGTCGCTCGAGCGCGCGCTGGCAATTGTCGACGCCGCGGCGCAAGCTGGTGCCGACGCTCTCAAGCTGCAAACCTATACTGCCGACACGATGACGCTCGACCTCACGAGCGCCGAATTTACGATCCAGAACGCCAACTCGATCTGGCGGGGCCAGTCACTACACGCTCTTTATTCGATAGCCCATACGCCCTGGGAATGGCACGCACCCATTATGGAGCGTGCGCGGGCCCGCGGCATGATCTGCTTTAGCTCGCCCTTTGACGCCAGCGCAGTCGATTTTCTCGAAAGCCTGGATGCGCCGGTTTACAAAATCGCGTCGTTTGAATGCATCGACCTACCGCTCATCCGACGCGTCGCCCAAACCGGAAAACCGGTCATCATTTCGACTGGCATGGCCACCATCGTCGAAATCGCCGAGGCAGTGGAAGCCGCCCGCAGCGGCGGTTGCCGTGATCTAACCTTACTAAAATGCACGAGCACCTACCCGGCAACGCCTGAAAACACGAATGTGCGGACTATTCCCCACCTGCGCGAGTTGTTTGGCTGCTCAGTCGGTCTCTCAGACCACACGATGGGTATCGGTGCCGCGGTAGCGGCGGTAGCGCTCGGCGCAGTCGTCATTGAAAAACACTTCACGCTCGCGCGCGCGGATGGCGGCGTCGACTCAGCGTTTTCGCTCGAGCCTGCCGAATTACGCAGCCTGGTGGTCGAAACCGAACGCGCGTGGTTGTCGCTCGGAGCGATTCAGTATGGCCCCACTGCAGCCGAGGAACCGGCCCGCAGTCGCCGCCGCTCCTTGTACGTCGTCAATGACCTCAAGGCCGGCGACCGGCTGAGTGCGCAAACCGTGCGCGCGATTCGGCCCGGGTTGGGTCTGCCACCCAAATATCTTGAACAGATTCTCGATCGCCAGGTCAAGTGCGACGTCGCCCGCGGAACCCCGCTAAGCTGGGATTTAATCGACTGAGCCTTCGCCAGTGGTCGGATCTACAAGCTCGGACAGCAGTTTTTCTGTCCGACTGCGCAGATCTGCGACCACCTCCGCCGGCTCACGATTTTTCAGCGCCACCAATGGTGTCCAGTTGTAAAACGGATAGGTTCCAGTCGCAAACGCAAAGGCCGCACGCGCAGGGTTGAACAAGAACAGCACTAACGGTTTATTCAACCCCCCCGCAATCGCAGTGTTCGACGTCGCTGCCCCAACCACAACATCGCAGCTATCAATGAGCGCGGCCGTCCCATACAAATCGTTCCACTGGTCGATCTCTCTATTCATGAAACGGCTTAGCCCAGGGCGCGAAGCGATCAATGCCCGATCGTCATCATTGACGCGATAATTCAAACAAACAGGCTCGATCGAAGTGTCTTCGATCCACTCCAGCAAATCCTCGAGTTCCAAATAGCTCTGATCGCGCACCGTATTATTTTTGCCGCTCGACCACGCAAAACCCACCCGCGGCAGCCCATTACCCTCTTCGCGCAGCCGCTCGACGACGTTCACGTCACTGCTGAGCCAACGCCGACGGCGCGGAAAATCCGATAGCTCGGTCCTAAAATAAAGCCCCAGCGAACCAATTGGCACATGAAAATCCAGATCGGCATAGGCGGGATGATTGCGCACGTCGGCTGGACCCGATACCCGTACTAGGGCAAAACGGAATGATTGTTCAAATAGTTCGACCAGTTTCGTAGGCACTTCCAGCACGACAGACGCCCCCGCCGCGCGAAGATCCTCGATCATCGAGGCAAACATCACCAAGTCGCCAACACCTTGCTCGGACCAAACCAGAATTTTCTTGCCTGCCAAGCGCTGCCCAGCCCACATTGGTGCATTGAAATAACGCAATGGGGAATTAAAGAAGACCGACTCGAGCCGATAGAGATAATGCTTCCAGCCACGTTGAAGGTCGCCCGCTCTAAAAAATAGCAGCGCTTTGTTAATCGAATCGCCGAGATGGTCACCATCAATGCGCGCCAGATCGAAACGATCTGCCACCCGATCAAAACCATGCACCAAACCATATTGCATGGCCGCTTCAATGCGCATATCGGCTTGTTGTGGGGAAGGAAGCTCGACATAGGGCAATAACGTTTCAAGCGCAGCCTCGTCTTCACCATCGAGCGCCAAAATCCGCGCGATCGAGGCCGCCGCCATACACTGTGAACTGATGCTTACCGCGGACAAATCTGCCATGGCGAACAAGTCGCGCGCATCTTCGATGCGTTGCAAATTGACGAGCTGGGTCCCTTCAAGCACGATCAATTCATTAAACGCGCGGGCGTCCTTAGCCGCCGATCGCGCCAGCGAAAGCATTTTGAGGCCCGCCGCGCCATCATCAATCGTGCACAAATACTCCGCAAACAAGCTCAAGACCAAGACGTTATCGCGGAATTTCGGCAATTGGGCCGTTATAAGCGCCAGCATCGCCTCACGATCGGTACGAAAAATATACACGCGGGCGGCGAGAAGTGTCACGAAGACGCTGTTGGGATGCCGCTGGTGTAAAACCGGGACCAAATCCTTCAGGCGCTCCAATCCGTCAAGTTGCAGCTCAATTGCAAACAGCAACACATCTGCCCGCAACCGGCCCGACTGCGCGGCGAGCTTGGCATGACGACGCGCGCGTTTCCATTGCGATTGGCGGACCAAACGAAGGGCCTTGCGCAATTCAACCCGCCAGGGCTGGTCCTTAAACCCCGGGGCGCGCGAGGGGGAGGGCACTGTTTCCCGACGCGATTAAAGGCTGGTGGGGCGTGTCACACCCCCTTCGGTCGACTTGAATACCGAATCCCATGCCTCGCGAACGCCGCGAACCGACTCGGTTAGAGAAATGATCTTCTCGATATCGCGCTTGGAATCGAAAAACTCAAGTGACAACATCCAGACCGAATACGTACGGTCGAGTTGCACTGCCACGTCACCACCGCGATCGAACGAAATTGCGTCGCGCAAGCCATACTGGATCAGTTTCATCGATGCCAGGATCAAGGTACTGGCCTCGACGTCCTGACGTTCCGCATGCGCGGTCTCAAGACGCACTAATTTGTCAATCAGCGCGTCAAAGACCATCAAAATCAGCTGCCCTGGGGTTCCAGAATTGACCAGAGACTCGTTGCGGACGCGTAAATAACCTGAGCGCGCCTTCGCCGTGCGGTTAGTCACGCGCGAACTACCCGTAGCTCTTATTCTGGCTCGCCAAAAAGTTCGACAAGTAGTTGTTTGAGCCTTGCAACTGGGCAATGATCGCGTTGTATCGGCTGTACTGCTGCGTCAAACGATCTTTCGTAACCGCCAATTTTGACGTGAGATCATCGACCCGAGCCGATAATTTGTAGAGTTCCGAGTTCAGCTGATCTGTACGGCTCGAAAAAATCCCCGAGGCGAAATTCACGGCGTGATTCAAGCCGTTATATTGCCCCGGCACTCCGGCGTAGAGCTTTGTCGAGGCGCCGCTATTGAACGCAGACACCAGATCAATTCGTGTGGCCATCTTGTTGAAGCGCGCCAAATCGAATGTCACCGTGCCGTCGGACGCTCGGCTGAGTCCGAGTTCGCTAAAAACTAGATTTCTCGGCGTCGAGGTCAAGTACGGAGCAGGCGGAGACGACTTATCCTGAAGATCGGTCTTAAAATCGACGCCTCCAAACCAAGCGTCGGACAGTACTTTCTTCAGAGTTGCGACCAACGAATCGCCAGTCAATGCGCCCTTGGTGTACTTTCCCTTATCGAGCTTAATACCAGCAGCTAAGACGATCCCCTGATTTACTTCGGTAAACGAATCAGCCACTTTCTGCAAGACGGTCGTGACGTCGTCGTTGGAGGAGAAGTTGCCGTAGTTTTCCAGCGCTTTGAGATTTGCAGTCAGCGCTTGCACTGACTTTTTGAGCATCCCGACCGAATCGAGCACGATCTGCTTGGATTCGACTTTAGCGCTCAGCTTGTTGAGCGGCGCATTCTCGATCGTCATCAATTGATCGACGACTTTAGCAACCTCGAACATCCCACCGCCGGTGGAGAACGAGGAGAGAGCAGAAACAGCCACGAGGACGCCGCCTAAAATTGAACAGACCCGAGCGAACGCTCAGGCCTTCGCTGAAACGAGAACACTCTGCAAATAATTGAGCGACCGAGCCAATTGTACAGCCTCTTCGCTCGGAATTTGCCGCACAGTTTCACCCGTCGACGGGTTGGTCACGCGAACGATTTGCTTACCGCTCGATTCGTCGAACCGGAAGTCCAGACTGCGGCCGGTTTCTTTAACAAATCCGTCAATGAGCTTGGCAGCGGTCTCAACGGAGTTTCGTGCCTTTTCCTCGATCATTTTCGTACCGCTGCCCGCGCCTTGGCTAAGGCCAGCCGACTGAGAAACGATCGGCACTGATTTCGGAGCCTGGTTTGTCGCCAAACTTGGGTTTGAACCCTGCACTGAACTCGTCATGATGCTCTCCTTCTCGTAATAATCCTCAAAGAGGTCGCCCCCCATCAACACAGAGGGCCCCACCAAACCCGACCAGCTCCCGCCAGCCGGGTGAATCTCAATCCAAGCCTACCCTCAACCCTGAATCAATTACTTGATCAGGCTCAGGATAACGTTCGGCATTGCGTTGGCTTGCGCCAGAGCGGCCGTTGCGGCTTGCTGGAGGATCTGGTTACGGGTCATCGCAGCTGTTTCCTGCGCGTAGTCGGTATCCTCGATGCGTGAACGTGCACCGTCGATGGCTTCGGCCAGCGACGCCTGCGCCTCGGCAACATAACCCAAACGCACAGCGGCCTTACCGAAATTGGAGCGCGCACCCGCAATTTTCGTCAGCAGCGAATCAACAGACAATTTTGTTGTCAGCGCGGCGCTTGCCTGCGTTACGTTGAAGACGCCGGCGAGGGTTGTCACGTTGGACAGGTTAATTGACTGCCCGATCGTGAACTGTCCGGTCGCCTCGTCGGAATACTGAATGGCCTTCGAGAAGCTGCCGCCCAGCAGAGTAGATCCGTTGTACTTGGAGTTTTTCGCCAAGTCCTGAATTTGGCCAACCAGGGACTGAACTTCGCTGTCGAGATTTGCCCGGTCGCTGGTGGAATACGTGCCATTAGATGACTGAACAGCGACTTCGCGAATACGCAGAGCCATTTGAGCCATCTGCTCCAGTACTGACTCGCCGGCGATCGCCATTGCCTGACCGTCGTTGGCGTTGCGAACACCCTGGCGGATGCCTTGGACGTTGCCCTCGAAGCGCTTCGCGATACCCACGCCAGCGGCGTCGTCACGCGAAGAGTTAACGCGTTTGCCGCTCGACAGACGCTCGGTGTTTTGCTTCAGGAGCTCTTGGCTCTTTTGCAGTCCACGCTGCGCGGACAGAGAAGCAGTGTTTGTGTAAAGATATGCACCCATCATTAGCTCCAGATTTGAGATTCGCCCGCC
>Ga0164294_10005244_pt1 | contig 11143 bp, 8 predicted proteins | sample GEODES005metaG_FD_111479 | JGI IMG/M metagenome (GOLD analysis project Ga0164294, IMG submission 111479) | Oligotrophic lake water microbial communities from Sparkling Lake, Wisconsin, USA - GEODES005 metaG | ecosystem: Environmental > Aquatic > Freshwater > Lake | place: USA: Sparkling Lake...
AGCGCCCCGACGAGGAGGGGGAGGAAGGAGAGGGCGAGCGCGGCGCGGGCGAGCTCATAGGGGGCCAGCCGCACGAGGTAGAGGCGCTCGACGAGGCCGAGCCACGCGGCGTGCGGCACCAGCGCCACGGCGATGGGGACGGCGAGCGCCACCAGCCCGCCGCCGCCCACCCAGAGCGCCGCCGCGCCCGCGAGCGCTCCGAGCACCGCCCCGACCGCCGTGGGGGCGCGCCCCTCCCACGCGGCGACGGGGTCCTCGACGAGCGTGTCCGCACCTGCTTCATCGCGGAGCCGCAGGCCGAAGATCCGCGCCGTCTCCTCCTTCGCGGAGAGCTCCAGGGTCGGCGGCGCGGTCGGCCCGATCGACGCGCCTCCGATACGCGCCTCGCCGCCCTCCACGCGCACCTCGAACGGGGCTGTGTAGGGGGTCCACGCGCCGGGCAACACGCGCCACGCCGCGGGGGTGACCTCGATCGCCAGGAGGGTCCCCTCCCCCCGGAGCCGCACCATCACCGGGCCGCTGTCCGGCGCCAACGTGAGCGCCACGCCGCCGAGCGCGCGGGTGTCCCGCGGGACGAGCTGATCGGAGCGGCGGAAGGTGTGGGGGGTCAACACGAGCGCGCCGCCCACGACCTGGGTGCCGCGGCCGAGCTGGCTGACCACGCTCTCGTCCCGCCCGGAGACGATCACGTTCCAACGGGCCGGATCGAGCGCCCCCGGGGTGACGAAGGCGCCGCCGACGGCCCCCGCGAGCCACGCGCCGAGCAGCGCCCCGAGCGCCGCTCCGGCGAGCGCGCGCCGGCTCACTTCCCGCCCACGCGGAAGTCGTAGCCGGTGCGGTGGAGGGCATCGACGAAGGCGGGATCGAGCGCGAGCGTGGCGCCCTCCGAGGCGTGGGCGGCGCGGAAGCCGTCCCAACGCGCGAGCAGATCGGTCACGACGTCCGGATGTGCGCTCGCGACGGAGGTGGACTGTGACGGGTCCGCGTCGAGGTCGTAGAGGCAGCTCGCGGGCTCTCCCGGCGGGCGGGGCCCCGACGCGCCGCCGCAGCCGCGGTCCTGGCGGAGGAGCGCCCAGGGTGGCGCGATGACGGCCCCGCGCGGGATCGTGCTCTCGCGCCACGCGACGCCGCCCTCGACGAGGGTGGTGCCGCGGACGGTCGCCGCGCGATCGGTGAGGAGCGGCACGAGCGAGGTGCCGTCGATGCCCGCGGGGGGTACGGCGCCGACGAGCTCGAGGAGGGTCGGCGCGAGATCGACGTGGCTGACGAGGGCGTCCTCCACCGCGCCCGGCGCCACGCCCGGCACCGAGACGAGGAGCGGCACGCGCACCACGGAGTCCCAGTACGCGTCCCCGTGGAGGAGCTCGCCGTGGTCGTTGAGCGACTCGCCGTGGTCGGCCACGAGCATCACCACGGTCGGCCGCCCGCGCGCCGCGATGGCGTCAAGGACGACGCCCACGTCGATGTCCATGCGCCGCACGGCGTCCGCATAGGCGCCCCGCCACGCGGCGTCTCCAGCGGCGCCCGCGCGGTCCATGAGGCCCTGGAGCGGGTCCGGCTCGGCCGCGGAGAGGACCCCGCGCTGGGCGGTGCCCCCCGCCGCGCCGGGCATCGCCCGCGCCGCGCCGCCGGTCGGGAGGCCGGCCTCCCAGAGCCCCTGGAGCACGCCCGTCGGATCCGTCCCCGCCGCGGGGGGGTCGAGCACGAACGGGAAGTGGGCGGTGCGGCTGTGGAACATCGCGAAGACGGGCGTGTCCTTCGGCTGCGCCGCGAGCCACGACGCGACGGGCCGCGCGGACGCCCCGCCCCCTCCGATGGGGCCCCCCGCCGCGCGGCCGTCCGGCGTGTCGCGCGGCGGCGGCGCGATCTCCATCCGCAAGAAGCCGCGGTTCAGCCCGTAGTCCGGCCGGAAGCCCGACGGCGCGTCGATGGTGAAGGCGGCGGTGGAGTAGCCGTAGTGACCGAGCACCTCCGGGAGCGTCGGAACGTCCGCGACCAGGCCCTTGTCCCAACCGGTGACCCCCGTCGTGCTCCCGAAGCGCCCCGTAAGCACCGCGGTGAGCCCGGCGAGCGTGAAGTTGGAGGCCGCATATGCGCGGGTGAAGCGTGTGCCGGACGCCGCGAGGGCGTCGATGCGCGGCGTGAGCTCAGGGTGCACGCCGTACGCGCCGACGTAGTCCTGACGCAGCGAGCAGACGGTTATCAGCACGACGTCGCAGCCCTCGCAGAGCGCGCCTGCCCGCGGCGCCTCGCTGCCCGGGGCCCCCTCCCCCGTCCACACGAGGGCCCCCCCGCGCACGGGCGCCGCGGCGGGGCCGGGCGCGAGCGCGGCCGACGGCTCAACCACGGGGCCCTCCCCGCCGTCCAAGCCCTTCCACACCCCCACCGCGAGCAGGCCCGTCCCCACTGCGACGCCCACGGCGAGTAGCCGCGCGTCGTGCGCCCCCCCGGCCCCGCGCCGCTTCATGCGCCCTTCACGTCCACCCGCGCGCGCCAGTCCCCCCAGTGCGGGCCGACGCCCTCGTACGGATCGGCCCCGGGCGGCAGCCCGATCGTGTCGCGCAGCAGCGCGCGCCCCGATTGCCGGTGCGAGTGGTAGGCGTAGTGCGCGGGCGCGTACCGACGATCCGCGCCGACCGGGCACGCCAGCCGCGACGCGCAGGTGCGCTCGCACCCGTCCGACTCGCGGTGGAAGCGCGCGCAGGTGTCCACGTCCCAGCGGCCCTCGGCGAACGCGCCACCGATACATGTATTGATACATGGCGCCGGGCAGCCGTCGCAGGGGTTGTGTGTCACCGGCGGGCTCACCGGCAGATCCGCCGCCAGGAAACACGCGGCGCGCAAGCCGAGCCAGGTGCCCCACTCGGGGTGGAGGAGCAGGCCGAGCTTGCTCTGCACCCCCATCCCGCCGAGCGCGGCGAGCATCCGGAAGTCGATGTGGAGCTCGGCCTCCGCCGTCGCCCAGAACCAGCGGCGGGGGAGATCCCCGAGGAGGGGGTCCGCCGCGGTGACCACGCGGCGCACGTAGGCGTCGAGCGGGTGGGGCTCCTCGGTCAGGCCGCGGGGGTCGCGCCGGAGGTCGGCGACGAAGGTCTCCCAGAGGGCGCTCCCCCCGTTCCCGACCACGAGGATCGACCGCGCGCCGGGCGAGAGCGCGGCGGTGCGTCGGGCCTCGGGCATCGCGGCGTCCCAGGCAGCGGCGTCCGCGGTCCCGACGACGTTGAGGCCGCCGGCCGCGAGGGCGCTCCGGACGCGGCTCACGGCACCGATCGAGTCCGCGGGCGCGTCGTGGCGAGGGTCGGGGCGGCTGTCCATCCCCGTAGCGTAGCCGAGCGCCGGCCCCGACAATAGAGCGCGCTACGGCATGTCGAACGACCCCCTCTTCATCCTCGGGACCGAACGCTCGGGCTCGAACCTCCTCCGGCTGATCCTCAACAGCCACTCGCGCATCGCCGTGCCGCATCCGCCGCACGTCGTCCGCTACTTCGCCCCGCTCGAGCCCCTCTACGGTGACCTCGCCCGAGACCACGCCTTCGGCCGCCTCGTCGAGGACATCCTTCGCCTCCTCGACACCCACATCTACCAGTGGGACATCCCGATCGACGCCGCGGCGGTGGCGCGCGCCGCCTCCCCGCGCAGCGCGTTCGGCGTCTACGTCGCGCTCCAGGACCAGTACCGGGACCACACCGGCAAGTCCCGGTGGGGGTGCAAGAGCACCTTCATGGTCGACCACATCCCGGAGATCCTCGCCCGCTTCCCCGGCGCGAAGCTCCTCTTCCTCGTGCGGGACCCGCGGGACGTCGCCGTCTCCTCGCGCAAGTCGGTCTTCAGCACCTTCCACCCCTGGTACACCGCGCAGCTCTGGCGCGATCAGCAGGCGGTGGGCCTCCGCTGGCTCGATCAGCTCCCGCCGGAGACCATCCGCCTCGTCCACTACGAACGGCTGGTGGCGGAGCCCGAGGCCTCCGTCCGCGAGATCTGCGCCTTCCTCGGAGAGGACTTCGAGCCCGGGATGCTCCGTTTCTTCGAGACGGACGAGGCGCAGAAGTCCGCTAGCCTCTCCGAGTCCTGGGGCAACACCGGGCGGCCCGTCTCCCAGGCCTCCGTCGAGCAGTGGAAGAAGGGGCTCACCGAGCGCGAGCGCCTCCTCGTGGAGCACGTCGCCCGCGCCGAGATGGCCCGGCTTGGCTACCCCCCCGTCGCGACCGCCGCTGCACTCGAAGGCGTGCGCGTCGGGGCCGTCGAGCGCGGCGGATACTGGCTCGCGGAGACCCTCCAGTCCCTCAAGATCGAGCTGCGGTCGGCGCGCAAGGACAAGAACGTCGGGCGCCGCTGGGCCCGCGCCTGGACGCTCGCCTTCCTCCGCCTCCGCCTCCGCCTTCAGCCCGCCCCGGCGCCCCGTGTCGGCTGAGCGCTCACCTCACGCGGCGCACCTCCCCGGCGTGCGCGCCCGCCTCCGCGCCCTCCGCGACGAGCCCGGCTACGACGCCGGCGCCGATCGCTTCCGCGAGCGCGTCCGCACCGTGGTCGTCATCGGGTCGAGCTCCCGCGGCGGCTCCAGCATCTTCGCGGAGATCCTCCGGCGCACCCCGCAGCTCCTCCACTTCCGCGCCGAGATCAACCCCTTCTGCGTCCTCGGTGGCCGCGCGTGGCCCGAGAGCGGCGCAGGCTCCGACGCGCTCGACGCCGCGCACGCCGCCGACCCCGCCGCGATGGACGTCCTCTCGGAGGACCTCGCCTTCGACTGCGGCACGGCGGACGACACCCTGCCCGATCCCGCCAGCGTCGCGCGCTTCGCGGTCGACCTCGCGGCCCGCCTCACGATGCAGTGGCCGGAGACGGCGTTCGCCCTCTCGGACGTGCGCGGGGCGCTCGTCGCCACCCTCGCGGAGCTCACGTCCGATCACGGCTGGCCCCCGGGCCGCTTCGTGGACGCGCAGCTCTTCCACGCCCTCTTCCTCGCGCGCCTCCGCCGCATCTACCCCTCGATCAACCCATACTACTACGACCTCTCCCGAGATCTCGTCGCGCGCCACGACCCCACCGCTCCCCTCCCCGGCGGGCCGCCCTCGGCCCTGCTCGTCGAGGAGCCGCCGTTCGTCACCATCGTGCCCTGGCGCCGCGCCTCCCCCGAGGCCCTCGCCACGCGGCCCGTGCTCGTGAAGACGCCGAGCAACGCCTACCGGTTGCCGTTCCTCCAGGCGCTCTTCCCGAACGCGGAGATCAAGCTCCTCCATCTCACCCGGAACGTCGCCGCGAGCGTGAACGGCCTCTACGACGGCTGGCGCTTCCCCGGCTTCTATTCCCACCCTGTAGACCGTCCCCGCCGGATCCGCGGCTACACGGACACCTTCCCCGCCTGGGGAGACCGCTGGTGGAAGTTCGATCTCGCCCCCGGCTGGCAGGACTGGACCGACCGCGGCCTCGAAGAGGTGTGCGCCTTCCAGTGGCGCTCCGCCCACACCGCCCTGCTCGACTGGCTCGACGCCGATCCGGCCCGCGCCGCCGGCGCCCTCCGCCTCCGCTTCGAGGACGTAGTGGGCGAGCCCGGCCGCCAGCAGGACCTCTTCGCCAACCTGACGCGCTGGCTCGGCATCGGGGTCGACGAGCCCCTCGCCCGCGTGCTCGGCGGCGCCCTCCCCACCGTGATGGCGACCGAGACCCCGCGCCGTCAGCGCTGGTTCAAGCGCGCCGAATTGTTGTCTCCCATCCTTGCGGATCCCGCCTCCCGCGCGATCATGGAGCGCCTCGGTTATGCACCCGACCCCGCCACCTGGATCTGAGCTCCCCTCCACCCTCGGCGGCCCCGGCTGGGAGCCGCGCGCGGCCACCCACGCCGCGGAGATCGGCACGGTGTGGGCCCCCTTCGCGGTGCGGTCCCACGTCTCCCGCCTGACGGACGTGCTCCTCGCCCAGCCCGGCGACGAGCAGGCCTACCCCGAGGACCCCGGCGCCTGGCTCATGCTCGACCGCCCCGACCTCCCGAAGCTGCGCGCGCAGACGGAGGCCCTCGCGGCCTTCTTCCGCTCCCAGGGGGTGACGCCGCACCTGTTCCGTCCGGCGGCGCCCAAGCCGAATCACCTCTTCCAATGCGACCTGTTCTTCATGACGCCCGAGGGCGCCATCCTCGCGCGGATGGCCGCCCGGCAGCGCGCGGGGGAGGAGCGCGGCACCGCCGAGGCCCTCGCGCGGCTCGGCGTCCCCCTCCTCCTCACCCCCCGCGGCGAAGCCACGTTCGAGGGCGCGGACGCGATGTGGCTGGACGAGCGGACGGTCCTCATCGGCGTGGGCAAGCGCACGAACGACGCCGCGGTGCGGCAGATCGCCCCGATCCTCGCGGACATGGGCGTGCGCGTCGTCCCGGTGGAGATCGGCGGGGGCGTCCAACACCTGCTCGGCGTGGTCAACCTCCTCCGGCACGACCTCGCCGCGGTGCTCTCCGCGCACGTCACCCCCTCGCTCCGCGCCGCCCTCGCGGGCATCGAGCTGCTCGAGCTCCCGAGCGACGAGGAGACGGAGGACCGCCGCGCGATGAACTTTGTGCCGCTCGCGCCCAACCGGATCGTGATGCCCGCGAACTGCCCACGTACGACCGCCATCTACGAGGCCCACGGCGTCGAGTGCCACCCGATCGACGTGTCCGAGTACATCAAGGCGGCCGGAGCGCTCGGGTGCCTCACGGGGATCCTCGCGCGCGAGTGATACATGAGCCGAACCATCTGACACGTCGACGAATGTATCAGAGCGCGATCCGCCACACGCCCGAGTCGAACACTGTCACATAGCCGACGGCGCCGTCCGCCGAGATGCCCACCTGGGCCAGGTTGGTCGTCGGGTTGCGTGCGACATCCGTGTCGTGCTGGAACCAGCTCACGCCAGCGTCCTCGCTCTTCCACACGCGCCCATCTTCGCCGAGCGCGAGGCCGATCGCGCCGCGGATCGTGACCGCGAGCACCGCGGTCTCCGGGCCGTCGCATCGCGCCCAGGTCACGCCCTCGTCCTCCGAGCGCCAGATCCCCTCCCCCGTCGCCGCCACCACCGCGTCGTCGCCGGCGGCGAGGCCCGAGATGTCGTCCACGGGGAGGTCCGCGAGCGCCCAGGTGCCGCCGCCGTCCGTCGAGCGCCAGAGGCCGATGCCGACGCCGGTGCGGTGCGACACGTCGCCGCCCTTGTAGGTGCCGAGCAGCACGGTGTCGGGCGCGCCCGGCCAGCGCACCAGCGTGTGCGCCGAGGCCTCGCTCGCGGGGATGCCGGTGGAGCTGTCGGCCCAGGTGGTGCCGCCGTCCTCGGAGCGGTAGACGCGCGCGGCGTCGTCCCCCCACACCCCGCTGCCGACGCTGCCGAGGAGCAACAGATCGGGGTCGTCGGGGTGGAGCGTGAATCCGTGGTAGTGCAGCTCCTGATGGAGCTCGGCCCAGGTGGCGCCGTCGTCGTCGCTGCGCAGGAGGCGGTCGTCCGTGACCGCCCACACGCGCCCGGCCACGGTGCCGTCGAAGTACAGGCCCATGACGTAGTGGAAGTAGGTGGGCACGCTCTCCCACGCGTCGCCGTAGTCCGCCGAGCGAACGAGCCCGCTGCCACAGCGGCTCCCCGCGAACACCCGCGCCGCGCACGTCGGGTGCGGCACGACCACGGAGACGCCGCGATCCTCGAGGCCCGCGGAGTTGTCCGCCCAGGTGGCGCCGAGGTCCGCGCTGACGACGAGGCCGCTGTGGTGCGCGAGGAGGAGGCGACCGTCGTCGAGGAGCGCGACCGCCGCGGGGTGGGTGTAGGCGTGCGCATGCGTCGTGAACGAGGCGCCGTCCGTGGATGCGTACACCCTGTCACTGCCGACGAGCACGAGCCGCGCGCCGTCCGTGGACCACGCGCCGACCAGCACGTCCCCGCCGATGTCCTGGAGGGTCCAGGTCTCGCCCTCGTCGGTCGAGACGTAGAGGCCGTCGGGGCCACCCACGACGACGTGGCGAGGGTCCGCGGGGTCGCGGAGGAGCGAGTAGCCGCCGAGCGGGGTGTCGAGCGTGCGGCGCCAGGTCCCCATCGCGTCATCGGAGACGGCCACGCCGAAGCCGTCGGTGAAGAGGACCCGGCCGCCCTCCGCGGCCTCGGGGAGGATGCGCCAGCCGTAGGTGTGGAGCGGATCGTCGTCTGGCGGGAGCGTGTGGAGGGGCGGGTAGCCTTGGGTGACGAAGGTGTCGCCGTCGTCTTCCGAGAGCGTGGCGGTGCCGGTCTTCTCGACCACGAGCACGCGGTCGGGGTCCCACGGGGTCACCGCGATCGCCCACACCTGGTCGATGAAGCCGCCCGCCGCGACGTCCCCGAGGGCGAGGCCGTCCCACGTCTCGCCGCCGTCACGCGTGCGCGTCAGGTGGCCGCCGGCGGAGCGGAAGGCATGGTCCGGGTCTCCGGGACGGAGCGCGATCTCCGCGGTGGTGTGGGTGATGTCAACCCACAGGACGTTCCAGGCGAGGTCCTCCCCGGCGAGCCAGACCCCCGTGGAGTGGGAGCCGGCCCACACCGGAGCGGCGCCGTCCGTCGCGAGCGTGAGCACGCCTGTCGCGGGGATGGGCCCGGCCAGACTCCACGCATCGGCGGAGAGGGGCGGAAGCGGGGCGTCCTCGCACACCTCCCCGGCGGCGGCCGGAGGCTCCGGCGAGCCACCCGGTTCGGTGCAGGCGACCAGGGCGGAGAGCGACCACATCCGCCCTGACTATCCGTTTCGCGCGTGCCCAGGACCTTAGTAGTACGTGTACAGCCTCTGGTAGTCGAAGGCCGTGATCGTCGTGTACCCGGCGGTGTCCGTCTCCGACTCGACGCCATAGGCGGCGTAGTACGAGCGATACGCCCCGTAGTAGCTGCGCGTCCCGCTGCCGGAGAGGTACATCGACTCGTACATGTAGTAGCTGCGGTCGTGCGCGGTCATCGTGAAGTCGGAGCGGCGCCCGCCGTAGGTCACGCTGCCCGTGCCGTCCGTCGCGAAGGCCGTGCACTTGCTGCCGGCGGTCGTCGTGGTCGAGGCGGCGGCGTCGTAGGTGTAGGTGGCGTCGAAGCTGTAGTCGCAGTCCGGGCAGGCGCGCGGGTTGTCGGTGAGCCCGACGGTCCACTCCAGCTCGCAGTCGTCCGCGCCGGTGCGCGTGCTGTAGCCGAGGTACGCGTAGGCCCAGGAGCCCGTCGCCGTCGAGCCGTCCGGCGAGATGCGGGCGGTGAAGGTGCTCGTGTAGATGGCGCCGATCCAGGGGACGACGGTGACCACGTCCGAGGCCTCGGTGACGCTGTCCGATCCGTCCGAGGCGGTCACGACGACGTACCACTCGTCGTCGGGCGTCGTCGCCGACGCGGGGACGATGGCGGTGTCGCCCACGTCCGTCGCCTCGACGCCGTTGCGGAACCATTGGTAGCTGAACGACACCGTGCTTCCGTCTTCGTCGGTGCCGCGCGCGGTGACCTCGATGTCGTCGTCGTCCGACGCGACCTCGGGCGAGACCGAAACGGAGGTGATCTCCGGCGGGTTGTTGGCGACCGTGACCGTCCCCTCGGCCACGACGGGCGGGTTGAAGCCGTCGCTGACGGAGCCGACCGCCCGGAAGACCGCGCCGCCGCTCACGTAGCGTGCTTCGATCGTAGTCTTGTCCTGGAGGAGCGTGCTGAGCGAGCCGTCCTCGTACCAGGTGACGCTCGTGGTGAGGGCGTCCCCGTCGGGGTCCACGGGCGCGGGATCGAGCACCAGGACGATGTCTTCGTCGTCCTGCGGCTCGGCGGGGCTGAAGGTGACGCCGAAGGCCGACGGCCCGGTGTTCCCGATGGTGGCGGAGGCCGAGGCCGAGGGGCCGTCCAGGACGCCGTCGTTTGGGGTGACGGTGACGGTCCAGGTCTCCCCGTCCGCCGTCTCGGCGCCGGGCACGCCCTCGCCGGTGAGGTCCGCGCGCTCCGCGCCGTTCTCCGACCAGGTGTAGCGGTAGGTGACGGGGTCGCCCTGGGGGTCCTCGGAGGGGGTGACGAGGACGACGCTGAAGTCGACCCCGGCGGGCGGCGCGGAGGGCACGATGGCGACGACCGGGGCCGAGGGCGCGCCCGGATCGGTGTCGGTGTCGTCGGTGTCGTCGGTGTCGTCGGTATCGACGACATCGGTGTCGCCGCCAGTGTCGTCCGCGGTGATTTCGGTGTCGGTGTCCGACTTGTCGTCGCTGCCGGTGCACGCGGCGAGGAGGAGGAGAGCGAGGGGCAAGGGCATGAAGCCTACGGGGAGGGAGTTCATGGCCCAACAGTAGCCGTAGTTTCTCCCACCCGCGACGCTGATATTGATGTCGCGGCTTCGCCCCGCGACCGTCGTTACCGCGGCTGCACCTCGCACCGCCCTCGCACACAGACCGCGACGAGCTCCAGCGGGGGCATGCACGCCGCGGTCGCGCACTCTCCACACGCGAGCTTCTCGGTGACCAGCGGGGCGGCGGCCTCCAGGAACGCGGCGCGGTCGAGGTCGCCAGCGACGGCGCCCGTACACTGGAAGGCGCCGACACAGTTCGACGGACCGACGAGCTGGTCGAAGCTCAACATGGCGCACCCGACCTCGGGCGAGCACGTACGGGCCTCCTCAAGCAGCGCGCGGGCGTCCGCGTCGATCGCCGCGCAGGTGCGGGTGCCCGGCTCCGCACCGGGATTGGGTCGCGGGGCAGAAGGCTCCCCACTGGGCCCTCCCCGCTCGGGGCTCGGCACCGCCCGGTCGACGGGCTCTCCCGCGAGGACAGGACCTGAGAGCGCCCCTAGAAGCACGAGCAGGACGGCGTTCCGCATGTTCCCCTCCGGCCAGAACGTAGCGACGCGGCGCGCCCGCGGCCTCGGCCCCTACGGCGCGGCCGCAGCGCCCTCGCCCGCGAGGTCGGCCTGATAGGCGACGCGGAGAGCATCCCCCGAGAGGCCCTGCGCGAGCAGGAACATGAGCTTCACGGTGGCGGCCTCGAGCGTCATGGAGCCCGTGGGGAGCGCCCCCGCTTCGAGCGCGGCGCGGCCGCCCTCGTAGGCGCGCAGATCGACCGTTCCGCGGAGGCACTGGGTGTGCAGCGCGACGGGCACGCCGGCCGCGACGGCGGCGCGGATCGCGTCGGGCCAGCCGCGCTGGGGCACGTTTCCCGCGCCGAAACCTCGAAGA
>Ga0164294_10005245_pt1 | contig 11142 bp, 10 predicted proteins | sample GEODES005metaG_FD_111479 | JGI IMG/M metagenome (GOLD analysis project Ga0164294, IMG submission 111479) | Oligotrophic lake water microbial communities from Sparkling Lake, Wisconsin, USA - GEODES005 metaG | ecosystem: Environmental > Aquatic > Freshwater > Lake | place: USA: Sparkling Lake...
CCGAACGCGGGTGTTAGCAGGATCGTAGATCGCCCTGAGTGACACGGTAATCGGATACACCTCACCACCGACGTTGACGGCGTAAGTGCCGGCCCTAACCCATTCCGGGGTGATCACGGCACCGTCGGCGGCGCGGATGTAGCCGAGTCCGACGCAGGCACCGACCGTCGCACCCCAGGCCGCCGACGTCACTTGGCCGGCCACCTCGCCATCGCGCAGGATCAACTCACCACCCCACAGCATCGGGGTGTCCGAATCGACCGAGAAGCTCAGCAGACGTCGCCGCGGTCCTTCGGCTTTGGCCCGTTGCACCGATTCGCGGCCAAGGAAGTCGACATCGCCGGAGAGCTTGGAGGCGAACAGCAGTCCGGCCTCGACCGGACTGTCATTAGGCGTGAGCTCGCGACCAAACGCCCGGTAGCCCTTCTCCAGGCGCATGGACTCGATCGCGTAATAGCCCCCGCGGGCGATACCCAATTGCTCACCGGCCGAGAGCAGGTCCTCGTAGACACCAACGGCGAACTCGGTCGGAACGTAAAGTTCCCAACCCAGTTCACCCACATAGGTGATCCGGGTGGCGCGCGCACTCGCATATCCCAGTGCGATCAGCCTGCTGGTGGCGAAGGGAAATGCGGTGTCGGACAGATCGGCGTCGGTCAGGCTCGACAACAGTTGTCGAGACTTCGGGCCCATCACCCCGAAGACCGCCATGGCCGACGTGACATCGACGATTTCAGCGCGCGCGCCAGCCGGCATGTTCTTGCGAATGTGGTCTTTGTCGCGTTCGGTGCTGGCCGCGCCACTGACGATGAGGAATTCGGTGGCTCCGGTGCGGGTGACGGTGACATCGGCTTCATAGGTGCCGCGCTCGTTGAGCATTCCGGTGTACACCGCCCGACCGATCGGCACCGCGACATCGGCCGTACACAACCACTGCAGGGTTTTTTCCGCGTCGGGTCCGGTGAGCAGGTACTTGGAGAACGAGGTCTGGTCGAACACCGTCACGCCGGCACGAGTGTTGATCTGCTCGGCGATCGACCATGGCAGCCAGTTCTGCTTACCCCAGGAGTATTCAATGCGCGCTTCGGACCCGCGTGGTGCGAAGAAGTTGGCCCGCTCCCAACCCATCCGGCTGCCGAAGTTGGCTCCGGCTGTGGCCAGCAGATGATGCACCGGTGAGCGGCGAAATGGCCGCGCGGTCGTCAGTTCGCGGTTGGGCCAGGGAATCTCGTAGTGCACACCGAGGATCTCCGCGACGCGATCATGCAGCCAGGCCACATTGCCGTTGAACGGCGCGAAGCGACGGATGTCCACGCCGGTGAGATCGGTGGTGGGCGATCCGTTGACGATCCACTCGGCCAGTGCCCGGCCCGCCCCGCCCGCCGAGGCGATGCCGACCGAGTTGAACCCCGCTCCGACGAAGAAGTTGGCGCACTCCGGCGCCTCGCCGAGGATGAACTGGTTGTCCGGGGTGAAGCTTTCTGGGCCGTTGTAGAGCTTCTTGAGACCGGTGCGCTCCAACGCTGGGATCCGTAGCAGGGCATTGTTCATCAGGATTTCGAAGTGATCCCAGTCTTCCTCCAGGAGCTGGAATTCGAACGGATAGGGGATGGCGTCGGGTGCCACCCACGGTTTGGCTTCGGGTTCGAAACCGCCGATGACCAGACCGCCGACCTCCTCCTTGAAGTAGGTGTAGCCATCCGGATCGCGCAGGATCGGCAGGTCGGTGTGCACACCCTCGATGGTCTCGGTCACCACATAGAAATGCTCTGCGGAGTAGAGCGGAACATTCACACCCGCCATCGCCCCGACCTGTTTTGCCCATTGGCCGGCGCAGTTGACCACGATCTCGACTTCGATATCACCGGCGTCGGTGCGCACCCCGCTGACCCTGCCGTCGGTCCTGAGGACATCGAGAACGCGCACTCGCTCGAACACCCGGGCTCCACGCTGACGGGCGCCTTTGGCGAGCGCCATCGTCAGATCTGTCGGATTGGCCTTACCGTCGGCGGGTAGCCAGATCGCACCCACGAGATCGTCGGTCCGCATCACCGGGTAACGCTGCAATGCCTCCTGCGGGTCTAGCAGTTCGCACTCAAGGTCATAGGCTGCGGCGCTGGCGGCCGTTCGGCGCAGCTGAATCATCCGGTCCTGTGTGCGCGCCACCGTGACACCGCCGCACTGCTTGTATCCCGCACTCAGGCCGGTCTCGGCTTCCAACTCGGCGTACAACTGCGTGGAGTACTGCACCAGTCGGGTGCCGCTCTCCGAGGCGCGCAGCTGGCCTACCAGGCCGGCGGCATGCCATGTTGTACCGCAGGACAATTGACCCTGCTCAAGCAGCACCACATCGCTTCTGCCGAGTTTGGTCAGGTGGTAGGCAACGCTGGTGCCGATCACGCCGCCGCCGATGATGACGATCTGCGCACGCTCGGGCAGTGTTGGGGTGGACATGATTCTCCTAGTCCGAGGCCTGGGCGTCGATGAGCAGTTGTGCGAAATTCCGACTTCGGAACTCGGCTACGGCGGAGGTGTAGCGTTCCATAGCCCATTCCCAGAAGTCGAAATTCAAAGTGCTGGAACCATTCTGGATGCATCCCCACAGCGTCCAGCCGTATTTGCCGACGATGCCCTGCAGCCGTGCCCGAGCGACCTTATGACGCAGTGGACGACCGTAGTACAGGGTGACGAGCTCGGCGAGCTGATCATCGGATAGCCCGCATTCCCCCCAGATATTGCCCAGCTCGAAACAGGGATCGTTGTTACCGGAGTACTCGTAGTCGATCAGCCAGACCTTCTCGCCGTCATCGACGAAATTGCCGGCCAGCAGGTCGTTATTGCACGGCACCGTGGTCTGATCGCCTGCTTCTAGCGCCTGTCTCACCGCCGCGAAGTCGTCGGTGAAATCCAGATAGTCGGCAGGCAGCCGGAACCCGTTGTCGTGCACTGCCTTCAAATAAGCGGGTTGGCGCTCGAACATGTCGAACCGATCGCGAAACCGGGGCCCGGCGTGCAAAGTCCGACAGCCCTGGGCCACCCGGGCCAAGACCTCGGGTCGCTGAAGATCGGCATTGGTGAGGGTGGTGCCCTCGAGAAAGCCCACCAGCAGGATGCCCAGATCAGGGCGGTAGTCGATTACGGGCGCACCCACCCCGGCCTGCTCCGCGGCCCGTGAGTTGACGTACTCGTTATCGCGGTCGATACCCAGCAGGTTCCCGCTATTGGTACTGCACCGGGCGACGTAGGTCCCGGTCGCGGTGGTGATCTTCACATTGCGGTTGGTCAGACCACCCGGTAATTCCTCGATACGGCGTGGTTGTCCGGTCAATATCGGGAGCCGGTCGAGCAATGCATCCAGGTCCGAGTCGGAAACAGATGGCATCGGCCGACTCTACCGGCATGCGCACGAGCCGACGTGGGACAATTCATGGCGGTGACATGACGATGCAGACCCCTCCGTCGACCCCGTCGACGCAAGCGCAGACCCGGGCGGTCAACGGCGAAGCCGTCGTCGACCTCGGGGCCATCGCGCATAACGTCTCCGTGCTGCGCGAGCATGCCGGTCCGGCCCAGGTGATGGCCGTGGTCAAGGCAGACGGGTACGGCCACGGCGCGTCAGCGGTCGCCCGTGCGGCGCTGGCGGCCGGAGTGGCCGAACTCGGGGTCGCCACGATCGATGAGGCGCTCGCTCTTCGCACCGACGGCATCACCGCGCCGGTGTTGGCATGGCTGCACGTGCCGGGCACGGAGTTCGACGCCGCCCTGAACGCGGACGTGGGTATCGGTATCTCGTCGCTGCGTCAGATCGAGGATCTGATTGCTGCCGTATCCCGGACCGGCCGCACCGCAGAGGTGACGATCAAAGTCGACACCGGATTGAATCGCAACGGAGTCGGCCCGGGGGAGTACCCGGCGGTGCTGACCGCCCTGGCGCGCGCGATCGCGGCCGAGGAGATTCGGGTGCGAGGCATCATGTCGCATCTTGCCAGTGGCGACGAACCTGACCACCCGCTCAATGATTTGCAGGCGCAACGGTTCACCGCCATGCTGGCCGAAGCGCGCGGCCGCGGGATCGAATTCGAGGTTGCGCACCTGTCCAACTCGCCATCGGCGATGACCCGACCCGATCTCGGTTTTGACATGGTCCGACCGGGTATCGCGTTATACGGACTCAGTCCGATCCCGGAGCGCGGCGGTATGGGCCTGCGCCCGGCCATGACGCTCAAATGCCCGGTCGCCATGGTGAAAACGGTGCGGGCCGGTGAAGGTGTCTCTTACGGGCACATCTGGATCGCCGTCCGCGATACCACCGTCGCGCTGCTGCCGATCGGGTACGCCGACGGCGTGTACCGGACGCTAAGTGGACGCATCGACGTGATGATCAATGGTCGGTTGCGGCCAGCCGTTGGCCGGATCTGCATGGACCAGTTCGTCGTGGACCTCGGTCCCGATGCCACCGATGTCGCAGAGGGTGACGAGGCGATTCTGTTCGGACCGGGCACATCCGGTGAGCCAACCGTGCAGGACTGGGCCGACCTGCTCGGCACGATCCACTATGAGGTCGTCACCAGCCCGCGCGGTCGGGTGTTGCGCCACTACACCGGAACCGGTTCCGATGGCCGATAAGCCCGATCGTCCGGCCCGTGCAAATCCCATTCTGGGCATCGGCAGGAGGGCCGGACTGATGGCCGGGGTTGCCGGACTCAGCGCGGTCGCCGGTGTTTCGGCTGCCAAGGCCCTGCGACAGCACAGATTGATCGAGGACGCCTACGAAGGCGAGGATTTCGCCTTACTCGAGGCCGATCGCGGTTGTGTTGTCATGACTCCGGACGGAACACCCCTGGTGGTCCGCGAGGTGGGACCGATCACTGCTCCGCTGACGGTGGTCTTCGCGCACGGTTTCTGTCTGCGCATGGGGTCGTTCCACTTCCAGCGCGCCGCCCTGGGGCAGCGCTGGGGCACCGAGGTCAGAATGGTGTTCTACGACCAGCGCGGGCACGGGCAGTCCGGTGCTGCTCCGATTGACACCTACAACGTCGAACAACTCGGCCGGGACCTGGAAACCATTCTGCAGGTGATGGTTCCGTCCGGACCGGTGATCCTGGTGGGCCATTCGATGGGCGGTATGACGGTGCTCTCCCACGCCCGCCAGTTCCCGCAGCACTACGGCCCGTGTGTGATCGGAGCGGCGTTGATCTCGTCGGCGGCGGAGGGCCTGCCCCGGTCACCGCTGGGGGAGATCCTGCAAAACCCCGCACTGGAGGCGGTGCGGTTCACCACCCGGTACGCGCCCCGGTTCGTACACCGCACCCGGGGTGCCATCCGATCGGTACTGCGACCGATACTGCGCACCGCCTCCTTCGGCGGTGATGACATCAGCCCCAGCGTCGTCGAGTTCTCCGAGGCGATGATCCACGGCACCTCGATCGACACCTTGGTCGAGTTTCTGCACGCACTCGAAGTCCACAACGAGAGCGCCGCGTTGCCGGTGCTGGCCCGGATCCCGACGCTGATCGCCTGCGGTGACCGGGATCTGCTGACCCCGGTGAAACACTCCGAAGAGATGGCTGCGGTGCTGCCCGATTCGGAACTGGTGATCGTGGCAGGCGCCGGCCACCTGGTTCAGTTGGAGCGGCCAGAGGTGATCAACGACGCGTTGCTACGTCTGGTGGAACGGTCGACGGACACGTGACCGATCTCAGTCTGGAGTGCGGTACGGCGGCGCTGCCCACTGTTGACGACACCATGGATTTTGGTGAGCGGATCGGCCGACAACTCCGGGCCGGTGACGTGGTGGTGCTGTCCGGCCCCTTGGGTGCGGGAAAGACCGCGCTGGCCAAGGGAATAGCCCTCGGCATGGATGTCGAGGGTGCAGTCACTTCACCGAGCTATGTGCTGGCCCGCGTCCATCGCGCCCGACTGAATGGGCGCCCCGCGATGGTGCATGTCGACGTGTACCGGTTGCTCGATAACAGTGCCACCGACCTACTGGCCGAGCTGGACTCCCTGGACCTCGACACCGACCTCGACGACTCGGTGGTGGTGGTCGAGTGGGGTGAGGGTCTGGCTGAGCGACTCTCAGAGCACCACCTCGACCTGAGGCTGCAACGCCACGCTGAGGACGAGACCCGGACCGCGACCTGGCAGTGGAACCGGCGATGAACCGTGTCGTCCTGGCCATCGACACCGCCACCCCGGCGGTGATCGCCGCGGTGCTGCGCCGCGAGGCCTCCGGCGACATCACCGTGCTCGCCGAGCGGATCACCGTCGACGCCCGCGCCCATGCTGAGCTGATCACTCCCAATGTGCTTGCGGCAGTGTCTGATGCGGGCGTGACGATGGACGATATCGACGCCGTCGTGGTGGGCTGCGGGCCGGGCCCGTTCACCGGACTTCGAGTGGGGATGGCGACCGCCGCCGCTCTCGGGCACGCTTTGGACGTGCCGGTGCACGGGGTGTGCTCACTGGACGCCATCGGCGGGCAGATGGCAGGTGAGGTGCTCGTGATCACCGACGCCCGCCGCCGTGAGGTGTACTGGGCCCGCTACCACGACGGGCTGCGCATCGACGGCCCCGGTGTGGCCGCACAGGCCGACATCCCCCTTGGGGGCGCCCAACTGGTGGCCTTCGCCCAGCCGTCGTCGGCCGGACTCGTCGCCGCCGTCAGAGACTGGGAGGGCCAACCGCACCCGTTGATTCCGCTGTACCTACGCCGACCTGATGCCAAGACGCTCGCCGAGCGCGCCGGGTGAGCGCGGTGAGTGTCGTCTACGACCTGTTGGGCAAGGCCGATGCGGCCCGGTGCGCCGAACTTGAGGAGATGCTGTTCGGTGGTGACGACCCCTGGCCTGAGGCGGCATTCGTACGCGCACTGGGTGCGCGGGACAACCGCTATGTCGCCGCCCGGACCGGCGACCACCTCGTTGGCTACGCCGGCATCGCGCGGTTGGGCCGAACACCGCCGTTCGAGTACGAGATCCACACCATCGGCGTGGATCCGGCTTATCAGGGCCACGGGATCGGACGCGCCATGATGGCCGAGCTGCTCGAGTTCGCCGATCCGCCCGGTGTGGTCTTTCTCGAGGTGCGCACCGATAACGCTCCGGCCATCGCGCTCTACACCAGTCTCGGATTCGTCACCGTCGGTCTGCGTAAGCGCTACTACCGGGCCAGCGGCGCCGATGCTTTCACCATGCGGCGGGATCCGCCATGACCAGTCGCACCGTCCTGGCGATCGAAAGCTCCTGTGACGAAACCGGAGTCGGCATCGCCCGCCTCGACGCCGACGGCACCATCACACTGCTGGCCGACGAGGTGGCCTCCAGTGTCGACGAGCATGCCCGGTACGGCGGTGTGGTGCCCGAGATCGCCTCCCGCGCACACCTGGAGGCACTGGGTCCCACCATGAGTCGGGCGCTGGCGGCCGCCGGTGTCGACCGGCCTGATGTCGTCGCCGCCACCATCGGACCCGGCCTGGCCGGCGCCCTGATGGTGGGCGTGGCTGCCGCCAAGGCCTATGCCGCGGCCTGGGGTGTGCCGTTCTACGCCGTCAACCACCTCGGCGGGCATCTCGCCGCCGATGTCTATGACCATGGGCCGCTACCCGAGAGTGTCGCTCTGCTGGTGTCCGGTGGACACACCCATCTGCTGGCGGTGCGTTCGCTGGCCGAGCCCATCGTCGAACTCGGCAGCACCCTCGACGATGCCGCGGGAGAGGCCTACGACAAGGTGGCGCGGCTGTTGGGGCTGGGGTACCCGGGTGGCAAGGCGCTTGACGATCTGGCTCGCACCGGGAACCGCGACGCTTTTCCCTTTCCCCGGGGGATGACCGGCCCGCGCGATGATCGGTACGCCTTCAGCTTCTCCGGTCTCAAGACCGCGGTGGCCCGCTATGTCGAGTCGCACCCCGACGCGCCGATCGCCGACGTCGCCGCCTCCTTCCAGGAAGCGGTGGCCGACGTGCTGACCGCCAAAGCCGTGCGTGCGGCCACCGAAACCGGAGTATCCACTCTGCTGATCGCCGGCGGGGTGGCGGCCAACTCGCGCCTACGTGAACTTGCCGAACAGCGTTGCGCTACAGCAGGTTTGACATTACGCATACCGCGGTTGCGACTGTGTACTGATAATGGTGCGATGATCGCCTCCTTCGCCGCACACCTGATCGCCGCCGGAGCGCCGCCGTCACCGCTGCATGTCGCCAGTGACCCGGGCCTTCCCATCGTAGAAGGACAGGTGACATGAGTGCTGAGGACCGGTTGGCAATCTCCGACCTCATCTACCGCTACGCCGAACTGATCGACGCCGGTGACTTCGACGGTATGGGCGAGCTGTTGGGCCGGGCGGATTTCGGCGGGGCCAACACCCCGTCTATGCCCGGTGCGAATATCGCCGGACTGTTCGCGATGACCACCCGGCGGTTTCCCGACAGCGAGGGTCCCGGCACACCCAAGACCAGGCACCTGGTTCTCAACCTGATCGTCGAGATCGCCGACGATGCCACGGCCGCCGCGCGCTCGACGTTCTGCGTCGTCCAGGCCACCGACCGGATCCCATTGCAGCCGATCATTGCCGGCCGCTACCAGGATCGGTTCGCCCGCGACGACGGCGGCTGGTATTTCACCGAGCGCATCATCGACGTGGAGATGGTCGGCGACGTCTCTGACCATCTGTTGATCGACTACCGACAGTTCGATGGGCCCCGCTAGCAGCGCGAATTCGGCCCACGGCGAATCGCACCGAACCCCCCTTGAGTGCTAGCACTCTCCGGTATAGAGTGCTAGGTGGCAGGCGGCCAACCCCTGCGTCGGCACCCGCGACGACGGCGCGAGGGCACGGACGAATGCCGAACACCTGAGTAAAACCGACTCGGTCCGGGGAACAGCCCCGGGCCACAGCCATAACAGTGGAGGGCTCCATCGTGGCGAGCGTGAAGATTAAGCCACTCGAGGACAAGATCCTCGTACAGGCCAATGAGGCCGAGACGACCACCGCGTCGGGTCTGGTCATCCCGGACACCGCCAAGGAGAAGCCGCAGGAAGGCACCGTCGTTGCCGTCGGCCCCGGCCGGTGGGACGAGGATGGCGAGAAGCGGATTCCGCTGGACGTCGCCGAAGGTGACACCGTCATCTACAGCAAGTACGGCGGCACTGAGATCAAGTACAACGGCGAGGAGTACCTGATCCTGTCGGCACGTGACGTGCTGGCGGTCGTCAACAAGTAGTAACCGTGAACCGCCCCGGAAGCCCCGCGTCCATCGCGATGGTTTCCGGGGCGGAACGCGCTTAAGGGAAAGTCAGGAACGCAACACATGAGCAAATTGATCGAATTCAACGAAACCGCGCGTCGGGCGATGGAAGCCGGTGTCGACAAGCTGGCTGACGCGGTCCGCGTCACCCTCGGCCCCCGCGGCCGGCATGTGGTGCTGGCCAAGGCCTTCGGTGGACCGACCGTCACCAATGACGGCGTGACCATCGCCCGCGAGATCGAGCTGGAAGATCCGTTCGAGAACCTCGGCGCACAGCTGGTCAAGTCGGTGGCCACCAAGACAAACGACGTGGCCGGCGACGGCACCACCACGGCCACCGTGCTGGCCCAGGCCATGATCCACAACGGGCTGCGCAATGTGGCGGCCGGCGCAAACCCCATCGCGCTGGGACTGGGCATCAGCCGGGCCGCCGATGTCGTGTCCGAGGCGCTGCTGGCCTCAGCCACCCCGGTGGCTGGCAAGACCGGTATCGCACAGGTCGCGACGGTGTCCTCCCGTGACGCCGAAGTGGGCGAGATGGTCGGCGAGGCTATGACCCAGGTCGGCGGCGACGGTGTGGTCAGCGTCGAGGAATCCTCGACGATGAACACCGAGCTTGAGGTCACCGAAGGCGTCGGTTTCGACAAGGGCTTCATCTCGGCCTACTTCATCACCGACTTCGATTCCCAGGAGGCGGTCCTCGAGGACGCCCTGGTGCTGCTGCATCGCGACAAGATCGGCTCGTTGCCCGACGTTTTGCCGCTGTTGGAGAAGGTGGCTCAGTCCGGTAAGCCGCTACTGATCATCGCCGAGGACGTCGAAGGTGAGGCACTGTCCACCCTGGTGGTCAATGCCATCCGCAAGACGCTGAAGGCCGTCGCGGTCAAGGCGCCGTTCTTCGGTGACCGCCGTAAGGCATTCCTCGATGATCTGGCCGTCGTGACCGGCGGACAGGTGGTCAACCCGGATGTCGGATTGACCCTGCGCGATGTCGGCCTGGAGGTGCTGGGATCGGCTCGGCGCGTCGTGGTCACCAAGGACGCCACCGTGATCGTCGACGGTGGCGGCACCCACGAGGCCGTCGCCGACCGGGTCAAGCAGTTGCGCGGCGAGATCGAGGCAACCGAATCCGATTGGGATCGTGAGAAACTCGAGGAGCGACTGGCCAAGCTGTCCGGCGGCGTGGCGGTCATCAAGGTCGGTGCGGCCACCGAGACTGCGCTCAAGGAGCGCAAGCACCGCGTCGAGGATGCGGTTGCGGCAGCCAAGGCAGCCGTGGAAGAGGGCATCGTGACCGGCGGCGGTAGCGCACTGGTGCAGGCCCGTTCGGCGCTCAAGGAACTGCGTGCGTCGGTCACCGGCGACGAAGCACTCGGCGTGGAGGTCTTCTCCGCATCGTTGTCCGCGCCGCTGTACTGGATCGCCACCAACGCCGGTATGGATGGTTCGGTCGTGGTCAATAAAGTCAGCGAGTTGCCCGTCGGGCACGGTTTCAACGCCGCCACGCTCACCTATGGCGACCTCATCGCCGACGGTGTCATTGATCCCGTCAAGGTCACCCGTTCGGCGGTACTCAACGCCGCATCGGTGGCACGAATGATCCTGACCACCGAAACCGCGATCGTCGAGAAGCCAAGCCACTACGACGATGACGGCCACGGCCACGCAGGCCACAGCCACTAACAGCTAGAACAACAGGAAGGGCCGCCCCTCACCGGGTGGCCCTTTCCTGTATCCGAAACCTCAATCAGATCGGAACATCGAATCGTTTACGGTCGATAGGTGATGACGGACGACCAAGCCAATCGCGCGCTACGCCCAGCGGTCATCCTGTGGGCTTTTGCCGGCCTCGTCGGCATACCCTTAGCGGTCTATTTCGATCTACTGGGTGGTTGGCG
>Ga0164294_10005246_pt1 | contig 11142 bp, 14 predicted proteins | sample GEODES005metaG_FD_111479 | JGI IMG/M metagenome (GOLD analysis project Ga0164294, IMG submission 111479) | Oligotrophic lake water microbial communities from Sparkling Lake, Wisconsin, USA - GEODES005 metaG | ecosystem: Environmental > Aquatic > Freshwater > Lake | place: USA: Sparkling Lake...
AACAACAGCACCGTGACCAAATTCGATGCGACTGGACAGTATGTCTCGACCCTGTCGAATCGAGGGCCGGGCTATGAACTGTACCTCAGCACGCCCAGTGCCCTAGCGTTTGATTCTCACGGCAATCTCTTTGTTGCGAACTCGAACAACAACACCCTGACTAAATTCGACGCATTAGGACAGTACGTATCGACCCTGTCGAATCCAGCCCCGGGCTATGATGCGTACTTCAGGAGTCCTTCCGCGATCGCCATCAGAGCCGTCCCCGCCCCCTCCTCAGTCCCTGAAATCGACCCGAATAGCCTCGGAAGCGTTATGGCCCTCGTGCTGGGGTCGCTGGGGCTACTTGAGCGTCGTCGGCTGAAAGCGGCCTGACGCGATCAGAGATTCACACGGTCAAAGATTCACAACCGGGCTGGGCATCGTAAGGTGCCCGGCCCGTTGTCTTTGGTGCCCGCACTACACGCCGCTCAATTCACCCCCGGCTCCCGCACGACTCTCCTGACCCTCCCACCGCCGCTGCCCCCTTCCGACCGCGAATACACGCCCGCCCGGTCAGCCGAGAGGCACCGGCCGGATGCCCACTGCCTGAGGCTCTCGATCTTGTCGCCTGCAGTCACAGCCACGGGGACGGCGATCTGGTCGGCCATGTTGTCACAGAGTTGCTTAGCTGCGTTGGCCAATGTCTGCGAGACGGGCGTGTTACTGGGTTGGGTTGTCGACCGGCGGGAACTGGTCTCGCCGGTTTCAGGGGTACAGTCATTGCGGTGGACTACTGGTCTTCGATCGTAGGGGCGTAGGCTTGGCATGCCCCCTGCGGAAGGGGTATGCTCTCTCCTAGAAAACTTTCGTTTGGGATCGAGCGTCCGAGGTACATGGTGCCGACTGCCGCAAAAATCAGCCGCCGCAAGCAGACTGGCGAGGCTCCTCGCTGGTGGGCGAAGGCTGCCTACAACGGCCAAGACCGCCCAGCAGCGTTGGCCGCGTTGCAGGCGAGCGGCATCCCGGCTAAGCCCGTCAAAGGAGCCAAAGACCTGTTTTCGGCAATGTCTCGTGGTGACGCCCTGATCAAGGCAGCGGCTCGGCTGACAGTGCCACGTCGTAAGGGGCATTCCCAGAACACCAGATACCACCGCCTACTTCAATGGCGGCTGGTGATGGGTTACGCCGGATTTGAGGTATTTGCGAAGGCGTGCCTGCGGAAGCGAGAAAACGATGGGCTTCTCCGGGAAGACCTTGTGCGTCTGCTTGCCGAACTCAAGTTGCCCTCGGTCTATGTCGAACAACCCATCCTAAATGCCAAAACATCTCTCTGGTTGAGCCGTGACCGTGAAAACGCCCCCATTGACGTGCTGGGCGACTTTCTGAGGCTTGGTGGAACTCACAAGGATTTTCTACACGAGTGGTTCAAGGGGCGAGCTATTGGGACGCATCTTGAGGCCATACAGCTTGCCAAGGTAGTAAGGAATGCGACCGTGCATGGCGTTTTATCGCCAGCCAAGTGCCGTGGACTTGGGCTGACTGGTGCTCTGAAAACCCTGCCGAAGGCGATAGACGAAGTCAGGCTCGCCGTGATCAGCAGGCTCTACGAGTGCCGGATGTGAAGGCTGGCCGCAGATGCTCGACCCACTCGACCCTCTCACGTACAAACTCTGCTTTCCCGGTGGACTCACCGGCGAGACGGAGATTTCCTGCCCGCACTGCAAGACGCTACTGACGGTCTCGGTGAGCGACCCTACTGGCGAAGAGTCGTATCAGTGCTGCAAGTGCCAAGACGGGTTCGTGGTGGATTGGGGGTCGCGAGCGGTCTCGCTGACACAAACACGCGACTATTAAGGAGGGTATCGAAAGTGCCGCTGGACTTGAAACAATCTGTCATCGTGCCGGTCAACACGTTACGAAAACGTCTACTTGACATGATTACGCCAGCGACAATGAAGGATGTCCTGCCGTCCGAGTTGCTGCTGCTGGAAGCGGATGGCGTTGGGCACACTGCCGCTGGACTTGCACTCTACTCCGACTTGCTGCGGCTGATAATAGACGCTGGGTATGGAACGTCTCTCTTGGGGGAAGGCGAAACTAGCTTCGTAGAGCCCTTAGTCGCGGGCATCGTAAAGCAGCTAGCACGGCAGCGTTCCAACTATGGACTAATAGAGTATCAGCAAGACGAAGACGTGTTCGGATACGCATGCGACTCACCAAAGTGGGCCGGCGTTGCAGTGTGTGTACGAGCTGCAACATCCATCAACGATCCGCAATTAATACAGGCTTACGGAGACATTCTTCTAACACTAAATACCGCACTGACGAACAAAGCTGACGCCAGCCTTCGGGAGTGCCGCAGTCTCCTTACGTCGGCGTTAAAACCGCCACCGCGCACACTCGACGCCTTTCCCGCTGCAAGTCAGCCTCACTCGTTCCTGAACTCCATTGGCATGAAACTGATTCTGATCCCACCTGGGGAGTTTCAGATGGGTATGAGCGTGCTTGACGACATGGCTGATCCCGTTGAGGAGCGACCCCGCCTTGTCCGAATACCTGCTCCGTTTCTTATGGGTGCTTACCTCGTAACGCAGCAGCAATACGAGGCTGTTGTGGGTAGTAACCCGAGTAGGTTTCGCGGCCGTTTGTTGCCGGTAGAGCGACTGTCGTGGCGTGATGCCGAGGAGTTCTGTCGTAGGCTTAGCGATCTGCCTGAAGAGGTTAATGCTGGCAGAGTCTACCGACTTCCGTCTGAAGCCGAGTGGGAGTATGCCTGCCGTGCGGGCACGATCACACGGTTTTCGACGGGGCACGACCTAGATGATTCACAAGCGAGGTTTGCCTCCTCACCAAATGGAATAACTCAACCCACCACACGCGTCGGCTCGTATTCGCCTAATCCGTGGGGATTATATGACATGCACGGCAACGTCTGGGAATGGACTAATGACTGGTTTTCGAAAATCTACGACTACGTCGAAAGCCCTGCCGAGAACCCTTGCGGGCCTGTCTCGGGGACTTACCACACCTTGCGTGGGGGGTCCGCGTCAGAAAGCGTGAACTTTTGTAGGTCATCGAGTCGTGGCGAGGCCTATCTCGACGCACCATCGTTCGATCTCAAAAACTTGATCGGGTGGTACGGTGATTTTGGTGTACGCGTTGCCTGCTCCTTGCCACCTGCAACAAACTCGTAGGCTCTTTTACGCAGAGATAGGCCTGGCGATAGGTCGCTAGCCGATAAACCACAAAGAGGGGCGCGTTCATGAATTTTCTTTTCGACGGCGAAGGTGTCGAATTCTCAGACTTCATGAGAATGCGTTCGCTTCGGGTTCAGCAACAGATCCTCGACAAGGTCAGCGGTGGCAATTCTGGGCAGTCGCCGCAAACGTCGGCATGGCAAGGCTTTCTTTCGCCTTCCCGTCAGGCGGACAGCATTCTGGAGCTGTTTGGAAAAGGGCTGCAGTACGCTTTATACGCAGTCGAGGAAGGGCGAGAGCAAGAAGACATCCTTCTACAACGTACTCGTTTGATTATTGCGGGAGGAGGTCCTTCGTTACTACCCAAAACGGGAAGGTATTTGAATGACGCCTGCATACTCGGCTGTCCGAGCTGCGGGAGCGAGCTCAACTTTGGTCTGTATCGCCGCTGTGGCCATTGTATGGCCAGCCTCAAATATGTGATTCAGTGCGGGAAGTGTGATCACCTGCGTGTTGGTGTTGACTGCCGAATGTTTATCGAGAAACTGAAATGTGACGGTTGCGGGCAAGACCTTCGCGAGATTCGACAACCAACGCCTACGGAGCTTAATTCGCCTTGCTCTAAGTGTGGAGCTGTTGAAAAACCGATGCATAGCAGCGGATTGTGTTATCGGTGCCGCATGGGTTCTGCGACGGGATAGTTGTGGTTGCCCAGAAACAAACGGAGCCGATATTCCGTCACCGTTGGTGAATTACGTCCCGCCTAAGCACCACGAGGTGACTTCCACCGCTACCGACGGCCCTCAAAATTCACGCGAGTAGCATGCCCGCCCGATCCGCCGACAGGCACCGACCCGAGGCCCGCTGCCGCAGGCTCTCGATCTTGTCGCCCGCAGTCACAGCCACGGGCACGACATTCTGGGCGGCCATGGTGTTGCAGAGTCGCTGAGCGGCTTGATCTTGTGGAAGACGACGGCAGGGGCCCAATCGAGAACGACGAGTAAAGCTCAGCCCGCAACGAGCAAACAATGAAAGCGTCTGCCATACATGCTGACCTAGACCAGATCCTGCAGGGGGCGTTTACTGCGTTCCATGATGGGTTTGCTGGGGAATCCTGGCTTGGCAAAGAACGGGACTGCGTGAACCGGTTTGTGATGGGCTACTTGGTCGCCGCCTGCTCGCCCGGGAGGCTGCTCGAGCACCCGACGCAAATTAGCATCGAAGTAGCCGTGAAACAGCCTCCCTGGGTTGGCGAAAAGAAGACGGCCCCCAAGGACGTCGTGATCTGGTCAAAGCCCTTCATGAGCTGCTGGAACCAGAACGGAGACTGGAATGCCGTTCATGCCCCGCTGGCTGTCATTGAGTGGAAGATCCATCGCTTGGGGACGAGGAAGAGGAACCCCGAGCGTGATCTTGAGGGTGACCGAAACTGGGTGCGGGCTTTTTCACGTGAGAATCGCGGGAGTGTTGGCTACTCGGTGTTTCTGGACTTCACCCGGGCTGGAAAGAGCTCTGGAAATCCATGCGAACTGGCTGTGTCTCGGTGCCATGCAGGCAAGTGGCAAGACGCGTGGCTCAAGCTGCCGGAATGACCGGCGAAATTCATTCCCGCTAAATATCCAGAATGATTTAATCGCAAAGTAGCTTGGGCGAGTTAATTCCCCTAAAACACCTTGAGTGGTTTTAGGGCTAATTCCTCCCCGGCTCCCGCATGACTCGCCGGGCTCGTGAGTTCACAACCTCCTGCTCCGGCCGCGAATAGATCCCCGGCTGGTCGGCACTGAGAACCCGCCCTGACGCCCATGCTCGTAAGTCCTCGACCTTATCGCGGGCAGTCACCGACACTGGCACGACGTTCAGACTGGCTTTGACCAGGGGCACGTCCAGAAGACTCGCGAGCCGGCAGCAGGATTTAATTTCAGCCCCAGTCCAGCCCGTGTCATCTGGCTTGGGTTGCTTGGCATCCAGTCCGTAGTGCTGGATATAGATCTCCCAGATGGCTTCCCGCTGCTCCTGGGCGGGCAGGTCTATGAAGAACGTCCCGTCGAACCTTTCAGCCCTTGCGAATTCCGGTGGCAGCTTCGAGATGTCGTTGCTGGTCCCGATGAAGAACACGTCTGACTGATGGTCCGAAAGCCATGTCAGCAGGCTCCCGAAGACTCTGGCTGTGACGCCCGAGTCTGTCTGGCCTGAGCTACCCGAGCCAGCAAGGGCTTTCTCCAATTCGTCGCAAAAAACAATACACGGACTCATTACGTCGGCCAGTCTCAGTGCCGCCCGAACGTTGCTCTCCGACTGGCCGACGAGCGAGCCGAGCAAGTTCCCGATGTCTAAGGTCACAGTTGGGCGGCCAGTTTCGTTGCCCAGAGATTTTGCGAAAGCACTTTTTCCGCAGCCAGGAGGAGAGAGCAAGAGGACACCGCGGGGACGGTTGCTGGGCTGGTTTTCATTCTGCCGCCTCATGGCCCGAAGACAGAACGCCTTGAGATTCTCCAAGCCGCCGAGCTGGTCGAACTTCTCGTCGCCCCTGTGGATACTGACCAAGCCGGACTTCTTGAGTTGCCCGGCCTTGATCTCCCAGAGAGTTTCGGCCTTGAGGGTCCCGTGTCTGACCAACGACAGGCTATAGGCATTCTCGGCTTCGCTACGGGTCAGGCCCTTTGCGGCATCTATCACGCGGCCAAGATTTTCACCCTCGGGAAGTTCTCCGTCTTGGGTGGCTATTCCCTGGGCGATCTCTTCCAGCTGGTTATGGTCCGGCAGTTCATGGTCGACAACGGTGAAGAGCTTTTCGAGTTCAGCAGGGATCTGGACGACAGGGGCCAGGACGATCACGACGCACCGGGAATTCTTGCCAGCGTGGATCTGCCGTGCGAGGGCTTGGATGATCTCAACGCTGCCCAGAAATCTGTTCAGGCTCTCGAAGATCGCGAGCGTCGTCCCGGAGCCATTTGCGACGTGAGGCAGAGCCCGGATGGTCGCGAGTGGGTCTTGGGTGTCTGTCACGCCCGGCATCTGGATGGGCTCAAGTGGAAAAGTCATGCCGCGGTCGCAGTCCCATGTGCCGAGTCTCCAGCCTTCGGTGCGGCACAGGCTGGTCAGTTCCCGGATGGCTTCTTGGGGCTCATGGGTTTGGATCCAGATGCCGGTGAAGCACGCTGAAACGAGTTCGCGGAGGGTGCTGGAGAGGGTGTTCGTGGGAGGGCGTGTCGCTGTGGGTTCTCGGGTTGTGGTGGAGTTGGATTTGGGCATGGATGTTTCCTGATGTGATGGGACGGGGTGGACGGCGGCTCGATGTGCACCCAAGCCGCCGCCCAACCCTCGCGAATTCGCAGGTACGAGGGGTTACGGCCTACGTGCCCTGCCTGAGCTGCTCGCCAGTGCTGGTCTGGTTGAAATACTCTGGCTGTAGGTGCTCTCGGCCAGCCACACCAAGGGCCCGCTCCAGATCACGGGTGGCGTCCTTGCACGAGCTCCCAGTGAACCCCGTGGTCTTGATGCTCGTGGCTCCCTCAGGGCTCACGGTGATCTCGATCTTTTTCTCGCTCATGCAGCACCTCCGACATGAACGGTGACGCGAACACTTCCGTCTTCGAGGCGGGTTTCAGAGCACGTATGGCCCTTCTTGCGGGCTTCGATCTTGGTTTTTTCGACCGCGTAGCCTTGGAGGAACTTGTTCAGCTCCTCCTGCCGGCCCCAAGCCCCGTTGTAGTTGTCGTAGGAGACTTTCCCCGAGCTGGTATCGCAGATGACGGGGTAGCTCCACGCCTGCAGCTGGATGCACAGGCCCGTAGCTGTCGCGTTGAAGAGCCTGACGGTCTTGTGTTCGGGCGTTGCCAGCTGGAGGCGAACACAGGCAGCCCGAATAGCCTGCTCATCTCTGATTTCAGTTTTGATTTCGACTATGTGGCTCAAAACGGGAGCCCTCCTTCATCGTTGGTAGTGGGGAAGTGTTGGTTGGTTGGCTCGGCCGGGCTTGGGGACGCGGGCGAATAAGTGCCCGGTGAATAGATATCTATTGCCCGACTGGCTCCCGGCTGTTTCGTAGGTTCAAGCCGGTTTTTCTGGGTTCTGGGGTCACGGGAAACGATCAGGCCGACGCCAGTTGCACAGACTTCATCCACGAGCATCGCTGCCAGTTCGGCGTCTTGAGAGCCTGACCGAGTGACCAGCCAGATAGCCGCACAGCCCATGGCCAGCACAGCCACCACGACGAGCAGTGGTGCGACAGCCTGAACAGCCGCCGCCCAGGCTGAATCCCGTGAGGCAAGCGTGCCCAGATGCTCGAGGTGCTTGGCCAGATGGGTCCGCTCATTGGACAGTGCCTCAACAGCCTCCAGCAGCTTGACGTGCTGGGTGACCTGAGTACTGGCGGCTTCAGCGGCGATCTGTGCAGCCCGTTCGAGAGCCCGATTTGCAGCTTCCGTCTTGGGATCAGGCCCGCGGGTAAACCAGCCAGCGTTCGCGTGGTTGGTCGAGAGAATCAGCAGGAGTATTAGGGGCCATGCTTTTCTGGCAGCCCACTTGAGGGCCACCCGGGCACCACTGAGTCCGCGGGCGATGAGCCAGTAGCCGAGAGAAGTTGCGATGGGAAGAACGAAATTGGAGAGTGAGTTTTTCATAGGCGGTTCCGTGGGGTGTGGGGATGGGGGCCGCGTTTGTGTCGGTGGCCAGCTTGAAAACCAGACGGGGCCTTGAGCCGATCGAGCAGCCGGGCGACGAGGTCCTGAAGAGCACGGCGAATCCGGTTTTCACGGGCGAGCATCACGGCCAGCCCAGAGGCCAGCAGTGCACAGAGAAGGGTCGAAGTCGTCACGGGTAGGGGATCTCCTGGAGAAGGTGGTTTTCTGGGGTCACAACGAGTAGCCGTCAGTTCCGGCAGGCGAGTTCGGCCATATCAACAGCCACCCACCGGTCATGTTCGAAGCCAAAGACCGCCACTTCGCGGAACAAAGCAGTGGGGACGGGCGTGGGAGTGAATCGCCACGTGTCGGGATCAGCACCGAGCTCGAGGCCGGCAACGAGAAGGCCAAGACAGACGCTGGGCTTAGTGCCGGCGATCTGAGAGAGCTCCGGGAAGATGTACGGTGCAGAAGTTCCCGGCACTGTGATCCTGACCAGACCGCCTTGGGCCTTGGCGGTGATCAGTTGGCCGAGCTTGCCGGGGATCGAGCACTTCGTCGCGGTGGGCTCCCATTCGGGACTGGTCGAGAACCAAGCGACGGGTTTTTCGTTGGGTGGGACGTGGGCGGTGCTGGGCCTGATGTGTCCCGAGTTGATGATCGAGCGGAGTTTCGCGGCGGTTGTGAAGTGGAAAATGTGTTCAGGTGGCTCAGGGCCGGGAGGGAGTTGGTCGGTGCCGGAGAAGGGGATCGGATGGACGTGGATTTGCATGGGGTGTGTACGCAGTGGTGGCGTGGAGTGTGGCAGGAAAACAAGCCGCGGAAAGAAGTCAGCGGCTAGAGAAGAGCCAGCCAGCAAGACCGGCTGACGGCACAGACAGCTACAGTGAATATGCCAGGATTTCGGTCCGAATTTAGCGGGCGATGATGATCGACGAGGCTTGCGTCACCGGGCCGTCAAGTCATTGCGGCTAGTCCTACTAATCGGCGTAGTCGCAACTGGTGGGAGTCTCAGTCGCGAACGTTGGGCTTTGTATCGAGGGCTCTTGGCCGCGTATCCAGCTTGTCGCTTGGGACTTTCTCAGTTGGCGAATCGGGGTGATGGAGGTACTTGATGCACAGAATGCCCCAGACGGTACCTACCGGTATGAATATGAGCCATACGTAACAGGTATACCGAAGGACTCGTAGGATCAGACTGCAAAGGGGACCAAAGCGTTGAATGCGAGCGGCTGTTTCTGGAAACGGATTTTGGCTGATCGCTGCTGCCAAAAGCACACCCATTGAGACAGCGATCGCAGGCCACGCATAGAGATGGTTCGTCCCGTTTTCATCGAGCGGTATGAATCCAAGGAACGGGGGCGAGAACCCGATGCTGAATATTGCTCCGCCCAAAATACGCCATAGAAAATTGCCGAGATCCCAGCCATCATCATCGCTGTGGAGAAGTATGGTTGCGTAGGAGCCGATGGCGATTGCACACAACCCAATTTCGAGAATAAGCCGGAGCGACGGGGTACTTCTTTTGGGTTTCATTTCCTCGTGCTTGCTCGACGGAGTGAGCTCCGCTACTGCCTGCTGCTGGAGGGCACGCGAGCATAGCACAATCGGGGGGTGGCTCGGTGCTGCGGCTGTTGTGTTCGGAGAGAAAAACACCCGGCGAGAAACTGGTTTTTCGGGCAACTATGATTGCGGCTCACGATACACGCCTATACCCGGAGCAACCGCCATGACCGCCGACAACGCTGACAAAAAGCCCACCAACTCTGCCCCCAAGAAGAAGCCAGCCACCAAGGCCGTCAAAAAGCCAGCAAGCAAGAAGCCAGCGGAAGCTATCACGACCAAGGCAGACCTGATTCGGAAAGTCGCGGGGATCATCAAGGCGAAGGGTGAAAAGCCCCGTCCGACCGAGATTGTAAAGATCCTCACGGCAGAGGGCGTCACGGTTGCTGCGGCACAGGTTTCGATGACCCTGAAGGCCGCCGGGTATCGCCCGCTCAGGAAGCGTCGTAAGAACAAGAAGACTGCTGAGGGAGCTGCCGCGAAGAAGGCTGTTGGTGCCGGGCGTGCGATTCAGATCTCCATCGATGACTTGCTGGCGGCCAAGAGTGTCTCGGGAGCGTTCGGCGGCACGGACAAGGCGATCGCGGCTCTGCAGGCTCTCAAGCAGTTCGAGGGCTGATCCCGTGTTGTCGTGAAGCCAGCCTACCCGCCATGAGCTTTCCTGACTTAGCACCGTGGTTCGACAACGTTTCTGACGACTACGACGAATTGCCTGTGGGTGAGCACGACGTTTCTTATGACGAGTAGGGCGGTGACGTAGGCCGCTATGGCGACGCTCGTTACAGCCGAGCCAAACGAATAGGGACGCAGGGTGCAGTACGCGTTGGGCAGTACCGCTTCCCCTGCGTCCCGTTCGTAACAGCTTAAAGTCCGCAGATCAAAGCCCGGAGACTTCGAGATTGCCCGGAAAGCTTGCCGCTAGACGGGCTGCGTAGCTTGCCGGGCAGGCTGACGTGGGCTTCTGTCGGAACTTGCTCGCTTGAGTTCCTCCATCCGCCGGTAGAACGACGATTGTCCCTTGCCAGTTCTCGCGGACCAGGCCTTCAGTCGATCCTCACGGCTGGTGTGGGCAATCACGATATCGCGGACGAGACACCTTTCAGCCTCGATTTGCTCCGTGCGGGTGATGTCACGTAGTTCATGCTCCTGAGGGACCACCGATTGCTGGACGCCGGCGTTAATCAGGTCATGCCAGTGAGACTCGCTCCGGCCGGACTTCCACAGGCGGAAATCCCCCAGAGCCTTGTCCACAAACAGCCGCACGGACGGCCGAACGCCCAGAGTCCGGCAATGATCGATGAGAACTTGGGCCACCTGGATCGCATCACCAGAGTCAACGCCACGAGGAGACGTCGATGCGATCTCATAGATAGCTGCCTCCATTTCCTCGTCTGTTGGCTCGAACCCCACCACGTGCACCCGGTCCTGTAGGGCATCGAGCACCTGATTGGAATGACCTGCAAGCTGGAGGTTGCTGATGGCGATGATGCTCCCCTCGAAGTACGCCACCCTGTCCATGGAGTTCGTCTTGTAGCGAACTGTCCGGGTACGCGATCCGTCATGGGTGGTCCCGAGGGCAGCCAGGAGGATCTGCAGGGCTTGGGGCTGTTCGAAAATCGTAGATACGTCATCCAGAACGATGACCGACTGCGGGTTCTCCTCGATCAGCTCGAAGAGGCCGACGGGCGTGACGACACCATTTGAGTAGGCGTACCGCTGGCCCAGACCCTCGAGCGTCGTCCTGATCAGGTACGTTTTCGACGATCCGGGGCGGCCAT
>Ga0164294_10005247_pt1 | contig 11140 bp, 9 predicted proteins | sample GEODES005metaG_FD_111479 | JGI IMG/M metagenome (GOLD analysis project Ga0164294, IMG submission 111479) | Oligotrophic lake water microbial communities from Sparkling Lake, Wisconsin, USA - GEODES005 metaG | ecosystem: Environmental > Aquatic > Freshwater > Lake | place: USA: Sparkling Lake...
CCAACCCCCCCTGCTCCTCATCGCTGCCACTCCAGCCATGGTGCGCGCGCGAAGGGCGACGGCGAGCTCGAGGTGTCGCACCGCACAGATAATAAGAAGATCTCGAGCCGAGAGACCATTTTTCATTTTTGTTGTGGGGAAAGTTCCTCGTGACGGACGAATTTCAAGCGGGTCTTGTGCGTGTTATCTTGTCAGTCTTTTCTCAGCCGAATCTTGGTGGCGCGGTGCTTGACTTGACTTGACTTGACTGGGCTTGACAAAGATTGAGTCTTCGAGAAGACCGAGAAGCAGTTCCTGTACCAATGCGCGACTCGCACAAAGCCCTCGTAGCGGGCGCGGGTGCGGGTAGCGTGGAGACGGTCGTCACAATGCCTTTCGAAGTCACCAAGAATCGCCTGCAGCTCAAGTGCGGGCCACCGGGCATGCTGGCGTCGATGGCAGACACTATTCGACGTGCCGGCGTCGGCGGCCTCTATTACGGCATGCAGCCGGCAATCGCGCAGGTGGCTGGCAAGACAGCCCTGCGCTACGTAGCCTATGAGGAGTTTCGCAGTCACACAGGCAACGCCTTGTTGGCGGGGACACTCGCCGGCCTTGTCGAGGCGCTGGTGTGGGTTGCTCCAACAGAGCGGCTCAAGGTGCTGCGCCAGACGGAGGTGGGCGGTGCGGCGGGCTCAGGCGGCACCGCATCGGTGGCCCGCGCGGCTGCACGCGTGCTCGCACAGCAGGGTGTCACCGGCCTCTGGCTAGGCGCCGGCCCAACGGCAGCGAGGCAGATGGTTGCCAACGGCGCGCGCTTCGCCGTCTTCGAACAGATGAAGACCTATCTCACGGCGTGGCAGGCGCCCGCGCCGGCGGTTCTCGCCGGCGGCTGTGCGGGCGTCTTCAGCGTGATGCTCACAAACCCGGTCGATGTGGTCAAGACGCACATGCAGGCGACTCCGCTCACGGCGGGCAGCGGCGGCACGCTCGTCGCCGTGCGCGAGCTCGTCGCCTCCGAAGGGCTGGGCGCCTTCGCGCGCGGCTTGAGCGCGCGCGCGTGGAAGATTGGGCTCGGCCAGGCCGTCATCTTTGGCACGTACGATGCGGTGCGCAGTCAATTGTAGAATGTAGAAAAGCGAAAAGGTGTGAATTCTTTGAGACCGCAGACGCCCGGCGGGCCGGCGCGGAGTTGAGAGGTTCAGGGGTTGTCCACGTCCGGTCTGAGCCGGCACGATCTTGCCCGAATATTATTATACAGTGCACGGCCGCGCGATACTTAACGCGCCCGATTAGCGATACCTTCCGATAGGACCCCCAGCAAAACCGAAAACGCGTCGAGTTACGAGTAGTACTGGCAGCAACCATTCGGTGTGTGGTTTATAAAATCCTGCTCGCAGCTCGAGTCACTTTCCATCGGCAACGGCATTCTGCAATCATTCTGAGAAATGCATAATGGCGCGCTGAAATGTACGCGCCCGGGGCGCACGACCGGCGAAACCTCAACGAAAAAAACCTTGAGGGCCACGCCCCTCCTCGACACCTAATCCTGCGTGCCCTCCTTACTTCCTACTGGATCCGAGATGGATGCCGATTTTCACATTCCGTGAAAAGGACTTCCCAACGCGGCGGTCGCGAAAATGCTCGGAAGTCTCGTGAGCGAAACCCCGACCGGCCTTCGGCATGATGCGCATCAAAATCGTCTGCGGAGCGCTGGCACCATGGTCCAGTGGGTTGCGTGCATCAGCATCCATGTCTTGTTTGAGCGTCTCGGAAGAGCGCCGGCTCTTACGAGGAGTTTTAGAAGAGGCTCTCAAGGGAACACATCGCAAAAGACTTGCACTGGAGCAGCAGCTCGAGCGGCATCAAGAGCCTCAAATATTGGTGGGTTTGGCTGACGAAGACAAAGCTTCAAAGGCGCGCAGCAAAGCAGCAAAGGCGCTTGAGCAGCTCCCGGTGCGCCTTGCCGAAGCAGATGCTGCAAACGAGCGTCTCACTGAGATGCTCGGCTGCTTACGTACGCGTGATGCGCCACTCTCGATGCTTCGCCGCGAGATGGAAGAGTTTGGTTTGGCTGCGCGGCTCCAGAGCTTTGACGTGGAGGCGATGGCGCGCAGCCAGTGGGGCCGGCCCGATGGTTTCGATGGGCTTGTGATCGAGAGCCAACGTGGCGTGCCGATCCTGATCGCCAGGCGCTCGTTCAAGGACGCGCTGCTGCGCCGGATTTGTCGTGGGAGCGACCTTTGGTTCCAGGTGCGCGAGGGCAGCGGCTCGCGTGTGCTCCTTCGGACGTCGATGCTGCCTAACTTGGCGAGGTCACCACGCGAGTGCATGGAGATGGCTGCGGATTGCGCCGCGTTTTTTTCTGACTGGCGGTGCTCGATCGAGGACGTCGGAGTCATGTTCACCGACTCGCGGCACGTAGCAAAGCGCGGCACCAGGGTGGGGCAGCTTCGAGACTCGAAACGTCTCGGCTTTCTCCGGGCGCGACCCGAGCGGGTTGCTGAGCTCGCGAGGGATGCGCAGGAGGAGCAGGGATGGATGTAGACAGGCGGAGTTCGAAAGCCATGTGCCATTTGCCGCCGGAGTCAACGCGCGTACTCGTACTCGTATGCGCGGAGGCTCATCAGACCCGGACATCCGGAGAGCGAGCGCGAGCCGCGTGTGCGGATAGCTCGTGCTCTCGAAAGACGAGAGCAGGGAGCGAGGAGCAGGAGGTTGTCATGCCTGCATGTGCACGACAGAGTCGAATCATATCCGCATGTGGCACATGGAGCTTGGACGGTTCGGATGTGCCGACATGAACCTGGTGCACGGGTTACTCAATATACTTGTTGCTCTACTAAATAGATTAGACTTGTTGCTCTGCATATGATACTTTCCCGGCGCCCGGGAAGCGCCCGGGCCAGGATTCGATCATTCGCGTCGGGAAGATGTGATGTTCGTGCATGTGTTCGTGTGGCCCGGGCCCATCGCGCATCGCCATCGCGCATCGGATGATCCGCATGGATCGATGCGGCATGGCATTATGGCGGGGTCAGCCACGGGGCAAACGCAGCTCTTCGCACCCAAACAAGCAAGCTGAGATCGGTGTGAGCAATCGATGTGAGCAAGCAAGCATTGCGGTGTGACTTTCTTCTGGCATTAATTAAGCCCTGGAATGTGAAACGTTTCTCGCTCGTTCCCTGCGTGAAAAGAAACGATTTTTTTCGGCGGCGTCGGCCCGACGGACGGCCGCTTAGCGCTTTACAATGGGGAGCGAGTCGGCCTCCCTTGAATGCAGCGAGCAGATCACATTCGAGCCGTCGCCGCAGCTCAAGTGCACTGAGCCCGACCCGCCTCCACAGGAGATGGACGATGACGCGGCCGCGCTGCTCCTCATGTTCTCCAGCAGGCCGCCAAGAGAAGAAGCTGGCCAGACCTCTGCAGAGCCGCCTGACCTGACACTGCCTCAGGCGGTGCTGCCTGCGTCGAACGAAGGCGCGCGCTCGCCACATTCACTGCAGTCGCCGGCGAACACACCGGGCTCCGTAAGCAAGCGCGCCGTCGTCAAGGTGGACCGCGTGCTTCGCTGCGGCGCTTGCGAGGGCTGCAGGAGAGCAGACTGTGGCCGGTGCCCCAACTGCCGCGACAAGCCCAAGTTTGGCGGCGCGGGGGTGAAGAAGCAAGCGTGCCAGCACCGCCGCTGCCTGCAGCCGACGCGCACCGGTGGTGGCCAGTGGGCGATGCGACCCCCCAACCAGCAGGACGGCGATTCGGATGGCGATGTAACGTCGCAGGACTCGACGGCGCCTTACGGTGCGAGCTCGCCGCTGCACCGGACGGGGACCAACTCCGACTATGACGCCTCCACCTCCGCTTCCGCGCACGCGCCGTATCATAGCTCGTCCCTCAGGGGGGCGTCGCAGGTGCCGTACCCGAAGCCTGCCTCCGTCGATACAGGCGCCGGCGACAGCGACCGCGCGACAGGCACGCACAATACGCCGACCCTTTCGCCGTTGAACTCCGCTCCGCGAGCGGTACCGATCGAGGCGGACGAGTTCAAGCGCAAGGGGATGTACTCGCCCAGCATAGCCGCGGCAGAAGAGCTCGGTGAGGTGCGCGTTGGCTCGGCAGGATCGCAAAATCGCGACCCCTCGGAGCTGGACGAGCAAACGTCGTACTCACCGAAGCGCTCCCGATCCGGACGGCCCACGACGCAGTTCTCCACCGCATCACTTCGTGCCGCCGCCTGAGCGCTGCCGCCCGCGTGGCGCTCTGGCAGCCGCAGTTGGGTGCTGTGATGTGGTCGCCGCGCGTCATAGCCCTCCCGCAGACCTTGTCTGGCGGTTGGGCCCGCCTCACTTTGCCCATTATTCGCCGAGGCGGTTGTGCGGTCGGCTCGGTGCCTTCGCGTGAGGGCGCCGATGGCAACCGCAACGGCCAACCGCTTCTCGCCTGCCGCTTCGAAGAGAGGCGAGCGGCGCCGTGGCCTGCATGCAGCGGGTGTGGAAGCAGTGGAGAGGCTCGGCGCAACCTGTGCGCTGTTGCTTTGCTGGTGGTGTGCATGGTTGGCATGTCGTGGCGTTTGGCATGATGATCAGGTGCCATGAGATGATGGTGATTGGGTGTGCTATGCTCGTGTGTGGCGTCCGTCCATGCGAATTCGTTATGTCATATGTGCGCGCTATAATATTGTGTATGGCCGGCCTTATAGAGAGCGCGGTTGGATCTACTCCTCGCCCACCTCCGCGTTACGCTCCGGGCGTGTTGCTCCCCTCCACGTCGGGTCGCCCCCCCCAGCGGCGCGGATGATTCGGTATTCGCCCGATTCCTAATCCTATTGCTATTCCGTGTTCGTATGACGTATCCGATCCGACCCGACGAAGATGTGTTAGAAAAAGATAGAGACGTGTCGTTCGGCGCGTTTCTCGTGGCGGATGGTTGCGCGGCACACCGGGTGACGAGGGCGCAACAGAGGACTAGGTCCTTGCCATGTGCCGCGACGCTTGAGGCCTCCTGCAGCGCTGGGCTCCCTTGGCCTATCATCCGCTCAAGACACGCGAGCGTCACACGGGCCCGGGGCTTTCGGTCCGAGGGCTCCCGGGCGCGGAGCTTACGGCCACCGGGCTTCCTGGTCGCGTAGGTGCTGTGATGGCCACGCGTGGTGACGTGGGCTGCACAAGCTCCTGCTGGAGCGCATAGATGAGTGGCTCGAGAGGCGCTTGGTCGGGCGGCATGGCCTGCACAGCAGCGGCGAGGCCCTCGGTCGAGGCGCTCGCAGCACGCGCGGCGTCGACACACCGGCTCGCGAGCCATTCCGCCTCAAACCTCGGGCGGGCGCCGTCGACCTTGAGAATGGCCTCCTTGAGCAGCTGGCGCGGCACTCCTGCCACGGTCGACGCGCCTCCCTTTGTCTTGCCCTTGCCCTTAGACGCTTTAGACGCTTTGGCGTGCGCCTTTCGTAGGTCGGCCTCGATTTGACCGGCGAGGTCAGTGTCCGTGCGAGCAGAGAAGCGGCGCAGAGGCTCGGCGAAGAGGCGCGTGAGTAGCTGCTCCAGTGGCAGATCAAGGTCCGCCATCAGCGCCTCCACCTTCGCGGCCGCCTCCGGGCTCCACGTTTGCTCTCGCTGCGCAGCTTCGATCGCCTTGAGCGCGGCCGCTCCATAGACGCGCGTCAACATCTCGGTGAGCGCGTGCTCGGGAGTGGCAGCGTCCACCCGGAGCAGCGCGGCACGCAGCACGTGCGGCGGCAGGCTCATCTGACGTGCTTCGAGCTGCAGTGCGTTGTCGATCTCGCCGCCGCCGGGCAGGCCTGCATGGCTGACTGGAGCGTTTGGATGGCGCGTTTCGAGGAGGAATGCGAGCGCCGAGCGACGCACCGAGGCCTCGACCTCATCTCGGAGCGTGAGCGCCATCCAGAGGAAGACTCTTTGGACCTCACACTGCGCAGGCGAGAGCCCGTGACCGTCGCACGGATCCTTTGGCGCTGGCTCGAAGTGCTCCACCTTGATCGACTCGGCCGACACGCCGCCGCTCTCGCGCTGCAACGTACGCACGAGTTGGTTACGCTGCGCGGCCGAGGCGCCCAGCAGCACCGACGGCAGCTTCTCGAGCACTGTCGTGAGCGGCACGCGTTCCTTGGTCGCCGCCGCTGTGACCGTGCGGTGCAAGCTCGTCAGCGCCTTGTGCACCTCCGCAAATGTGGCCGCGGGCAGGCGGCCGAGGCACACCATCAGAAAGATAGAAGCCTGGGGCTCGCGATCTCGGCGCCGCCACATAGCCGCGTGCAGGTTGTACGTGTCGGCGCACAGCAGCCCACGATGCATAGGCTTCTTCGTGTGCGAGACGCCGCCATAGCCCCCGGGTCGGCGCCCTCTGGAGGCCGCATCGACGGCGGCCTCGGCGGCGGTGTACACGGCTTGGGACGCGGCGGCAGCCTCCTCGAGTGCTTGATGTCGCTGCGTGAGAAATGCGGCCACGAGCTCCTGCAGCGCCATCGCGGTCACACCCTCACTCCCTATCGTCGGCTTGCCATTCAACCCGCCCGGCATAGACGCGAGCTTGCGTTTCAGGTCATGCCAGAGCCGGCGCACGGCGCCGCGCAACTCCTCGAGTGGCCATTGCTCGGGCCGAAGTCGGATCAGGCCGCCGAATGAGCTGCCGCCCTTGTCGCCCAATTCCGAGACGCGCCCCCTCAGGAGCAGCTCCGAGACCGGCTTGTCCTCCTTTCGGAGTTGCTGAGGCGGCGCCGAGGCACTACCTTCGAAGAGCACCTCAGCCGCCTCGGCGCCAGTGGCCGTTGGCTCGAAGTCCCCATACTCGTCGTTGCTTTCGAGGCTGAAGAGAGGTGGTGGGAGCGCCAACGCGCTCGCTGCGCCGCCCGCTGCGCCGCCCGCGGCGGCCTTGGCGACCTCAAGGGCAGAGTGGAGCGCGACAATGTCGCGCACGAGCCTGCCGACGACGGCGCCGACGCGCTGGCCGCGCCAGCCTGGGTCGAGGTAGAGCACGCCTGCAGTCGAGTCCGCAGCCCAGTCGAGCCCGTTCGGGTACATCAGCCGGCTCTCGCCGCCGGCGAGCAGACGCGTGAGCTCGTCTCGTTCCTGCTTCATCGTGCGAAGCTCCACCTGTGTGCGCGCGACCGTGTCTATTGAGAGCTTATGAGCCTCCTTGGGCACAGTGGCAGACACCAGCTCGTCGTACGCACTCTTGACCTCGTGCAGCTCCTTCTTCATCTCCAAGTCGTCGTTGATCAGCGTCGTCTCCCGAAGCTTCATCTCCCTCACCTCCTGCCTGAGCTTCATCATCTCGTGCATCTCTGCCTGTGCCTGCCGGCGCGCGTTCATAGTCTCGCCCGTCCATAGCTCAACCGACTTGCCGAGCTCGACGTTCTTGAGCTCCATCTCATGGACCTGCCGCTGAGACTTGGCCAGCTCTGCGCTCAGTCGCTGCACCTCCTGGCGCAGCTCCCCTACCTCCCCATTGGCGGCGTGCACGTGCGTTTCCGTCTCGCCGATCCGGGTCATGAGCATCTCACGTTCGGCCGCGTGGTCGGCGCGCAGGGCGGCGAGCAGCTGACGCGCCTCGTCCTGCATGAGTGCTAGCCGCTCCGACAGCGCGTCCACGCCTGACGAGCGCGCGCGCGCGTCGTAAAGCGCTCTCTCGTAAGCCTCCTGCACTGCGAGCAGCAGTGGAGCGTACGATCCGTTGGCCGCAATAAAGTGGCCGAAAACGCGGCGGAAGACGCCGAGGCGGTCATCGATGAATGTCCCGCTCGCCGGGTTCGCATGCCGCAACTCCTGGCGCACGAAGTGCAGCAGCTTCTTCAAGAACTCGGGGTCGTGCGCCGCCTCATGCGGCCGCCGGAGCTGTGCGACACCGAGCTCTTCGAGGCCCGGGTTTGGCAGACCGTACGCATTGGCGGCGGCCGAAGTGGCTGCCGCGGCGGTTGCTGCGGAATCATGCGGCACGTTTGCGGTCTTGCTCTGGCTGTCCATGCGAGGCGATGCGGGCGCTGAAGGGTGGAGCAGCAGGCGTGCAGTCCGGTCGAGTTGGAGCCGGCCCGCGAGCGCTCCTTTGCTGACTGCGTCGCTGCGGGACGTGTCTGAGAGTGGAAATGGCGGTGGCGCGCGAGGCGTCAAACCCATGGGCGTGCTCTGCAGCCATGGTCGTGCCGACTTCGGAGTGCGAGCCTCCATAAGCTGATGACCGGACCTCTGCCGTTACAAGCAAGGGCGAACGTCGTGATTCCATGCAGATCCGTGGTAGCCGTTTACTTGTAGGGTAAATGACTTTTTATTTACGGTGCCGCGCGTGTGCACAAGTCGCCTCGCTGGGCCCTGCGGAGGACACGGATTCGGTAGCAGTCATCCCGTCCCAGTCATCCCGTCCACCTGTCGTACCTCATCAGGAGAGCATTTGCTGCGCCATGCCAGCAAGAGAGCCCTTACGTTCGGTGCTCAGCTCTAGCGCTCTGCGGATTCACGAGCAGAGGATGTCCGAGATGGCGCTGCTTGGCCCCTTCGGCGGCCATGCTAGCAGCATGGGCCACCGAGGTATCGTCACCGGTGCCGTACCAGTCGGAAAGCGCGGGACGAAATCTCACGACATCGCTTCGCACTCCATCCGCCCGCCTGCTCCAGCGTGGCCGGCTGTGGCAGACGAGGAGAATCCAAGTGCCGAGTACCACAGCATTATGCTTGTCAAGCTCGCCGCGCAGTGGGAGCTGCGCAAGTTCTACGAGCGCAAAGGGCTGCAGGTGCCCACGATTCCCAGCCAGCTGGACCGGATGCGCAGCGAGGCAAAGGCAGCGCTGAAGCAGGCGTCGTCGTCGCCGAACCTGCTCGGATCCGCGTCGGCGCCCGCCCTTCATCGCCGAGCGCCTCCGCCACCGGGCGCAACGCGCGCGCCTCCACCACTGCCGCCGCGCACCGTCGCACAAGAGCGCCACTTTGACCCATCGGGCGCTCGGGTCGCCGAGCCACCGCCAGAGGCGGTCGACGCGGATCCGCCGCAGCCGCCGGAGCCAAGGTTCCTCGTGCTCGCAAGGCGCAGGGGCCTCTTCGACGATGTGCGTCTGCTCGAGTCACTGTATTCAGCGCCACGTCATCGCAAGGCACCGGCCAACCCGAACCCGCTCGAGCGCAGCTACACCCGCGCTGTCCAGCGCCAGATCGACGACATGACCTCCGAGCAAACGATGCTACACGAACGGCTGCCATCGTCGCCCGCGTTCCGGATGATGCCCGAGGGCAAGCAACAACGGCTTTTGCGTATTTGTCAGGAGATAGGCAGCAACTGCAAGGTCACATGAGCATGTGGGGTTTGCGTCATCATCATGTTCAACTCACATTTTCCGTTACAGAGCTGCGAACTTACGAGGCAGGCGCAGCGCCGGAACAAGACCCCCGCTGTCTGCTCGAACGCCTTCAGAGTGGAGCGCGACGTGCGCAGCCGAGAGGGATCCATGCTCATCAGCCCGCGCGATCCGCATCCACCGCCCGAGCGCAATTCACAGTCGTACGGCTCGTGGGAGTGCATTCATTGCAAATGCCTCCGGCCCGAAAACGAGATCGTCTGGGGCACAGTGGATGAAGCGGCCAAGTGGCGGCCAGAGTGCATCCACTGCCGAGCATCGACGCCGCTCCCTCCTGTCAGCAGCAGGCAGCAGACGCCGCCGCGCACTGGCACACCTCTTTCGGCCACCATGCCACGCACTGGCAGCCCTCTCGGGGGGGCCCGCTCGCCACGCTTCCAGGCCCTCTCTCCGCTGTCACCAAACAGCCCTTCGGCCCGGTCGGAGCCACCGACGATGCGCACCTTTGGCGGTACCGGCGGCCTCGGCGGCCTCGGCGACATGAGCGTTACCCGGCCGCTCACGACCATGTCCCACGTGCGCCAGGCCAATAGCTATGAGGAGCGCTTGGGCCTCTCCCGGCGTGGACTGCGCGGCATGACGCCGATCACGCCGAGCAACCGCGGTTACGCCGTTCAGATCGCGGCCGAAATCAAGGCTGCGAGGAAGCGCGGAGAAGATCCGCCTCTGCCCGCCTCAAGCCGTGAGGCGGCCCGGCCCCGGCCTCCCCTGGTGTCGGCCCGTGGTGCCTCGCTCGCACCGCCCTCGCCGGCTTCGGCGCGCCTCTTGCACACGGATCGTCTGCCCAACACGGCGCCCGCGAGAGTCAGAGATGGGGCCCCCTTGAGCTCGGCCGCACCGCAGAGCCCTCGCTCGCCGCCCCGCTCACCCAGCCCGAGCGGTGGCGGCGCTCCATGGAACCTCTCTCCTTGGCGCCTGACGGCTCCGTACGTAGACATCGATGCGAAGGCCTACAAATGGCCTGTGGAGGGGGCCGGCGCGAGCATGCGTGGGCTGACGCTGCATGGCTCGGGGGGCGGTGGAAGCCCGCGCGGTGGGATCTCGAACGGTGCGGGTGCCCACCGACGCACGAGCGCGCTCTCTTCACGCGCGGGCCTGGACGGGGGCGGCGCCGGAGCGGTAGTAGGCCAACCCTCGCAGCGCCTCGACCGCGCAATGATGCACCAGCTGCTGCGCGAGACCAGCATGACACGCACGGAACTGTACCGGCTCTTCAACCGGTTCAAGGCGCTCTGCAAGCTGAGTGGCACACCGGGCTCGATCAACAAGCACATGTTTAAGGAGGGAGTTTCGTCACTCGCGTTCGAGGATGACAACTTCGTCGATCGTGTGTGGAAGCTTCTCGACGTGGACCGTAGTGGCGCCGTCGAGTGGGGCGAGTTCGTCAACGCGGTCAACGCCCTCGAGACGGGCTCAGCCTTGGACAAGCTGCGCTTCTGCTTCCGTGTGTATGATTCCGACAACAGCGAATCGATCGATAGAGAAGAGCTACATGCGATGTTCTCGTCCATGCTGCTCTGTGCCCCGGGTACCGGCACGCGCATACCCGAGGCGTCGCCAGCGCTCAACGAACTCATTGAGGACTTTGTGAACAGCATCTACGATTCGTTTGACGCGGACCGTAACTCGGCGCTCGACTTTAGCGAGGTGCTCGAGGCGCTCAAGCGCAAGGGCAATGAGATCTCCGACCCTTGGGAGATCTTCGGTCGCACGCTCGTTAGCCGCACGTGAGATTCACTGTGAACCCGTTCGTTGAGCGCGTGTCGGAGCGCCTGTGAACGCGCAGCGGAGAGCTCGTGTCTATAC
>Ga0164294_10005248_pt1 | contig 11139 bp, 7 predicted proteins | sample GEODES005metaG_FD_111479 | JGI IMG/M metagenome (GOLD analysis project Ga0164294, IMG submission 111479) | Oligotrophic lake water microbial communities from Sparkling Lake, Wisconsin, USA - GEODES005 metaG | ecosystem: Environmental > Aquatic > Freshwater > Lake | place: USA: Sparkling Lake...
ACGACCCAGTCCAGAAAGTAACCCTGATCCCCCGGGGCCAGGCCCAGGGCCTCACCTGGTTCTCCCCCGATGAGGACCAGATGCTGGTGAGCCGCTCCCAGCTGCGGGCCAGGATCATGGGTGCCCTAGGCGGCCGGGCCGCCGAAGCCGTGGTCTTTGGCCACGCCGAGGTCACCACGGGCGCCGGCGGCGACATCCAGCAGGTGGCCTCCATGGCCCGCCAGATGGTGACCCGCTTCGGCATGAGTGATTTGGGTCCCATGTCCCTGGAAGCCGGCAACCAGGAGGTGTTCCTCGGCCGGGACCTGATGACCCGCAGCGACATGTCCGATTCCATCGCCAGCCGCATTGATGATGCCGTGCGCCAGATCGTGCAAAGCTGCTACACCGAAACCCTCGCCCTGGTGGATGCCAACCGCGATTGCATGGACCGGGTGGTGGAGCTCCTGATCGAGAAAGAAAGCCTCGATGGCGATGAATTCCGCACCCTGGTGGCCGAATTCACCGAGGTTCCTGTGAAGGAGCGCTTTACTCCCGTGCTCGGCGCAAGCTAAAACCCCACCAGTTCTTAGCAAGAGCCACCTTGCTGCAGAGCCAAAACGTAAAAGCCCTGTCCTGGATTTTCAGGGCAGGGCTTTTTAGATGGCATCTAAACCCTTTCGGGATTGGGGATAGCAGCGTTTAAACATTGCCTTGTGGAGAACTAGACAGTGCGCCAGAGTGCCCGTTAGACGGGGCGAATCGGGCGCTTGTCAATCACCTTGTCGATCAGCCCATAGCCGATCGCTTCCTGGGGGGACATGAAGAAGTCCCGGTCCGTGTCCTGCTGGATCCGCTCTAGGGGCTGGCCCGTGCGATCGGCCAGCTCGGTGTTGAGCTTGTCCTTGAGATAAAGGATCTCGTCTGCCTGGATGCGGATGTCGCTGGCCTGGCCGCGGGCGCCACCAAGGGGTTGGTGGATCATGATGCGCGAATGGGTGAGGCTGCTGCGCTTACCCTTGGTGCCAGCACAAAGCAGGAAGGCGCCCATGCTGGCCGCTAGACCAAGGCAAACGGTCTGCACATCGGGCTTGATGTGCTGCATGGTGTCAAAGATGCCGAGGCCGTCGTAGACGGAGCCACCGGGGGAATTGATATAGAGGAAAATATCCTTGTCGGGATCCTCGGCCTCCAAGAACAGCAACTGGGCCACGATCCGGTTGGCCGACTCGGAGGTCACCGGTTCCCCTAGGAACACGATGCGCTCGCGCAGCAGGCGCGAATAAATGTCGAAGGCGCGCTCACCCCGCCCGGACTCTTCGATCACGATCGGGATCATCGGCTCATCAGGGACTTCCAGACCCGATCCTACCGAGGGCGGCCCACCCATCGGCCGGCGCGGCACGGCGCTATCGTCGTCGGACCATGGCCTGAACTGAGTGGGCGCCTGCCTCACCGTCGCTGACAGCAAGCGCGCCTTCCATCGCGCCTTCCCCTTCGTGATCGCGCCGCTCTATCGGCGCATGGTCGATGAGCTGTTGGTCGAACTGCATCTGTTGAGCCATCAGAAGGGGTTTCGCGCCGAAGGCCTCTTCGCCGTTGGACTGATCCAGGTGTTTGAGAGCTTTTCGAAGGGCTACCGGCCCGAGGAGCAGCGCCAGCCCCTGTTTGAGGCCCTCTGCGGCTCCTCCGGTTTTTCGGCCGGCGATTTTGAAACAGAGCGCCAATCCATGGTGGCGGCCGTCGGGCACCACAGCCTCGAAGAGCTATCGGGCTGGCTAACCAGCGGCGGGGCGGGGGCTCCGGCTCCGATCGCCGACGTGCTCAACGCCGTCAAACAGGCCGATTTTCACTATTCCCGTCTCGCCGCTGTGGGGCTCTTGACCCTGTTGCAGCAGGCGGCTGGCGCCGATGCGCTGGAGCCGGCAGCCCTGCGCCAATCCGCCCACGAGATCGGTGAGGCCATGGGCTTGCTCAAGTCACGCCTCGACAAGGACCTCAGCCTCTACGCCAGCAATGTCGAGAAGATGGCCCAGGCGGTGGAGCTGATGGAAGAAACCGTGGCGGCCGATCGGCGCCGCCGCGAGCGCCAGCTGGAGGCCGCAGCCCAACCGGCAACGCCCCCGCCGGCGCCAACCGAGCCCGGGCCCAGCACGCCCTAGACGCGTCCTAACCCTTGCCAAGGCCAGTTGAAAGCTGGCCTTGGCAAACCAATCCCTAGCGACCTGCAGCCGACTGCGTCCCTCCCTGGCCTAGGGCAATTCCAGTCGCCCGCTCAACTGGCTCGCTCCAGAGCCCAAGGACCAACCGCCCGCAGCCAGGGCCCTGGCCCCGATCCGCAGAGACCTGGAGCGTTTGAGCAAGGGGGGAACTCCCGGCGGCCAGAGCCCCAGGCGGTCCAGGGCCTGGGGTTGGGCCCACAGGCTGAGCGTGCCAGCACGAGAAGGATCCCAGGCAGCCCCTTGAGGGGCGCTGGCCTGATTGGGCTTGGGCTCGGGGCCCAGGAACAACAACAGCTCCCGAGGTTGGGCCGAGCCAGCGGCCCCCTGGGACGCTCCGGGGGCGCGGTTCAACCAACGCCAGCCGCCCACCACGGTGCTTATGGGAATGCTGCTTGTCGCAGTAGTGGTTGGAGCCGCATTGCTTTGAGGTGCAGTGCTTGGTGCAGAGGTGCTTGGTAAAGAAGTGCTTGGTAAAGAAGTGCCGCCGGCACTGCTGCCATCGTCACGCTGCCAAGTGCTGTCGCTGAAAGGTTGTCCCATGCCCTGGCGTTGCCATTGGGCACTCGCTTCCTTCTCCTCCAGCCCCTGGGCGAGCAAGCCTTTGCGCAGACCAGCCAGCAGGGCCCGCCAGTCAGACGCCTTGGCTCCCAGGGCCAGGTGCAACTCCAGGCTCGCTCGATAGGGCCCCTGGGCTTGGGAGCGGAGCCTGAGCTCAAACGGCGCCTGGCGCAGCAAGCCCAGCTGGGCAGGACCCAAGCCATAGCTTTTTTGAAGCGGTTCGCGCACAAGGCGACTGTCCAAAAGGCCATCGACGAGGGGGGCAAGCTGCCCTCCCTGCAGCAGTAGGAGCGCATCGACGTCCTGGCGGGCTGGCGGCTCAAGCCAGGGAGCCGCCGCCTGGGGGCCGGCCGGGCTGGGCCCCAGGGAACTGGCCTGGCCCTGCCAGCTCAGGGCCTTGCCCTCGCCAGCGAACACAAGGCAACCCTGTTGAAAGGGGAGAAACAGCGGGGTGAGCGGTCCCAGCAATTCGCCCAGGGTCGGGCCACTCCAGTAAACCGATTCCGAGCTCTTCAGCTGGTTGATGCACTGGCGCTGCTGGCCCTGGGGCGGCGCGAATTTGAGCCGCAACTGGTCCTGCAACCACTGGCGGTTCAGGGGATCGGCGGCCAAAACCACCAGGTCATCAACCTGCAGGGCCCTGGGAGGAAGGGGCAGGGGGCTGACACCAGCAAAGGCCTCGGCAGGCAGGACCAGGAACTCGGCCCCATCGCCATGGCCGCCCCAGAACTGCCACCAGAGGCCAGAATGGCGGGCCCAGAGTTGCTGGGCCAGGCCTGGGCCAAGCCGCTGGCTCCAAAGGGCCGGCGGCGTCAGTAGGCCGCCACTACGAAAACTTTGCAGCAGGGCGGCGCTAGCCGCTAGCCGCTCCAGGCCGGCAGCGTGGAGGCGGGGGGTGCGCCACAGCCACCAGCTGGGCCCCGCAAGCAAAAGCGCCAAGGTCAGCCCCGTGACCATCAACGGGGGCCGCGGGCGAGCGAGCTGGATCACGGGCTCCCCACCGCAAGCCTTGAAAAGCATTCAGTCGAAAAGCAATGGGTGGACAGGGGAACAGTCCACACAAAAAAAGCCCAAAGCAGGGAGGCCCAAAGCGAGCTCACCAGGGCAGAACTGGCCCCGACCCCGTTCCCCACCCAGCTGAAATACAACACAACAATCAACTTGCCATGGAGCGGCCCAGGTGCCGATCCAAAGGGGTTCACCGACGGGACAGGGGTGCGGCCTGACGGCGCCGACGATCCCGCCATTCAATCGTGGAGAGATAGATCACCCCACCACTGACAAAGATCAGCAACAGCGTTGCGGTTGCCGCCAACAGGGTGGGGATGCCCAGGGAAAACTCAGGCAAGGCTCAGAAGTTGAGGGTGCCGTCGCCGTTGCGGCCCCAAACCACCATGGCAATCGAAAAGCTGAAGATGGCAGCGAGCGAAGCCCAACCCAGGGTGATCAGCATGGGGTTTGTGGAAGGTGGGCCCAGTGTACCTAGGCTTGGCCCTGCCGTGACCAGCCAACCCGGGCCATGACCAGCGCTCCTGCCCCCACAAGAACGCCCCTGCGTCCCCAGGCCCCGGCGCCCCAGACCGCGCCCCAGACCGGGAAGGCCGAAGGGAGCCCCAGCGAGAAGGAGCCCTACCCCCAAGCCCGGGTGATCGTGCTCGATGACGACTTCAACACCTATCAACATGTTGTGGAGAGCCTGCTGCGCCACATCCCGGGAATGGAGCCCGATCGGGCCTGGCAGCTGGCCCACCGCATCGACAGCCAGGGATCGGCGGTGGCCTGGAGCGGCCCGTTTGAACAGGCGGAGCACTACCACCAGCTGCTGGCCGCTGAAGGCCTGACCATGGCGCCCCTGGAGCGGATCTAGGCCAGGGCCGTTCTGCCTAGATTTTCGTCCCTGACGCAATCGCTGCCATGGGGCGGGTGGTCATCACCCACAGCACCTACGTCGAGGGCCTGATCCCCTTGCTGCGCAAGCTGGCGCTCCATCCCCAGGTGGACACGATCACCCCAGCCGTGATCAGCCGGGTGCGGGGGAGAAGCCCGAGCCTGCGGCTGCGCATTTCGGCCCCCCTCATCGGTGGCTGGAAGCTGGTGGCACGCCGCGGCAGCTCGGCCCAGGAGGTGTTCCTGACCACCAACCTGGATCGGGAGACGTTGCAGAACGCCGTGGACGACCTGCTCAATGCCCCATGAGGGGAGCCAGTCCCGCCCCAAGACTGGATACGATCAAACACAAACCAAGGCCGAGCCCCCCCAAAAAGAATGGAATGGGGCCCGATTCCTGCCAACGAAAACGGCAAAGGCGGCAATCCCCCCAAGGGGGATAAGCCTATTGCGATTTTCGCCACATATCATGAATAGACGCTGGGAGTGCGCGCTTCCATTGATGCCATGGGCGACCGTAATTTTGCCCTCCTCTCGAAATCGCAGGAACCCTAAGAAGCAAGCGGAGCACGAACCAAACACCAATCTAAAGCCCAGCTCTGGCACCCAAAAGCAATGGCCAGAGATTTAAAGATCCCCTGTGGGGGAGGCATTTCAATATTGCTTGACAACTGGGGGGGAAACTAAGTTACGCTCAATCAATCAATTATTTCTATGTCCGACCTACCCCCTGCGTTCCGTTACAACCGTGTCCGTCCATGAGGTCATCACGTCAGCCCATGGTGACTTCAAGCTTGGAGCTCCTCAACCGGAACCAGCCGTGAGTGAGCTGGCCCAATCCCTGCACCAACTCACCAAGCTGATCTCCCTGTTCGATCCAGACCACGTCCACCCCGTGGTCAACGCCCTGGAGCAAGTCGCTGGTGCCCTGGGGGCCCAGGTGGTGGTGTTAGCGGCCCATGGCCAGATCCGCGAATCCTTGGGTCTTATCCCCGGCGATCGTGCCTTGGTACTAGCGGCGCGGGAGCACCAGCCCGCCAGCTTGCGGCTGGGTGTGGGCGTGGTTGAGGTCACCTGGCTTGACCTGGCCGACCAGGAGCAGCTGCTGGTTGGGCGACTCGACCAAGCCTTCAGCCCAACCGAACGGGAGTTGATGGCCGCCTTCGGCCGCACGATCCAGATCGGTTCCAAGGGCTGGCAGGCCCTAACGGCGGAACGGGAGGCCCATGGGGCAGCCGTGATCCGGGCCACCCATGACAGCCTCACCGGCCTGCCTAATCGGGAGATGGCCCTAGAACAGCTCAGCCTTTGGCTCAGGCAGAGCCAACAGCAACCCCAGGTTGAAACCGTAATTGCGGTTCTGTTTATCGATCTGGACCGCTTCAAAAATGTCAATGATGCCTATGGCCATGTAGCCGGCGACCAGTTCCTGATCACGGTGGCGCGGATCCTGAAGCAATTGGTTGGCCCCGAGGACATCCTGGCTCGGCTAGCCGGCGACGAATTCATCGTGGTGTGTCGCTACGACCTGGCCTATCAAGCCTTGAAACTGGCTGAAAGGATCATTAGCGAGATCAGCATCCCCATCAATTTAGGGGGCCGGCTTCTCTCCCATTCCGCCTCGATTGGCCTGGCCTATGCCAATCCAAGGGACACGGCGGATTCCATGCTGGAAAACGCCGATTTGGCCATGTATGAGGCGAAGCAAAAGGGTCGCCATTGTGTCATCAACTTCGACCAAGGCATGCGCCAAACGGCCCAGCAACGCACCTCGATGGAGTCTGAGCTACGCCGGGCCCTGGCCAATGGCGAGCTGGAATGCTATTTCCAGCCGATCATCGAGCTCTGGACCAATCGCATCAGTGGCTTTGAGGCCCTTGTGCGCTGGATCCATCCCCAACAGGGCTTTCTTAACCCAGTTGACTTCATCCCGATTGCCGAAGAAACCGGTCTCATCGTTGATCTCGATGCCCAAATTCTGGAACAAGCATGTAGGAAGATCAGCGAATGGAATTTGATTACTCCGGAAAAGCTCCTCACCCTCTCTGTCAACATATCTGCCCGCAGCCTACTTGATCTGGCCCTCTCGGATCGGGTCGCCAGCGCCATTAAAACCCACCAGGTACAGCCAACCAATCTTTACCTAGAAATCACCGAAACGGCCCTCATTGACGATATCGAATTAGCGACAACCTGTATCAACAAGTTGGAGAGTCTAAGCGTTCGCATGGCCATTGATGATTTTGGCACGGGCTATTCCTCGCTTCGTTATCTTAAAAACCTGCAGGTGGGTGTGCTCAAAATTGATCGCTCCTTTACCGATGGCCTCTCGGTTGACCATGGCGATGGCGTGATTGTCAAAGCGGTGATTGACATGGCCAGCGCCCTCAACATGGCGGTCGTAGCCGAAGGAATTGAAACCCAACACCAACTCGAAATGCTCAAGGATTTGGGCTGCGAATACGGCCAGGGCTACCTGTTTGGCCGGCCGCTCAATGCCGCCGACACAGAGCAACTGCTCAAAAACTCCTGGGCCGGCATCTCCAACCACCCCTGAAATCGAAATCCCGGCTCGCAAAACCGACCATCGGACAAGGAATCAGAGAGTGAGCAAATTGCCTTTGACGAGAAAGGCTGGTCCCCTGAGATCATCAAAGCCGGATTGGGGCAAGAAGGCTTGAACCCACGGTGAACCCATAGGGAGCAACAATTCTAAATTCGGAATACGAGCTCGCAGTAGATCGAGGCAAATCGTGGGGAATAGCATGTCGCCGAAGGTAGTCTCGCAGCTTCGTCTGCGGCCAAACCCACCGATCTCAATCTCGTAAACCCTGAAAGAGAACACGAGCTCAGACAAGATGAATCGAGAAGCGCAATCCCAATAAAAGTGGCAGGCCTAAAAAATTACTATTGCAGATGGTTAAGACCTCCAAGCAGAACTCAGACTACCGACTGATTGGCAGCCAGAAGCTGGCTTGGCTCGAGATACCAAGTCCACAATCAACCCCGGGTCACAGCAAGCAGTTCCGCAAGTGATTCAATCGATGCCTGAGGCTAAACCTGATCGATAGAGAGACTCGGGTTGAAACCAAAAAGGCAGAAGAAAGATACATTTTGGTACCCCAACAAACCCATGGCCGACATCGAGTCGATCTGATGCAAACTCATGAGAAACCAAGGGGTTTCCACAGATCAATACAAATCAAACCACCATCTCTAGCAAGGCAGTCCGACATCACGCGATTGTCACTCAAGAGATCTTCTAGACAAAGAGTTGACATTGACTATGGCACCCAGCGTAGATCTTAGCTCTGGCGTGAACTGATCATGATGCTTGGCAAAGAAGGCCCATACGCTCCGAATGAGCGCTGAAGCGAAACCAAGGGATGGCTAAACCGGGAAGTTTGTGCAAAAAACGGGAGCAAGCCGAATTTGCCTTGAGCTAGCCAACTCCATCTGCAACAACCCAAGGGTCTGGCAGAGTTCAGTCTCCAAGTAGCATGCCATCGGCCTTCTATCCCCGCAAACAGAGATCACGGGCTCGTTGCAACACCTGCTCCTGCCACTGAATGAACTGGTTTGCCTGAATGGCTGGGTCAGCGGCAATCTTGAGGATCATTTTGATGGCACTGATGCCCCCCTGGCGAGACTAGCCTTGAACTCGATCCCCTTAGCGGCGCTTGTCCCTGGGTGGGATCTCCCCTGTCAAGGGACATTCCACGACTTGGAGGGTAACGCTGGGATCTGGCCAGAAAACCAGACCATCCCAAAGGGCGTGCTATGGAAACATGAAATGGCAGCTAGGGAGCCAGAACGCCCTGGCGCGCAGAAAACTCAACACATAAGAAATACAAATACAAGCCCGCCACAGGCCACTGGTGGTCCGCCGCCTAAAACGGCCTGGCGAGACGGGTGAGGCAGCCCGGCAATACGGGCGAGCCCGGATCTGGCTTTGGAGTGGGGTCTTACGGTTTGAAACGAGTTCCACCCGTATTGCTGCAAGCCCCTAATCGAAAGACTATCCATGCAATTTGTGCAAATGCCATGGCATGGCATCCCAAGGCCCCTTGGCAATACAGGGCTGTCAATACGGAGCGGTACGGAAGTCTGATGCTTAAACAGTTATTTTGTTATTAAGCGGATATCTCCTTTGATGGACGGCGTCCCGCTGGCCACCCTCCAAACCGAGAGCGCTTCGGTCATTCGAAGACGAATGACCCTGGTGGCAGCAGGGCTGGACTTGGCCCTGGAGGGCGAAGACCTGCGGGTGGTGGCCCCTGAGCAGGAGCCCATCGCTGCCATCACTGCTGCCCTACGGGAAGCCCCCAGTGCTGAGCTGCACTTGGTGGCCCACGGGGCACCGGGGCAGATCGAGCTAGGCAGTGGCATCGATCGCGCGGCCTTACTGGCCCACGCCGCCGAGATCGGTGGCTGGGGTGTGGAGCGGATTTATCTCTGGAGCTGCCGGGTTGGTGCTGATCAGGCTTTTGTCAGCCTGCTGGAAGAGCTCAGTGGCGCCCGTGTGATCGCCAGTGCGGAAGCTCTGGGTCTGGGCAACAGCCTGACGAGCTCGGCCTTCACTGCGTTGAGGGAAGCAGTTTCTGCGTTGCCGATTGAACTCGCAACCACAGTAAATATCAATTTTGAAGATATTTACAATCCGGGCCCAATGGGCCGCTCAATCGTCATACCGAATGGATATACAGGCCTTAACTGGTCAGGCTTCTATACGATGAATGGGCCCCTGATGGGGAATGGGTGGAACAGAGGAGCGGTATCAGGTCCAACAGTTGGATATTTTGGCCCAGGAAATACCCCAGCTTCATTCAAAGCGCCAGGAACCGAAACATTTACCCTTAATTCATTAACCATAACAACAGCATATACGTACCAATATGTAGACATCAAAGGCTACCTTGATGGCGTGCAAACAACTCCAACCGTCAGAGCCGACATATACAATCTAAGGGCTGACACTTTTGTTCTTAATTGGAACAATATAGATGAAGTTCGATTTCAAAACACAAGATCAGCCCCATACAACCAGGAAGCACTACTAGACAACATATCATTAACATTTGAGCCCCAAAACGTCAGCTTAGGCACGCTAACTGTTGCAGATGCGAACAGTGCCGACGCCAACCCATTCAACCTCGCGATTACGGGCACAATCAGCGAGGGCACAATTGCAAGCCTCAGCAACCTCACAGGCACGGGAAATGCCTATTCAATCTCTGTTACTGATTCATCCGTCAGTGCAGCTGCACTAAATACTCTTGATGGGAAAACAACTGTTGCCGTCAATGCAGACTCTGTCGGAACCCTTACTGGCACTGCTGCAGCAGTGACTTCCGCCTTGGATTCCAGTGGTATCACAGGGCTTGGTAATGAGGCGGTCATACTCTCTGATACCACTCTTGCTGCCGCTGCTCTCAATACCCTTGATACTAAAACAAGCGGCCAGATTAATGCCGGCACGGTAACCACGCTTACGGGTTCTACCGCTGATCTCACCACAGCATTCAACTCCACTGGTGCCACAGGCATCTCTGGCCTCGGCAATGAAGCTGTGACGCTCTCTGATGTCACGCTGGCTGCTGCTGATCTCAATACCCTTGATACCAAAACAAGCGGCCAGATTAACGCCGCCACGGTAACCACTCTAACTGGTTCTACCGCTGATCTCACCACAGCATTCAACTCCACTGGTGCATCAGGCATCACTGGCCTCGGCAATGAAGCTGTAACGCTCTCTGATATCACGCTTGCTGCTGCTGATCTCAATACCCTTGATGCTAAAACAAGCGGCCAGATTAATGCCGGGATTGTGACCACCCTAACGGGTTCTACCGCTGATCTCACCACTGCCTATAACTCAACTGGTGCATCAGGCATCTCTGGCCTCGGCAATGAGGCTGTCACGCTCTCTGATATCACGCTTGCTGCTGCTGATCTCAATACCCTTGATGGTAAAACAACCGGACAGATTAATGCCAACACTGGTACCACCCTTACCGGCACTGCCGCCCAAGTTGCCTCAGCCATTAGCGCCTCAACAATCGATACTGCTGCTGCTGTTGGCGTAACAATTGACGGCGGATCCGCTGCTGCAGCTGACCTCAACACCATCGATGCCAATACGTCAGCAACCGTGAATGCTAATGCCGTCAGCACCCTGACAGGAACGGCCGCTCAAATTGCTACGGCGATCAGTGCCTCAACAATTGATACGGCTACTAGTGTTGGCGTAACAATTGATGCTGGATCCGCTGCTGCAGCGGACCTCAATACCATCGATGCCAATACGTCAGCTTCAGTGAATGTCACTGCGCTAACCACGCTTACTGGCTCGACCGCTGAACTCACCACGGCCTATAACTCCGCAGGACTTTCAGGTCTCTCTGATGAAACTGTCACCCTGTCTGATGCCACACTTGCTGCAGCTTCCCTTAATACCCTTGACGGCAAAACAACCGGTCAAGTTGATGCCAGC
>Ga0164294_10005249_pt1 | contig 11138 bp, 15 predicted proteins | sample GEODES005metaG_FD_111479 | JGI IMG/M metagenome (GOLD analysis project Ga0164294, IMG submission 111479) | Oligotrophic lake water microbial communities from Sparkling Lake, Wisconsin, USA - GEODES005 metaG | ecosystem: Environmental > Aquatic > Freshwater > Lake | place: USA: Sparkling Lake...
AAATAAATTAAGAAATAAATTAAGAGTTTATTGCTTTTTGTAATTTTTCCATATCATTTTCTAAGAATGACATTTTTTGTAATATTTCTTGTATATCTAATTTTTGTTTCTTTTCTTCTAAATTATTTAAATAATCTAAAACTTTCATTAAAGAACTATGTTGTTTTTCTTTTGATTGTAATTTATATTCTAAACTAAGTCGTTTAAATTCAAGTATTTTTTCAAATTCAGTTTTTATGGGTAATTCTTTGCACTGTGGATATAATTCTTTTAACTTAACATATTGTTGAATATATTTTTCTTCACTATCTATAACTTGTCTTAATAATACATTAACTAATGTATCTTGAGAAGCAATATTATATCCTAAACTAGTCATTATTAATATTAAATAGTTATATTAAATAATTAATATAAAATAATAAATTTTAACTAATAAATGTATCTATTTTAAATTTAATTAACTTACTTTTTTGGTTGTGTTGGTTGTGTTGGTTGTGTTGGTTGTGTTGCTTCTTTCATTTGCATTGCTTGCAATGATTGCATTGATCGCATTAGGTCTGTTAGTTGTGATAGTTGTATTGGTGGTGTTGTTGATTTTGCTTCTCTTGTTTGTGTTGGTGGTGTTGGTGGTGTTGGTGGTGTTCCAATATAACCTTCAATAACAAAATAGTTCATTGATAATAGTAAATTTGTAATAATAATAGATAACACAAGTGATATAATAATATTTTTGGTAAACATATATGTTAATACACTTATAAATAGTAATGATACTAGCGCTAATGATTGATTATTCATTATATAACTTACAATTAAAGCAACAATTATTAAATATAATATATTACGCTTAGTATTTTGAGAAATATTAAAAAATGCCATTTTATAATATATAAAAATACTTTAACTTATATTAAAACAAGTTTTAATAAAACGGGCTCAAATAAAATAAGTCCAAATAAAATTATTACTAAACTCAAAAAAATTAAATTCAAAAAATTAAAATATTAAAAAAATATATTTCAAAATTATATAAATATTATATTATAATAGTATATAGGATGAGTAAAAGTAATGTAGAACCATTATTACAAGAAGACGCTAATCGTTACGTTATGTTTCCTATTAAAGATAATGACATTTGGAAAATGTACAAAAAACAAGAAGATTTATTTTGGAGAGCAGAAGAAATTGATTTAAGCAAAGATAATAAAGATTGGGATACGCTAAATGATGATGAGAAGCACTTTATTTCGATGATTTTAGCATTTTTTGCAGCAAGTGATGGGATTGTATTAGAAAATTTAGGTGTTCGTTTTATGACAGAAGTACAATTAAGTGAAGCGCGAGCATTTTATGGACTGCAAATTGCAATGGAAAGTATTCATTCTATTACATATTCTACACTGATTGATACATATATTAAAGATAAAGTACAAAAAGAAAAATTATTTAATGCATTACACGAATATGAGTGTATTAAGAAAAAAGGAGATTGGGCTATAAAATGGATAAATGATAAAAAATCTAATTTTGCTACGCGCTTAGTTGCTTTTGCATGTGTTGAAGGTATATTTTTTTCAGGAGCATTTTGCGCTATTTATTGGTTAAAAAAGCGTGGTTTAATGCCGGGACTAACTTTTTCTAATGAACTAATATCTAGAGATGAAGCACTTCATACAGAATTTGCAGTATTATTACATAACAAATTGGAAAAACCACTTAAAAAGCAGAAAATTCATGAAATTATTAGCGAAGCAGTTGCTATTGAATTAGAATTTATAACTGATGCATTACCTTGTAGATTAATTGGAATGAATCAAGTTCTAATGACACAATATATTGAATTTGTTGCTGATCGTCTTAGTTTACAACTAGGAGGTGATAAAATTTATGAAAGTAAAAATCCATTTGAATGGATGGAAAATATTAGTATTGAAACAAAAACAAATTTTTTTGAAGATCGTGTAAGTGAATATTCTCTCACAACTAAAGATTCAAAAGTTAATACTTTTGAATTTGGAGATGATTTTTAAAAATTATAACAATTATAACAATTATAACAATGATTATCCTGTATAGTCTCCGTCACTAATTTGTATTTCTCCAACAAATCCCCTTAATGCCAAATATACAATCATAACAATTATAAAAAATACAAAAGCAATTATAAAAGTAAATATATTAATAATAAGTAATATTATAGTAGATAAAAAAAATCCAAGACTCCAAGGAAGTGCCGGGGCAAAAAGGGCTAATCGTACAACATGATTGACTAAAAGAATTGTTTGTATAGTAACTATTGCTGATGCAGGTGCAACAATGGTAAGTAAAAATCCAAGAAGTGCTACTACAAATATTAATCTATATGCGCCAACAAGTAATATTATTGTGTAATAAATTACAGTTAAAATTGATACTAGTTTGGCAAAAAAATCATTAATAGTAATAAATACTTCTTGCGAACGAAAAATTAACATTTTAAATTTTGCAATAAATATTGCAAAAAATTCCACTATTAAAGTAAATAGTGCACCAAGGTTAGTCACTGTAGTTTCTGCAACACTGTATAAACTTCTATAAAACTCATCTAAATTATCTTTTATTTGATTGATTGGTTTTGTCATATCTACTGCTAATTCAGCATTTAATGCATTTAAACAGTCATTAAAATTATCTAGTGTATAACCATAATCATCTCCGTTTGCTAATTCTGGATTTATTATTGAAGCAAATGGCATCATTATCGGATTACATTTATTGTTTTCCCAAGTTGCTTTATATGAGCGTATGCTTGATTTAATAATATAATATGACGCTATAAAAAAAACAATAATAAAAGCAATTATGGTAATCCATATATCATAATTAAATAGTTCATAATAACTAGCATTTTCATTGATATTATTAATCTTTTTATCTATAGACATATATTCGATGTTGTCTTCAGATTTCATATTATATTAAAAATTATATATTATTATTATAAAAATAATAATATATTATAGTTTATAAATTATTTAAAAAGTCTCCTAACCTAGACCAACCTTCAATATTCGCATTATAGATCCTGGCATGTCTCTATTTAATGCTGCTCCTAAATCAACACTTGTTTGTAATAAATAAAAAATAACAGTTATTACACCAGTCATTTTACTAACTGTATCACTTACTGTGATAAATGTTCTATTTAAATTAGTATTAAATACACTTACCCGGTCGCCAATATTTTCAACAATATTAAATGATTGTAATTGTTGATCATTCAACCCTACTTGTAATTCATCAAATATTTGAAGAAATACATTTCCACTTGCGCTAAAACTTTCTAGCGATGCATAAATTGGAGCTAAGAATGTTGACATAAATGATGCTTGTGTTTCTGCGGTGCATTCTTGAAATATTGTTGTTGGATCATGACCCATTAAAGTTGCAAATGGCATTATTGCTGGATTACATTTATATAGACTCCAAACTTTTTTAAATTGAGCTAATGATGTAAGAACCGTTACAAATAATTGAATCAATGTAAAAATTACTACTATTAAAAAAGCATTACCAAGGTCTCCTAGTCCCATAATTATTATAGTATAATTATAATATAATAATACATTAATTAATCTATAATAATCTAATTTAAAAAATTAATTACATTTATAGTAGTTAACATAATCCACGAGCATTAGCCGCATTTGATAATAATTGACCCGACGAATTAATTAGATTACTTGCTGGATTTCCTAATCCTCCATATTCAATAATATTATTTGTTGTATTATCTAGATTATTAGTACAAATAGAACTCATATCTAGTACTGTTGTAGTGCTAGCAGTATTATTATTCTTAGAACAACTTATAATATTCAATAATCCACCATCTACTACTGAATCTGTTGTATCCATGCATGTATTACCTTCTACTAAATTAGTGTTTCCTAAATATAACATTAATAATAATAATGTAATTAATATATATATTATTAATTTATAATAATTATTGTTAATTTTATATGCCATATTTAATATTAATATAAATTAATATTAAATATATAAAAAGTTTTTATATAATATAATTAATATGACCACTTCAAATATTTTAAATCCACAACAAAAACTTGATTTGGCATCAATGATAAAAGCAAATGATACTATAGATTGTACCCAAGAAATACGAGAAAAGAAACAAAGTGCTCTTATTAAAGCATCTGTTGACCATCTTGTATTTTTAAAGCACAAATATGAGAGATTAAGTAAATCTAATCCAAATGAATTTGACTCAATATGTGTTAAGCAATGTGCATTTTTATTTAATAATTATACTGAATTGTATAATAAAATTAAAAATGATAATTTAGATTTAAAAATATTAGAAAGATTTTTAGTTATTTTAAAAAAGATAGAAGACGGCGAATTAGATCAGCATGAAGGTTCGTATATGGTTGGAAAACATTTAAAAGAAATGTATGTTGATAGTGCTTTAAAAACAAAGGCTAAAATAGATGCGCAAGACCGGCATAGGAAAATAAAAAATAAACCACAACAAGCCAATATTAAACGTATTAGTTATAAAGATTTCAAAATTATGAATGGAACATAATCAAAAATATATTTTTGAGAGAATTTAGTATATTCTTTTAACACAATTAAGTTAAAATAATATATTATAATTATAATATATTATAGTATATTAATTATGAAAAATAACAATAATTTTAGTTTTGTAAGTTATGCATTATTAAGCATATTAATAATATTTATATTCTCTCTTAGTTTCAAATATAAATTTAAAAATGCACAAAATTTGTCATTTAGGTCTTTAACAAATCAAAATTCTAATTCGGTCAATATAAAAGAAGGGTTTATTTTTAATAAGACAGATAGTGATGTTACTGCAAATGCATCAAAAATAGAAACAGATAATTTGTTTAAAATTATTGATAATAAATTAAAGGGTTTAATGCAAGAGTTGGGGGGTGTTGAAGGTAATGCTGAAACCAAAAAAATTTTAACTTCTACAAAAAAAATATGTGATTTAGAATGTGCAAAGTGCATGATGACAATGATTAATGAAAAAAAATCTCTCAAAACAATAGATTTAGAAAATCTAATGGAAGATGAAACAAATGAAAATTGTCTAAGATGTAAAAAATATACCGAACTTTCTAAATCACTTTCTAGTGTAATTGATAATTTATAATTTTATACTTTATTTTTATACTTTATTATAATACTTTATTATAATACTTTATTTTATACTTTATTATAATACTTTATTATAATAATAGAATGAATGATGTTATTAGAAAGGACAGAAGCGAGCTTTCAAATAATAAAAAACAAACACAAAATAATTATACAGAAAATAAAGATGTTAATACATTAGAAAAATTTAGCGCTTATTTACCAAGACTTGCCTTTTTATTTTTATTATTTACAATTGTAACATCTGGATTTATTAGTGAATTATTGAGTTGCCAAATGAGATATGTTATATCCACAAATATTTTTGCAAGACATTTTTTAGCATTATTAATGGTATTTATTTTTATTATGGGTCTTGGTGGATGGAGTTTTGATTCAAAATTAGATGCTATGGCTAGTAATGACTGGACTAGTGGAAATGTAATAGAAACATTAATTATGTCCTTTTTTATTTATGTAACTTTTTTAATAAGCAGTAAAAGTCAGTTTGTTCCAAATATGATCTTTTTTGGGTTATTATTGCTATTATATTTAATTAATACACAGCGGAATTTTTGGAAAGCTCGTAATATGATTAGTACAAATACAAATGAATTAATGTTATATAGTACTTATGTATTAGGTGCTACATCTGTTATTACATTATTTTATGGATTTATAAATTATATATATTATCAAAAAAGTCAATATGGTGATCAATTTAGTTGGTTTTATTTTATTTTTGGTGGACATAAATGTGCAAGTTTAGAAAATGAAGGTTATGGTGGAAAAAAAACAAAACATAGTAGTAAAAAATATTAGATTTGAAATGCTAAAAATTTTATAAAATTTTATATTATATTATATTATAAATGTCTAATTCATCAAAACCAGATAACTATGATAAATGGAGGATTTCAATAATTAGTGGATTAATTGTGCTATTAATATTTAACAGTTATACGTTTAAAGCTACAAATAGTATTTTTGGAAATATATTAACTAACTCAAATTGTCCAACATTATTTGGTTATCTATTACATACAATTGTTTATATAATATTTATAAGATTATATATGGGTCCCTAGTCATTAATTTTATAAAATACTAAAAATTTTATATTATATTATATTATATTATATCATAAATGTCTAATTCGTCAAAACCAGATAACTATGATAAATGGGGGTTTTCAATTTATGGAGGATTAATTGTGCTATTAATATTTAACAGTTATACGTTTAAAGCTACAAATAGTATTTTTGGAAATATATTAACCAAATCAAATTGTCCTACATTATTTGGTTATCTATTACATACACTTGTTTATATAATATTTGTAAGATTATCTATGGGTTAATAGTCAATAATTTTATAGTCAATAATTTTATAGTCAATAATTTTATAGTCAATAATTTTATAGTCAATAATTTTATAGTAGTTTATTAATTTATAATATAATATATTATATTATATTATGAGTGGACTAGCAAACATTATTAATTTTTCAATGCCATCAAATGGTTCAAATGTTTCCGATAGAACAAACACATTTAGTTTAGGAAGAAGTGCATATATCAATAATATAAATAATACACATTTAGTAAATAATATGAATAAAAATATAGATTATAGCTCTGTTTTAGGAAAAGAGTCATCCCAAGTTTATGGTAAACCATTAAATAATGTTAGCAGTGATTTAAGAGTACAAAGACTTAGATTAACAACAATCGGCAGTGCGTCAATGAAACTTAGAGATAGTAAAGATAGCGTAAATTTAAATGGTAAAAATAGTGATGTGAATTTTGTAAATAACGCTTTAACGCGCGTTAGAGGGGGTGGATCTATTGCACCAAAAAAAAAGAAAAAAGGGGACTGTTAATTTTAATTATTCAAATATTTAATTAATTTAAATATTTGAATATTTTAAATATTTTAATATATTAAAATATAAAATAGTAGTATGTTTGGTAGGTTTAGTAAAACTAGAAAATTATTTTCAAGAGCTTCAAATTTTTTAGGAACAAGAAGAAGGAAACCAAGAAATATAACTGAAATTGCAGTTGATATGCCTGTTATAGAAAGCGAGAAAAGAAAAGAAATTAAAAAAATGATCGAATCGTGGAAAACTTTAATAGAGACTAAGACAAAAGCATTGGACGACCAAAAATCTATGTTACGCTCTATGAAATCAATTAATTTGCGAGATGCTAGATTACACCAGGCAAAATCAAATACTGCATTTAAGAAAATAAATAGTATAAAAAATCCACAAGAAAAAGCAAAATTTGAAACTTTAAAAGAAAGAAATGATGCTCTTAGAGATGAGAATTATGAATTCAATAAAGAACTTGATATAGAGTTTCAAGAAGAGGAATCAATAGTAAATAGGTATATTGCAAAAATTCGTGAACAAATAGCGAATCTAGAGACTCAATTAAAAGATCCACGTATAGGAGGCACAAGAAAGCGGCGCAAATATAAGAAAAGACACTAAACTTGCGTTACTAAACTTTAACTCTTATAAAAAATATATTTTCTTAATATAATATAGTTTATTACTTATTATATTAATAAAATAAACATTAGAATTTATGAACTTATGAACTTTTTTTCAATATTAATAAGAATTCAGTGTTTATACCACATGTTTGCAATGGTTTTTTATCTTTAACTTTGAAATCTTTAGATTTTGCCATTGTTATTATTTCATCAATAGTAGGAATATATAAATTTATAACTTGTTTTCGCACGGCATTTGTTTCTAAGTTTGTAAATTTTTCATCATAACAAGAAAACGGTGTTTTTTCTATATCATTAATTACATTTATAGTTTCATCTTTGTGTTTAATAATATTTTTATCTAATATTTTATATTCAGAAATATATTCCAAATTATTATTAATTTTAGCAATATTTAGTGACAAAGTTTTATTGTCATTTTTATTTTCATTAAGATTAAGATCGTTAGTATTAAATAATACTGTTTTATCATTTTTAGATATTACAAATGGACTAAAAGTATTTCTATCAACAATATGTATTATTAATACTCCATCTGCATTTAATAATAAAGAACTCTTTTCAAAAAATAGTTCTTTGTCTTTAAAACTATAAAATGTTTTATTTAAACATAGTAAATGTGTAAAATTAGCATAATCAAATAAATTGTTTTGTAAAAAATCTCCAACTACAAATGTACAATCGGCATATTTTAATTTTGCCTTATTAATCATTGCTTGTGATTTATCTAAACCAGTAATATTATATTTCATTTTATTTAGCATATGTACGTGATATCCTGTACCACAACCAATATCTAAAAATTTAACAAATTTATTATTTTTAGCATAAGTTATAATTATTTTTAATTGTTCTACATTACACTCTTTATTACTATATAAAGCGTCATAATAAGTAACATAAAATGAATCGTATATAGCATCATCATATTTAGTCTCAAATTTTTTACCAGATGTCATATCTTCATAATTTTCATAATTAGAACGCTTATTATTTAGTAACAAGAAAAATATTAGTATTAAAAAAAATAAAAATAATTTATGTAATAATGTTAAGTTTAATAAATCATTATATGATTTATAAAGTATTTTGTATAATTTTTCTAGTTTCATAATATATATTATTAATAATATATTAATATTTTATTTTTAATATATTATGTTTTTTTAGTAAAAATATTAACCTTACTTTAATTAAGTAAATTATTTTATTAAAGCATGGATAATTGTTTAATAAATGATGGTCGCAGTGATTTTAAAAACATTACATTTTCAAAATTTCAAAAATCAAAAGCACGTTATGAGTTAATTAAAAGTTTATGTGATGAAAAAATAGAAAATGCATGTTATTGGAGTGCAGAATTTATATGCAGCGGACACTATTTAGAATTATGGGATATTATTTTATATTATGTGTATAAATATATACATAATGGTAATCCAAAATTGGCATTATATTTAAATATGAGGTATAACAATTTTGAAACAATAATAGCTAATGGTTATGGTCAAAATATATTAGTTTTGAGAAATAATGACAAAATAAGAAAATTATTTTGTGAAATAATGTGTGTATTATGTTTTTCATTAAAGAAAAATGTTATATGTGATATAAAACTAGACAAACATGAGTCTTTTGATATTGCATCTATGAGTGAAAGATTTAAAGCGCCAAATGTAACATATATAGAAAATATAATAAAAGAGGATGATCCCAAAGAATTAATAATTCCAATTAACGAATTAGTGTATAATTTAATAAATAAAAATATAATTAATGTGTATTACTGGTTTGAGTGGATTATAGAATATGAAAATATATGTAAAAAAAAGAAGAAAAAATGTGCTTGTGAAAATAGGAGTTTTGCACCACAAGGAAGTACTCATGATATTATATGGATAATATGGGATATTTTGCTATATTATGGCAATTCATCATTAACTAATAGAACATATAGTATATGTGACACATCTAATAATTCTGAAATTAAATACAAAATAATATTGAGTTTATTAGAATTATTTGTTATAAAATACAATAATAGTGTTAAAAAGAAGAGAAAATATATAATATATTTTGCATTTGCTTTATTAATAGAAAATAGCAATATAAATAGTGCTATTATAACATATCCCGAGAAAATAGAAGCAATTGTATCAAAAATAGACACTATTTACAAAGAAATTAAGAAAAATGAAGTGACTCCAAAAACAGATTATTTATTTACAAATTTAAATAAAACAAATTTAGAAAAAACTATAGAAAAAATAGAATTAATTAATGGTTTTTAGTATTATTTTTAATTTTTAACTTCTATAATAAAACATTATCTTATATCCTTTCGTACAATTATATAATTCATTTTTATATAATGGATTTTCTTTAAAATACCAATCTTTATTTTTATTTATTAGTTTTATCCAATTAAAAGGTTCCAATTTAGATATACTACTTCCATCATATTTATAATTTTTTTTGTTAATAGTTAATAGACTTACAAAATGACTATTTGCTTTTGGATCAAAATGGTCTTTATTTGTTAATATTATAGAATCTAATACATAATTATATTTTTTATTATGTGTAGTAATAAAATTATAATTTATTTCAAATAATGTTCCACTTTGAAAATCTTCAAAAATAATAATATCTGGAATATTATTAACATGTATATTATTAAAGTTCTTTTGAATTAAATCACTAATCAAATTTTTTGCTACAAATTTGTGCTTCATAAATTTTAAACTATTATAGTTTAAGTATTTTAATAGTTCTTCATAATAACTAAGAGGATTACCTGACTCATTAATATTTGGAATATCATACATTTTATTATTATTAGTAATTAATAAATTTGGATCAATAGAAGATGGATCATTTTTTATTATTTTATAAATATGATAAATAAAATAATTTGTATTTAATTTATTAGATAAACTATTTATTTTACTGTAAAATAAATGCGATTTTGATGTTTGATTATATGATGCTTCAATAAATAAATTTAATATAAAAAATAATTTTGCAAGAGTACTTGGTATTCGACTATTATCTATTTTTTTTCCAATAATCATTAATTCTCTAAAAAATCTAAAAAACTTTCTACCTTTATCACTAAAAAAAAAGGTAACATACATAGTATTAAACCAACAATTAGATAACATTTGAATTGGTGGAATAAATTTTGAAACATCTAAATGTTTTGATGCTCTTAAATTATATAATAATATTTTTTGAACGTCATGATCATTATAATTTTTACAACTATATTTATTATCTATTTTAATATTTATACTAAGTAAATCATCACATAATTTAAGTGTTTTTGGTCTTAATGTTTTTAATGAATGAATAATTAATTTTTTATTAATTAATGGACTAAAAGAGTTAGATTTTTTGGATTTATTGGATTTATTGGATTTATTATATTTATT
>Ga0164294_10005250_pt1 | contig 11137 bp, 10 predicted proteins | sample GEODES005metaG_FD_111479 | JGI IMG/M metagenome (GOLD analysis project Ga0164294, IMG submission 111479) | Oligotrophic lake water microbial communities from Sparkling Lake, Wisconsin, USA - GEODES005 metaG | ecosystem: Environmental > Aquatic > Freshwater > Lake | place: USA: Sparkling Lake...
AACAGCACCGGCTTGCCCCATCCCGAGCACTACACCACGGCGCACGATCTCTCGCTGTTGGGGCGCGCCTTGATTCGCGATTTTCCCGAAATCTACAAAATCTTCTCGAAGCCCGAGTACACCTATAACGGTATTCACCAGCACAACCGCAACGGTTTGCTGGGGAAGGACCCTTCGGTCGATGGCATCAAGACCGGGCACACCGAATCAGCCGGCTACTGTTTGGTCGGATCGGCGAAACGAGATGGCATGCGCCTGATATCCGTTGTCATGGGGGCCGCCTCCAACGGTGCGCGCACCAAGGCCAGCCAGGCGCTGCTGAATTACGGCTATCGCTACTACGAGACCCGGCGTTTGTACGAAGCGAACGCGACGGTAGCGACAGCGCAGGTGTGGCGAGGGGCGCAGGACAGCGTAAAGATCGGGCCGGCCGCAGGCGCCGGCGCGATCACTTTCCCGCGCGGCCAATTCGCCAGAATTAAAGCGACCGTCGATCTGCCAACCAAGCTTGAAGCGCCGGTGAAGCTTGGCCAGCAGATTGCCGAAGCCCGCCTTGAGCTCGACGGCAAGCTGCTCGCCACTATTCCTCTGCTGGCTCAAGAGGCCGTTGATGAAGGCTCGTTTATCGAGCAGTTGATTGACCGCGCCCGCCTGATGATGCAATGAACCGTAGTGGAACCTGATGTCGCTCTGCTATCTGAACGGCAGCTTTCTGCCGCTGGCTGAAGCGCAAATCCCGGTGCTCGACCGCGGCTTCATTTTTGGCGACGGGGTATATGAAGTTATCCCCGCCTTTGGTCGCGAGCCGTTCAGGCTGGACGCTCACTTGTGCAGACTCGACCGCAGCCTCGGTGCTATCGGCATGCGGCCCGTGCTGGCGGCGGCGGATTGGGCCGAAATTTTCGCGCGCGTGCTCAGCATGACCGAGGGCGAAGACCAGACCTTATACGTCCAAATCACCCGCGGCGTTGCGCCAAGGGTGCACGCGCCGCCCCCTAATCTCACGCCTACCGTGTTTGTGATGAGCAGTCCGCTGGCGCGCCAGAATCTGGAGCAAGCGGTCAGCGCCGTGACGCACCAAGATTTTCGCTGGCAGCGTTGCGACATCAAAAGCATTTCCCTGCTGGGCAACGTGCTGCTTCGCCAGTTCGCGCTTGAGGCTGGCGCACACGAGGCCATTCTGTTGCGGGATGGGCGCGTGACCGAAGGCGCGTCCAGCAATGTGTTCGTGGTGCATGATGGGCAGCTGTATACGCCGCCGCACTCCCATTTGCTGTTGCCCGGGGTAACGCGCGACCTGCTCGTTGAGGTGCTGGCAGACACTGATGACGCGGTTCGCGAAGCGCCCATTACCGAGCAGATGTTGCGCGCAGCCGAGGAAATCTGGTTAAGCAGTTCTGGTCGCGAATTGGCGCCTGTTGGCACGCTCGATGGCCGGCCGGTTGGGGCCGGCGGTGTGGGCAACGTGTATCGCCGCGTGCTCGCGCGTTACGAGCAGTGCAAGGTGTCGTCGCGCGCGCGGTGAGCGCTCAGGTTCGGAGGCCGACGCCGCTTCGCAGCAGGTGCAGGCTGATTAAAAAAAGCACCACACAAAACAGGCCAATGACGGTGAACGCCACCCCGATACTGATGTCGCTGACGCCCAGCATGCCGTAGCGGAAAGCGTTCACCATGTAGAGAATCGGGTTCCCCAGCGACAGGTTTTGCCAGACGGCGGGCAGCATGTCGATGGAATAGAACACGCCGCCCAGATACGTCAGCGGCGTCAGGATGAAGGTCGGGACGATCGAGATGTCGTCGAACTTCCTGGCATACAGCGCGTTGATTAAGCCCGCCAAAGAAAACAGCGTTGCGGTCAGAACCACCACTGCCAGTGTGATGCCCCAGGAATTAACGTGCAGTTCTGTGAAGCAGAGCGCGGTCGCCGTCACGACCAGCCCCACCAGCACGCCTCGCACCACCCCACCGGTAACAAAGCCCAGCAGAATGAGCATCTCCGGGATGGGGGCCACCAGAATTTCTTCGATATGACGTTGAAACTTCGCGCCAAACAGTGACGACACCACGTTGGCGTAGGCGTTGGTAATCACCGACATCATGATCAACCCCGGGGCGATGTACTGCATGTAGCTAAAGCCATCCATTTGACCAATCCGGGGCCCGATGAGGTGACCGAAGATCACAAAATAAAGCGCCATGGTGATCGCCGGCGGCAGAATCGTCTGCAGCCAGATGCGCATGAAGCGCGACACTTCCTTGTACACAATGGTGCCGAAGGACACCGCATAGCGCTGCGTGAGGCTCATCGCGGCTAACTCAGACATGGGCTTTGCCATCCCGATTGTGGTCGTTCACCAGATTCATGAAGAGTTCTTCAAGACGGTTGGACTTGTTACGCATGCTCAAGACCTCAATGCCCTGCGACCCGAGGAAAGCAAACAGTTCATTCAATGGATGCCCGCGTTCGACCACGGCTTCCAGCGTGGTGCTGTCGACCAGCGAGAGCGGAAAACCTGGATGGCTGGGTGCCGCTTGCAACGGCGTCTTGAGATCCAGCACGAAGGTTTCTGCCCGCAGCTTGGCGAGCAGTTCCTTCATGGTGGTGTTCTCCACGATCTGACCGTGGTCGATGATCGCGATATTGCGACACAGACGCTCTGCCTCTTCGAGATAGTGCGTGGTGAGAATCACCGTAGTGCCGCGTCGGTTGAGTTCGCTGAGGAAATCCCACATCAGGCGGCGGACTTCAATGTCCACACCCGCCGTGGGCTCGTCGAGGATGAGCAGGCGCGGTTGATGTACCAGCGCACGGGCAATCATGAGGCGCCGCTTCATGCCGCCCGAGAGGTTGCGCGAGCGCTCATGGCGATTGTCCCAGAGCTCAACCTGCCGCAGGCATTCCTCGGCATGAACCAGCGCCTGCTGGCGCGGGAGTCCGTAGAAGCCCGCCTGATTCAGCACGATCTCCAGCACCGACTCGAACATCGAGAAATTGAACTCTTGCGGCACCACGCCGAGTTGCGCCTTGGCAGCCTCGAAGTCTTCGTCGATGTCTATGCCGTAAACCTTCACCGTGCCGGTCGATTTGCGGACCAGCGAAGTGATGATGCCGATGGTGGTTGATTTACCCGCACCGTTGGGTCCGAGTAGCGCGAAGAAATCGCCGTCTTCTACGCTGAGATCAATACCGCCCAAGGCAACCCGTCCGGTCGCATAGGTCTTCCCCAGACCTTTCAATTCAAGTGCTTTCAAATCGCTCCCGCCCTGAACGTATTGCGGACGGCGTCCCTCACAGGGCGCGCCATCTACCATCGATGGTTTTGTCCGACTGCGTCTATTTTTTTCTTGCGTTGCGCTTCGCCCACGGCTTTCAGCGCCTGTAATAGTTTTTCATCGTGATTGACGATGGACACAAAGTATCGCTTGCTGACCTTGACCAGCGTGACCCTGGTTTCGGCGCGGACGCTGACGTTGTGGGTGCCAGAGCCATCAGCAAGCAGGGACTGTTCACCGAAATACTGTCCCTTCGACATTCGCCCGAGCACCACCAGCTTTCCATCTTCGTCGATGGCGAAGGCTTCCACTGAACCACCGAGTACGAGATACAGGGCGACGCCGGGTTCATCTTCCCGCAGGATGATGTCGCCTTCGTCGAACTCCTCGATTGTCGTCCACTCATTGACCCGGTCGAGGTCCTGCGCCGATAGCGAGCGAAACAAACGGCAGGCTCGCACAACGCCGCGCACCTGTTCGACCACAGATTGCGAAGGGTCCATGGCGTTGGCGCGGGAGCGCTCCACCTTTTCCATTCCGGCGGCAACGCGAGACCCACTGATTCGAAATGCGGTGCACCGGGTCAGCGACCGCACGCTCGCATTGCGGCGGCCAGAGGAGCCCGGCATCAGGGCTTGTTCGCCAAAATATTCACCGGGCTTGATGTTGGCGATAGTGATTTCGCGGTCGCCCACCGAGCGAATGCGCACGTCTACCGCCCCGTCGAGCACGATATACATGCAATCGGCGGCATCGCCTTCAGCGAAGATGACTTCCTGCGGGGCGAAGCTGATGGTCATGTTCTCTGGCGCATCCAGAATTCGCTGCAACTCGTTGTTGCTAAGCCCGCCTAAAACGGGGACCTTGCGCAAGAGTTCAACCGTCGGTTGCAACATCGTCATTGACTGGGGAGTGCCCGGTAATTCAAGGATGACGCCTGAGTCTACAGGGAGAGGCTCTGCATCGGAACAGCAGTGTTGGGTCAAAAAAATTATCGACCGTCTGTAGAAAAACAACTTTGGGCGGTTAACATCTGAGCATGACTACCCTGACCCTCATCATCATGCGGCATGCGAAGGCAAGCCCGGACTCGCCCAAAGGCGATGACTTCGGTCGTCCGCTCACGAGCCGGGGGAAGCACGATGCGGCGCGCATGAGCCAATGGTTGCGCGCAAACTTCCCGGATCTCGCGCGGGTGCTTTCTTCGCCCGCAGAGCGCACGCGCCAGACCGTCGCCGCAGTCACGGCAAGCTGGGCCGATGCCCCCGTAATGCCGGAAGTGCGCTGGGACCCGGCGCTTTACTTGGCCGAGTTGCCCACGCTGTTGTCGGTGCTTGAACAGGAAACCACCGGTCCGCTCCTGCTGGTAGGCCATAACCCCGGGCTCGAAGAGCTGGTTTGGCATCTGCTGGACGGCCAGGACGAGGTCTTGAAAGCATCGAAAATTATGCCCACTGCTGCGGTGTATGCGCTGTCGCTCCCCTCGCGCGGGTCGCGGGTCGTGTCTAAGGGCGCACGTTTGTTGGCGCATATGCGGCCACGGCAACTGCCCGAACTTGCCTGATCGTCGCTTCACCTCCCTCCGGCGGTTCAACCTCTCCTCAGGCCCAACATGAACGACACCCGCGAATCCGCCATCAAATTCCCCTGCGACTTCCCGATCAAGGTGATGGGTAAATCGGCCCATGATTTCGACACCCTGGTCGTTCAGATCGTGCGCCGACATGTGGCGGATCTCACCGAAGACGCGATCAGCGTGCGAGCCAGCACGGGTGGCAACTACGTGGCGTTAACGGTGACGGTGCGTGCGCACAGCCAGCAGCAGTTAGATGCCTTGTATACGGAACTCAGTGGCCACGAACGGGTGGTGATGGTGCTGTGAATCCGCCCTTGCCTGCGTGTGAGCTGCGCCATCTCGGGCGAGTACCCTACGAACCGGTCTGGCAGGCCATGCGTGATTTCACCGACCGGCGTGACGAACACACCCCGGATGAACTCTGGGTACTCGAACACGAGTCGGTGTACACCTTGGGGCTGGCGGGCAATCCAGCCCATTTGTTGAACGCCGGCGACATCCCGGTGGTAAAGACCGACCGTGGCGGCCAGATCACGTGGCACGGCCCGGGGCAAATCGTCGTCTATGTCTTGCTTGATTTACGGCGATTGGGTCTTGGGCCGCGCGAGTTGGTGCGGATCATCGAGTCAACGGTCATCGCCACGGTGGCGGGTTACGGGATCTCCGCTGAGCGCCGTCCGGGGGCACCGGGCGTCTATGTAGGGGGCGCCAAGCTGGCGGCGCTGGGCTTGCGGGTCCGAAAAGGCTGCAGCTATCACGGCCTGGCGCTGAATGTGGATTGCGCGTTGGGCGCTTTCGCCGGCATTAATCCCTGTGGTTACGCCGGTCTTGAGGTGACGAGCCTTGCCCAACTCGGCGTCAGCACCACGCCCGAAGCCGCCGGTTTACAACTCGTCGCCAAGCTCCAAACTGAACTCAAGGCGCATATCCGCCAACCGACTATTGTCTCTCTTCCGCCCGCTTGCACAGGATAACCACCCCATGACCGACCGCACCATTACCCGCGCCCAGCGCGGTACCGACAAAGTCGCCAAGATCCCGGTGAAGGTCGAACCGAGTGTCGGCGCGTTGCCGCGCAAGCCGGCGTGGATTCGGGCCAAGGCGCCGACCGACCCGAAGGTGCTCGCCTTGAAGCAACTCCTGCGCGAAAAAGATTTACACACGGTATGCGAAGAAGCGTCCTGCCCGAATCTGGGCGAGTGCTTCAGCCACGGCACCGCCACCTTCATGATCATGGGCGCCCTGTGCACCCGGCGCTGCCCGTTTTGCGATGTCGCGCATGGTCGTCCCCAGCCGCTGGACGTCAACGAGCCGGCGCATCTGGCGGAGGCCGTGCGCGTGATGAACTTGCGCTACGTGGTGGTGACCTCGGTCGACCGCGATGACCTGCGCGACGGTGGGGCCGGACACTTTGCCGCCTGCATCAGCGCAATCCGGGCGGCCTCACCGGCTACGCGGATCGAGGTCCTCACGCCCGATTTTCGCGGCCGCATGGCGCCCGCTTTGGCGGCGTTGGCCGCCACGCCGCCGGATGTCTTCAATCACAATCTGGAAACCGTGCCGCGCCTGTATCTGCCGGTGCGTCCCGGGGCTGATTACGCGTGGTCCCTGTCACTCATCAAGGAGATGAAGGCGGCCTTACCCGCGGTGCCGACCAAATCAGGACTGATGCTGGGGCTGGGGGAGGAAATGGACGAAGTGCACGCCGTGTTGCGCGACCTTCGCGCCCACGACTGCGACATGATCACCATCGGCCAGTATCTGCAACCGAGTCGCGCGCACTTGCCGGTGCAGCGCTTTGTCCATCCGGATGAATTTGCCGCGCTGGGCGATTACGCCCGCAGCCTCGGTTTTGAAAACGTGGCCAGCGGGCCAATGGTGCGCTCGTCCTATCACGCCGATCGGCAGGCCGCAGGGGAGCACGTGAGCTAACAGTCCACGCCGATGGACTTCTTGCTGGTGTATGTGCTGAAGCGCCTGCTGTTGCCGCCCGGCGCAAATCTTCTCCTGCTCCTGCTCGCCGCCGGCATCAATCGCCACCGCCCCCGTCTCGCCAAGGGGCTCGCCGCCCTCGCGCTCTGCACGCTTTACCTTGCCAGCACGCTGTTTGGGGCGACGCGACTTGCGGCCGGGCTTGAAGCCAGCCCGGCGCTCCCGTTTGAACAACTCGCCTCGCAGGCCATCGATGCCATCGTGGTGCCCGGCACCGGCCGCTATCTCAACGCGCCTGAATTTGGCAAAGACACCGTCTCGGTTCGAACGCTGGAGCGTTTGCGCTACGCGGCGCGCCTGCATCGCGCCAGCGGCTGGCCGATTGCGGTCGTGGGCGGATCGCCGCTAGGTGGCAGGCCCGAGGGCGAGCTGATGCAGGAAACGCTGGAACAGGATTTTGGCGTGCCGGTGGCCTGGGTCGAGGCCGCCAGTCGCGACACTGCAGAGAACGCGCGGTTCGCCCGCCAGCTGCTGAGCGCGCAGCGCATCGTGCTGGTGACGCAGGCGACCGACATGCCGCGAGCGCGTCGGGCCTTTACCCAGGCTGGTTTTGAGGTGCTGCCGGCACCGATTGGCTTTGTGTCGGGCCGGGGCGCGGGCGAGGTGTCCGCGCTCGATTTCATGCCGGACGCTGAAGCGCTTAACTTCTCGCGGATCGCGCTCTACGAATACCTCGGGAGCCTGTGGTATCGCTGGCGCTACTGAGACGCTGGCGGCTCGGTGGCCTCGGGCAGCGCGCGCTCAACCCGCAAATCCAGCGCGCCGCGGGCGAGTCTGGCTTGAACGACGTCGCCAGCAGCGAGTTGCGCGGCGTCTCGAGCAATTTCGCCGTTAGCCTGCGTCACGATGGCATAACCCCGCGCCAGCGTGGCCACCGGGCTCACCGCAAGCAGGGTGCGCTCGGCTTCTGCCACGCGGGCACTGAGTCGGGTAAGCACCAGCGGCAGGGCGCCGCGCAGGCGTTGTTCGACCCCTTGCAGTCGCGATTGCGCCAGCAGCACCCGCCGGCTCGGCGTGGCGCTGGCGAGCGCGGCCTCGGCGGCGCGGAGCCGGGATTGCTTGAACTGCAGGGTGCGGCGAAGCGCGGGCGTAAGTCTGCGGAGTAACTCATCTAGCCGTTGATGATGTTGTTCGATGCGCCGACCCGGATGCACCAGTCGCGCGCTGAGCGCCGTGAGGCGATGCTCGGCGATTTGCACGCGATTCCGCAGGCCTGCCCCGAGCCGCTGTTCAAGGCGGGCGAAGATCCGCAGGGCTTCCAGTCGGTCCTGTACCGCCAGCTCGGCGGCGGCCGACGGGGTGGGCGCACGCACGTCGGCGGCAAAATCGCTCAGCGTGAAGTCAATTTCGTGGCCGACACCGCTGATCACCGGCAAGGCCGAGCCTGCGATCGCGCGCACCACCGGCTCTTCGTTGAAGGCCCACAGATCCTCCAGCGAACCACCGCCCCGGGCCACGATGAGCACATCGCATTCCGCGCGCCGATTGGCGGTGGCAATGGCATTGGCGATCTCGCCGGCGGCAGCCGCGCCCTGCACCGCGCAGGGATAGATGAACACCGGCACGGCCGGATTGCGTCGGGCCAACACGTGCAGGATGTCGCGCACGGCGGCGCCAGACGGGGAGGTGACCACCCCAATCGCCCGCGGCCACAGTGGCAAAGCGCGCTTGCGTTCGGTCTCGAACAGGCCTTCGGCGGCCAGCTTTTGCTTCAGCGCCTCGAACTTCATGCGCAGCAGGCCTTCGCCGGCGGGCTCCAGATGTTCTACCACCAGCTGAAACTCGCCGCGGGGCTCGTAGAGGCTGATGCGCGCGTAGGCCAGCACCTGCATGCCGTCTGCCGGGCGGAAGCGCAGCTGCTGGCTGCGCGGTTTGAACATCGCGCAGCGGACCTGCGCGGAGGGGTCTTTCAAGGAAAAATACAGATGCCCCGAAGACGGGCGCGCCAGATTGGACAGTTCGCCTTCCACCCACTGCGCGCCGAAGTTGCCTTCGATGGAGGCGCGAACTTCGCGGTTCAGGCGGGTGATGCTGTAGACGACTCGGCTCATGCCGGCATTAAACCGCAAAACAGGGCGGAGGCGGGCGCCGCGTGTCGCGTCTGGTTTAGCGCAGGCCCGGTGCGGTACGAGCTCAGGCGCGCTGGTCAGCCACCACGCGCGCCGAATTGTGCTCGGCGGCGCTACGCTCGCTGGCAGTGGGCAACTCAAGCCGCACCGGCACCGCCTTGTGATAGGGCGTACCGGCAATGGGATCGCGCGACTGGCTGTCGGTCAGCATGTTGATGCGCGGCCCGCAAATCACGCGCTCCCCGCCCGCTGCCGAGAGATAGGCCTGCCCGTAGCCGTGGGGCAGCACGAGATAGCCGCGTCGCAGGCAGGATTCAGTGCGGGCGCGCACGATTAGCCGGCTCCGGGCTGAGGCCACCGCCACCCAATCCTTGTCGCTGAGCCCGAGTGTCGCCAAGTCTTCCGGGTGGATGGACAGGGCGCCGTCGGGATCGTCTTTGCGAAAACCCGGATCGCGGAAATTCTGGTTGGCGTTTTGCAGCCGTCGCTGACCTGCCGACAGCAAGAACGGAAAGTCCGGGTCCGGCGCCACCGAGGCTGGGCTCAGCGCTCGCAGGGCCTCCAGCAGACGGGGAATGCTGAGGTGCACTTTCTGGTCGGCGTGCTCCACCAGACTCCAGGCGCTCTCGTGGGTGGAAAACGCGAGTCCCGACCGTGCGCTCACCACCTGCATAAAGAGCGCATCGCCCAAGTCGGCATCGGTGGCGGGTGCCTGTTCGCCCAGCGCCTTGCGCACGGCGTCGGCATGTCGGCGGGCGAGCTGTTGCGCCGCCAGCCACAGCGGCGCCGCCGCGGCCGTGTGATCGGGCAGGCTCGGTCCCAGCGTGTTGTAGAGAATGAGCGGCACCACCGGCCCGAATTGGGGTTCAGCCTTGATGAAGGCCTGAAAGGCGCGGCCGAACGCGGCCAGACCCGCGGTTGCCGCGTGTTTCAGCGTTTCGAGGCTTGCCGCGTCGGGCAATGTTGCCAGCGCGGCGGACAGTCGCGAATAGATCTCGGGCTCGGCCAATGTTCCCTCCAGCGGCGCGATCACCGGCGCGCGAACCTGGAAGAAATTGGTCGGCGCTTCAAAGCTGAACAGCGTGTATTCGCACTTTTCATACTGGGAAGAAGCGGGCAGCACGTAGTGCGCGCACTGCGCGGTTTCGGTGAAGGCGACGTCGACCACCACCAGCAGCTCCAGTGCCTGCAAGGCCTTGAGCACCTGCTGGGTGTCCGCCGCGGTGTTGGCGGGGTTACTGCTGTCGACCCACAGGCCGCGAAGGCGGTCGGGATGCTCGCCCAGAATCGCCTCCGGCAGCAGATTAGGCGGCAGCAAGCCGGCGATGACTTCGGTATTGGTGGGCGCGTAAATCTGCCCGCGGCCATTCCCCCACAGCGGCGCTAGCCAGCTGTGCAGGGTGTTGGTGCCGCGCCGGGCAAAGTGGCCCGTCAGCAGAAACAGCAGCTTTTCCAGATAGGAGTTCAGCGTGGAATGCCGGCCCTGTTGAATGCCGAGTTCCGCCCGCACGACCATCGCCTCGGCGGCCATGATCATGTCTGCCGCTTGCGCGATGAGCGCCAGGGGGACGTCGGCGGTCGCCGCGTATTCCTCGATCGGGACTTGGGCAAGGACCGCCGCAACCTCTTCAAAGCCCACCGTGTGGGCAGTGAGGAATGTCTGGTCGAAGGCCCCGCGCTGCGCCAGCGTGGCGAGCAGCGCGGCGAGCAGGAAGGCATCGGTGCCGGGCCGCACTTGCAGATGCAGATCGGCCATCTCGGCGGTTTCGCTGCGGCGTGGGTCAACCACAATCAAATGGCGCGCGGGGTCTTTCTGAATGGCATTGAGTTCGAGACGCGCGTTGGCGAAGCCGTGCGCTAACCAGGGGTTCGCGCCGAGCACCAGCAAGAGGTCGCAGTGCTCAATGTCTTCGGCGGTATGACAGGTCTGGGCGCCGAAGAGATGCCCGTTGACCCAGAAATCGCCGGTCTTTTCCTGCGCCAGCGCGTTGAACACATTGCGCGAGCCCAGGCTGCGCAGAAACGCCGTGGCGTAGGCGCCGCCGGCATGATTGCCTTGCCCACCACCGCCGTACAGGGCCAGCGACTGCCCGCCGTACTGCTGCGCGATGCCCCCCAATTTGCTCGCGATCTCGCCGAGCGCAGTCTCCCAGCTCACGGGCTCGAAGCTGCCGTCCGCGCGCCGACGCAGCGGCGAGGTCAAACGGTCGCGGTGGTAGAGATAATT
>Ga0164294_10005251_pt1 | contig 11137 bp, 9 predicted proteins | sample GEODES005metaG_FD_111479 | JGI IMG/M metagenome (GOLD analysis project Ga0164294, IMG submission 111479) | Oligotrophic lake water microbial communities from Sparkling Lake, Wisconsin, USA - GEODES005 metaG | ecosystem: Environmental > Aquatic > Freshwater > Lake | place: USA: Sparkling Lake...
CGGCGGGCTTGACGAAGTGGGCCTGACGATGGCGCGCGGCGATGCCATTTCCCGCTTCGAACAGACCGCGCGCGATGAACGCCCGTTTCTGGCGCAGGGAACCGACGTCCCGGCCTGAACCGCGCCCCGGCGCAGGCCGGGGCCTCAGTCAGGATATAGGTGACGGTTGCGCCCAAACCGCCTGAGGTCCCGGCCTCCGCCGGGACGCGCGCCTCGGCAGTCACTGAAAAATGCTTTCCAAGCCTGCAAAAACTTGCTTCCACGGTGTCCATGAACAACCGGGAGATTTTGCCATGAAGGCCTTGCAATCGCACGCAGTGGGCGGCCCTGAAACGCTAACGCTCGATGATGTGCCCGATCCCGTTGCCGGGCCGGGTCAGGTCGTGGTGCGGATCAAGGCCTGCGCGATCAATTTTCCCGACACGCTGATCATCCGCGATATGTACCAGTTCAAGCCCGCGCGCCCCTTCGCGCCGGGCGGCGAGATCGCGGGCGTGATCGAAAGCGTGGGCGAGGGTGTCACCGGCTGGAGCGTGGGCGACGGGGTGATCGCGGGCACCGGCAATGGCGGGCTGGCCGAGAAGATCGCGCTCGATGCGGGCAAGCTGTTTGCGCTGCCCGAAGGCGTCGATTTCGAAACCGGCGCCTCGCTGCTGATGACGTATGGCACCACCATCCATGGCCTCCTCGATCGCGGCCATCTGAAGGCAGGCGAAACCTTGCTGGTGCTGGGCGCGGCGGGCGGCGTTGGCCTTGCCGGGATCGAGCTGGGCAAAGCCTTCGGCGCGCGCGTGATTGCGGCGGTGTCGAGCGAGGACAAGGCGGCCATCGCGCGCGAAGCAGGCGCGGACGACGTGGTGATCTATCCGCGCGCGCCGTTCGACAAGGACCAGAGCAAGGCGCTGGCCGAAGCGTTCAAGGCCGCCTGCGGGCCAGGCGGGGCGAATGTGGTCTATGATGTCGTCGGCGGCGATTATTCCGAGCCCGCGCTGCGCGCCATCGCCTGGGAGGGCCGCTTCCTCGTGGTCGGCTTCCCCGCGGGCATCGCGCGCATGCCGCTCAATCTCACCTTGCTCAAATCGTGCGACATCTGCGGCGTGTTCTGGGGTGCATTCACCGCGCGCGAGCCGGAGCGCAATGCGGCCGAGGTCGCCGAATTGTTCGCGCTGCTCAAAGCGGGCAAGATCCGCCCGCGCATTTCCGCGCGCTATCCGCTGGCGCAGGGCGCCGATGCCATCGCCTTGCTGGCCGACCGCAAGGCCACGGGCAAAGTCGTGGTGACGATGGAGTGACGCCGTGGGGAGTGACGCCGCGGGGAGTGGCCGGCGCGTGCAGGATCACTCCTTCACCCGCACCCAGTCCTTGCCCCGGCACAGCGGCCAGACGATGCAGCCGCGCACGTCCATCCGGGTGGGCGAGCGCGGCGTCAGGGTAACGTCATAAGTGTTGCCGTCGTCGGGATTGTAGATCCGCCCTTTCCACGCGATGCCCGAAGGGCGCAGGTCGCGGAACAGGGTAATGCCGATCAGCGAACGCTTGCGCAGCGCCGGGTCCTTGTTGAGCGAATCGAGCGGATCGCCCCTTTCGCCGCCCAGCACTTTGCCGCAGATGCCCCTGCCGCAAGCGGTGATCTCGATCAGCCCGCCGCGGTCGGGCGTGCGCCACAGACCGGTGACGTCGCTGTTCGCGGCAAACGCAGGAGCGACCGCCAGCATCGCTGCTGCGGCCCAGGCCAAACCCTTTTTCATGGTATCTCCCACCTCATTCGGGTGGGGATAGAGGCCCGGTGTGGCCAAAACGTGGCCGTCTCGCGCTGGGTCAGGGTGCGCGCTCGCCCGGCGCTGCATAAGGCGGGATGGCCAGCTTCCAGCGGATCGCCGCGCCGCGCAGACCAAATCCGGTGAGCGCCGCCAGCGGCCACACGAGCGCATTGGGCAGTCCCAGCACCGTGCCCCCGGCGCAGAGCGCAGCGGCGAGCGCGGCGGCGGTGACATAGATCTCGGGGCGCATGACAATGGATGGCCTTCCCGCCAGGACATCGCGGATCACCCCGCCGACGCAGCCCGTGATCACCCCCATCATCATTGCGGGCACCGGCGCGACGCCGTAAGCCAGCGCCTTGGCGGTGCCGAGCACGGCATACGCGCCCAGGCCCGCCGCATCCGCCCAATCGAGCAGCGCGCCCTCCCACCAGCGGCGCGGGGTAAACCACACCAGCAGCGCCACGGTCAGGCAGAGCGGCGCGACCCAGGGATCGCGCACCCAGAATACCGGCGCACCGATCAGCAGATCGCGCACCGATCCGCCGCCCACGCCGGTGATCAGCGCGAAAAACGCCATGGTCACGAATGTTTGCCGCAATTGCGCCGCCAGCAGCGCGCCGCTGATCGCGCAGACCGCAATGCCCGCCAGATCGAGCGCACCAAAGATCGCGACCAGATCGGCCGGCGGCAGTATCGTGATGGGCGATGCGGGAAGGAGAGGCAGCGGCATGGCGGCGGTTCCTAAACCCTTGGCACCCGATCGCAAAGGATATGGTTTGCACGCGCCCCGCTCGCCTTAATCGTCGGCATTAGGCTCATCGTAACGATGCCCGTTTAAACCCGTGCAGTGGAATCGATGCGTCGGGTGGACCGCCCATGGCTGTAAAGAACTTGCTGAAAGGCTGGAGCACTGCGCGCGCGCCCGAAGCACCCGGCGCGGACGATACCGCGCGCCGGCTTGCGCTGTTCGAAGACATCGAGCGCGCCAGCACCGGTTGGTTCTGGGCGACCGACCGCGATGGCCGGCTCAGCTATATCTCGCCGGGTGCCTTGCTGCGCTTCGGCTGCGATCCCGCCGCGCTGCTCGGCAAGCCGGTGACGGCGCTGTTCGAAACCGATCCCGATGATCCGGGCGAGCGCTCGGGCCGTCCGCTCCAGTTCCTGCTCGGCTCGCATGCGCGGCTCGCCGATATCACCGTGCGGCTGGTGCCCACGCTGGCCGGAACGGGGGAGGGCGCACGGCCCGCATGGTGGGCGCTCAGCGGGCAAGCGCGGCTGGATGCGGACGGCACCTTTGATGGCTATCGCGGCAGCGCGCGCGATATCACCACGGAATATGAGCGGCACACGCAGGATTCGCGGGCCGCCGAATACGATTCGCTCACCGGCCTCGCCAATCGCCGTCGCATCATCCACCGGCTTGATCAGGTGCTCGCGGCCTATCGCTCCTCGGGGCAGCCCTGCGCGCTGATCCTGCTCGATCTCGACCGGTTCAAGGCGGTCAACGATACGCTCGGCCATCAGGCGGGCGACGAGCTCTTGCGCCAGGTCGCAGCGCGGCTGGCCAAAGTAGTGGGCACGCGCGGCGAGATCGGGCGGCTGGGCGGCGATGAATTCCAGATCGTGCTCCCCGGGATCGAGGACCGCGGCAAGCTGGGCGAACTGGCGGAGCGGATCATCGGCGCGCTCTCGCAGCCATATGAGATCGCGGGGGACCGCGCGGTCATCGGCGCGTCGCTGGGCATGGCTGTCGCCCCCTTCGATGGCGGCGAGCGCGACGAGCTGACCCGCGCCGCAGACCTCGCGCTCTATGCCGCCAAGCACGGCGGGCGCGGCGTGTTCCGGTTCTACAGTGCCGATCTGCGCGACGAAAAGGAAGAGCGCCGCCTGCTCGAAGACGATTTGCGCGCGGCGATTGCCAACCTGCTCGAGGGCCAACCGTCCCCGCAACTGGATCTGCGCTATCAGCCGGTGGTGCGCCTGTCCGATCACGGGGTGGTCGGCTTCGAGGCGCTGCTGCGCTGGGATCGGCCCGAGTTCGGCGAGATTTCGCCCGCGCTGTTCGTGCCGGTGGCCGAAGACATCGGGCTGATCGGCCCGCTCGGCGCATGGGTGCTGCGCCGCGCCTGCGCCGATGCCATGGCCTGGCCGCCGGAAGTGCGCGTGGCGGTCAATGTCGCGGCGGTGCAGTTTGCCGATCCTGCCTTCCCCGCGCTGGTCGCCGATGTGCTGGAAAGCACCGGCCTTGCGCCCGACCGGCTTGAGCTTGAGCTGACCGAGGCGGTGTTCATGGGCGACAGCCACAGCACCGACGCCGCGTTCAAGGCGCTGAAAGCGCTGCACGTGCGGCTCACGCTCGATGATTTCGGCACCGGCTTCTCCTCGCTCAGCTATCTGCGCTCGGCCCCGTTCGACAAGCTCAAGGTCGATCGCAGTTTCGTCGAAACCTGCACGTTGCAGGATCACAACAGCGCGCGCATCATCGCTGCGATCATCGGTCTGGCCGATGCGCTGGGCATGGAAACCACGGTCGAAGGGGTCGAGGCGTTCGACCAGCGCGATGTGGTCTGCGCGCGCGGCGCACGCCAGATCCAGGGCTTCCTCTTTTCGCCGCCGCTGGAACAGCAGGCCATTCTGGACAGGATCGGCGCGGAAACCACGCCGGGCGGGCCGCTCCTCATCGAACCTTCCGGCCCCGATCGCCACCGCCCCGAACGGCGCTCGGTCTATCGCCGCGTCGGCCTGATCCATCAGGATCATCGCTACAATGTGCTGATGCGCAATCTTTCGGCCACCGGCGCGCTGCTTGAAGGGATCGTCGGCGTTCCCGAAGGCACCGGCGTCGTGCTCGATCTGGGCGGCGGCCAGCTCGCGGTGTGCACCGTCAGCCGCTCGCACGATGCCGAAATCGCGGTCGAGTTCGAAACCGCGCTGGTCAGCGATGGGGCGCACGGCCTCGTCACCCGCCACCGCGCCTCTCCCGCCGCACTCGCCGCCGCCGCGCGCATCCCCCGCGTCAGCACGCCGCAGTTCCTCGAAGTGGAAACGCGAAAGCCGCGATAATCCGCGCCCCGGCGAAGGCCGGGGCCCCAGTCAAGATAGACGCAAGGTTGTGCTCAAACCGCCCGAGGTCCCGGCCTCCGCCGGGACGCCGCACCCTCAAATGCCGCCCCCCGCGCCCCGACGCAGGCCGGGGCCTCAGTCCGGCCTAGAGCCGCAGTCCGGTAGAGCGCCCGCCCGCGCGTCGCCGCCGAAACAGCAGCACCACGCCCAGCAGCGCCGTCAGCAGCGCCAGCGCGGCAAACCCGATCAGCAGCGGGTGATGCGAATTCTCGCGCCCCTGCAAATCCATGATGTGCAGCCCCCACATGAAGTCGAAAACGCGCCACAGCGGTGTGCGCAGTGCCAGCACTTCGCCGGTCTCGGCATCGACGTAGACATGCACGTTATCGGCAAAGCGCGCCTGCCACGATGGCCGCGCCGTCCGCAGGTCGAGCGGCGGCGCGCTCGCGGGAAAGGCGGTCATCGCCGTAATGGCAGGCGGCTTGATCCGCGCGGCCATGGCAATGGCGCGCGCTTCGGCGTCGCCCAGCCGGGCCAGCGCCGCGCCGCTGCGGGCATCATAGCGCATCTTGCGGCCATCGGCGGCCTCGGCGATCCACACCGCGCGGCCGGTTTGCTGAATGAGCTTCAGCGCGCGCAGCGGCGGCGTGCGCGGTACGATCAGCGCATCGGTGACAACAACGGCAGGCGCCGCGCGCAAGGCTTCGCCGCGCACTTGCTCGATCGGCCATGACACCATGAACAGCCCGCTTGCGGTCCACAGCACCAGCGGGACGCCGATCAACCAGCCGATCCAGATGTGCCAGCGGCTCATCTGCCGCATCGCTCTGGCCCGCGCCATCACATATGGATCGGCTTGCCCGTGACCGCCATCGCCGCTTCCTTGAGCGCCTCGGCGTGCGTCGGGTGCGCGTGGCTGGTATAGGCGATGTCTTCCGACGTCGCGCCGAATTCCAGCGCCAGCGCGGCTTCGGCGATCATCGATCCGGCCACGCTCGCGATGCACCACACCCCCAGCACGCGGTCGGTCTTGGCATCCGCGATCACTTTCACAAAGCCGTCGGGCTCGTGGTTGGTCTTGGCGCGGCTGTTGGCCAGCATCGGAAACTTGCCGACCTTGATCTCGCCGCGCTCCTTCGCCGCTTCTTCGGTGAGGCCCACGCCCGCGATCTCGGGGAAGGTATAGACCACGCTCGGAATCACCGCGTGATTGACGATGCCGGTCTGCCCCGCGATGAATTCGGCCACCGCGACGCCCTCGTCCTCGGCCTTGTGCGCCAGCATCGGCCCGGGAATCACATCGCCGATCGCCCAGACGCCATCGACCGCCGTGCGAAAATCATGCCCCGTCTCGATCTGCCCGCGCTTGTTCACTTCAAGGCCGATCTTGTCGAGCCCCAGTCCGTCCGTGTTCGGCCGCCGCCCGATCGAGACCAGCACGCAATCGGCCTCCAATGTCTCCGCCGCGCCGCCCGCCGAAGGCTCCAAGGTCAAGCTGGCCAAGCCATCCTTGACCACCGCGCCGGTCACTTTGGTGGAGAGCCTGAGCTCCATGCCCTGCTTCTTGAAGATCTTGGCCGCCTCTTTGCGCACGTCGCCGTCCATGCCGGGCAGCAGCTGATCGAGGAATTCCACCACGGTCACTTTCGCGCCGAGCCGGCGCCAGACCGAGCCCAGCTCCAGCCCGATGACCCCGCCGCCGATCACCACCAGATGTTTGGGCACCCGCGCCAGCGCCAGCGCGCCGGTCGAATCCACGATCACGCCCGCCGCGTTGTCCACCGCCACGCCGGGCAGCGGCGTCACGCTCGAACCTGTGGCAATGACCACGTTTTTCGCCGTAACCGTCTGATCAGCAATGGAAACGGTGTGTGCATCGACAAACGAGGCATGGCCTTTCAGCCAGGTCACCTTGTTCTTCTTGAACAGGAACGCGATGCCCCCGGTCAGTTGCGTCACCGCGTCGGTCTTCTGCGCTTGCATCGCCGCCAGATCGAGCGTCACCGGCCCGGTCTTGATGCCATAAGTCGCAAACGTGCCGTTCACTGCCTCATCGAATTTCTCCGATCCATGCAGCAAGGCCTTGGAAGGAATGCACCCGACATTGAGGCACGTGCCCCCCAACGTCTCGCGCGCCTCGACACACGCCACCTTCAGCCCCAGCTGCGCCGCCCGGATCGCCGCGACATAGCCGCCAGGCCCGGAGCCGATGATCAGAACGTCGTAATCGTAGTCAGCCATGTTTCACGTCCACCGAATTGCTGAAATCATCCATACCCTATCGCGGGTCGACTTTGTTGCTGGGTGCAGGAAAGCGACGAAACCGAACTTGCTCAGCTGTGACGACAGCCACATGACCAGCCAATCGCTTGTCCTTGATCACTTCAAGCAGCACCGTCGCAATCTGCCTCTGCTCAAACGGATCACAACGAATGTAGATCAGAGCAGGCGGAGGCACATGGCCAAGCGCAAAGATCAAGTCGGTGAAATCGCTATCTTCGCTTATCAGGATCCTGTCTTCATTTCGCGCGCGCTCTATATGTTCGACGTCGCTGGCCGTGGGACAAACGAGAGCGGCACGAAGAACATCATGACCATCATCCGTCAGGGTATGCGCGATGTGCAGACCAATGTGGACGTCGAGCAGGAATTTCAAGCGGCTCTTGCCTGGCCAATCGCAGCATAATCCTCATCGCTGAGCAAATCGGCCGCGAAAGCTGCCGCAGCCCGAAGATGGACCTCTTCGACGCCGGGAAACTCCTCAGCAATTTGCTCCGCCGGCCACCCCGCGCCCATCAGTTTGAGCACAAACTCAACCTTGATCCGCGTGCCCCGGAAGATCGGCTTGCCGAAGCCGATCGCCGGGTCGGAATGAATGTGCTCTTTCCAGTCCATCGCAGCGTATCCTCACAAATCGATCAGCAGCCTCGTCGGGTCTTCTATCGCTTCCTTGATCGTCTTCAAAGCGGTCACTGCCTCGCGCCCGTCGATCAGCCTGTGATCGTACGAGAGCGCGATATACATCATCGGCCGCGCCACGATCTGCCCATCGCGCACCACCGGCCGGTCCTCGATCCGGTGGAGGCCGAGCACCGCCGACTGCGGCGGATTGATGATCGGGGTGGAAATCAGCCCGCCGAACACGCCGCCGTTCGAAATGGTGAAGGTGCCGCCCGCCATGTCGGCCATGGTCAGCGTGCCTTCGCGCGCTTTCTTGCCAAACGCGCCGATCGCCTGTTCGATCCCGGCGAAGGAAAGTTTGTCGACATCGCGCACCACCGGCACGACCAGCCCGTTCGGGGCCGAGACCGCGACCGAGATATCGACATAGTCGTGGTAGACGATCTCGTCCCCTTCCAGCCGCGCGTTCACCGCCGGAAAGTCCTTGAGCGCAAGGCACGAAGCTTTGGCGAAAAAGCTCATGAAGCCCAGCTTCACGCCGTGCTTCTTCTCGAACACATCCTTGTACTTGTCGCGCGCCGCGATCACCGCGCTCATGTCCACGTCGTTGAACGTGGTGAGCAGCGCGGCGGTTTCCTGCGCCGATTTCAGCCGCCGGGCGATGGTCTGGCGCAGCCGGGTCATCTTGACCCGCTCCTCGCGCCGCTCGCCCGCCGGTGCCGCCGGAACAGCAGCAGCAGGAGCCGGGGCAGGGGCCGCAGCTGCCGGCGCGGCGACCTTGGCCATGTCCTGCTTCTGGCTCGCGGCAGAGAGCACGTCTTCCTTGGTCAGCCGTCCGTCCTTGCCGGTGCCTTTCACCGTCGAGGGGTCGATGCCCGCTTCCAGCACCGCGCGGCGCACGGCGGGGGAAAGCGCCGCCGCGCCTTCCGCCTTGGCCGGTTCTGCCGCCGGCGCCGGCGCCGCAGCAGGAGTGGTCGCCACACCGCTCGTCTCGATCAGGGCGAGCAGCGCGCCGACCGAAACGGTCTCGCCCTCGGCCACGCTATGCGCGCCCATGATCCCCGCCGCCGTCGCGCCCACTTCGACCGCGACTTTGTCGGTCTCGAGGCTGACAATCGGTTCGTCGAGCGCCACCGCCTCGCCCGGCTGCTTGAGCCACTGGCCCACGGTTGCCTCGCTGACGCTTTCGCCGAGCACCGGCACTTTCACTTCGATCGCCATGATCACAGGTTCCTTGGAATAAGCTTCAAAAAGGGCGGCGGCTCACGCTTTCTTGCGCCGCCGCATCTCACTGCGCACCGAAAGCGAGAGCGCATCGGCGACCAGCGCGGCTTGCTGCGCGGCGTGTCGTTTGGCCAGGCCCGTCGCCGGGGATGCCGCCGCCAGCCGCCCGGCGTAGCGCGGCCGGCCCAGCGTGTGCCCGGCGGTGGCCATCGCTTCCTCGATCAGCGGCTCGACAAAGAACCACGCGCCATTGTTGCGCGGTTCTTCCTGGCACCACACCACCTCTTCGAGGTTCGGCATCCGCGCGAGGCGCAGCGCCAACGGTTCGCCGGGGAAGGGGTAGAGCTGCTCGAGCCGGATCACCTGCACATCGCTCGCGCCCGATGCATTGCGCGCCTCGATCAGGTCGTAGGCGACCTTGCCGCTGCACAGCACCACCTTGCGTGTCTCCGCGTCCGCCGCACCATGGGTGTCGGACAGGATGCGCATGAAGTGCCCCTCGCCAACGAAGTCCGAGGTCACTGACTTGGCCAAGGGATGGCGCAGCAGCGACTTGGGCGTCATGATGATCAGCGGCTTGCGGAACGAACGCTGCATCTGCCGGCGCAGCACGTGGAAGTAGTTCGCCGGGGTGGTGATATTGCACACCTGGATATTGTCTTCCGCGCAGAGCTGGAGGAACCGCTCCAGCCGCGCCGAGGAGTGCTCCGGACCCTGTCCTTCATAGCCATGCGGCAGCAGCATCACGAGGCCATTGGCGCGCAGCCATTTCGATTCCGATGCCGCGATATACTGATCGATCACGATCTGCGCGCCATTGGCAAAATCGCCGAACTGCGCTTCCCACAGCACCAGCGTCTTGGGGTCGGCGCTGGCATAGCCATATTCGAAGCCGAGCACGCCATATTCGGAAAGCGTGCTGTCATAGACTTCGAACCGCCCATGCGGCAGCGTCTTCAGCGGCACATATTTGCGCTCGGTGGTCTGGTCGATCCACACCGCGTGGCGCTGGCTGAAGGTGCCGCGCCCCGAATCCTGTCCTGAAAGCCGCACGTTGAAGCCTTCGGTAACGAGGCTGCCAAACGCCAGCGCCTCGCCGGTCGCCCAGTCGAACCCGGCGCCGGTGCTGAACATCTCGGCCTTGGCCTCGATCACCCGGCCCAAGGTCTTGTGGATGGTGAGGTCGGCGGGCACCGTGGTCAGCGCGCGGCCGAGGCTGTCGAACAGCTTGCCGTCGATGCCGGTGGGCACATTGCGCCGCGCGCTCACCGGGTCGGCCGGCTTGTTCAGCCCGCTCCAGCGCCCGCCGAACCAGTCGGCCTCGTTCGCGCCATAGGTCTTGGCGGCCTCGAATTCCTCCTCCAGCGACGCGACGAACGCAGCCTCGGTGCCGTCTTTCCAGGCGGCATCGATCACCCCTTGCGCCACCAGCCGCTCGGCATAGATCGCCGAGACCGCCGGGTGCTGCTTGATCCGTGCATACATCAGCGGCTGGGTGAACATGGGCTCGTCGCCCTCGTTGTGGCCAAAGCGGCGATAGCACCACATGTCGACCACCACATCGCGGCCGAATTTCTGGCGGTAATCGATCGCCAGCTTGCACGCGAACGTCACCGCTTCGGGATCATCGCCGTTCACATGCAGGATCGGGGCCTGCACGCCTTTGGCCACGTCCGAGGGATAGGGCGAATTGCGCGCGAATTGCGGGCTGGTGGTAAAGCCGATCTGGTTGTTGACGATGAAATGGATCGCGCCGCCGGTGTTGTAGCCGCGCACGCCCGAGAGGCCAAAGCACTCCCACACGATGCCTTGGCCCGCAAACGCCGCGTCGCCGTGGATCAGGATGGGCAGCACCTGCTTGTGCTTCGCGCCCGCGCCCACATCGTCGCCGATATCGTCGCGGTAGCGCTGCTGCGCGCGGGTCTTGCCCAGCACCACCGCGTCCACCGTTTCCAGATGCGAGGGATTGGGCTGCAGGCTCATGTGCACCTTGATCCCGTCGAATTCGCGGTCAGTGGAGGTGCCGAGGTGATACTTCACATCGCCCGATCCGCCCACATCCTCGGGGTTCGCCGTGCCGCCCGAAAACTCGTGGAAGATCACGCGGTAGGGCTTGGCCAGCACGTTCGCCAGCACGTTGAGCCGCCCGCGGTGCGCCATGCCATAGATGATCTCGCGCACGCCCA
>Ga0164294_10005254_pt1 | contig 11131 bp, 7 predicted proteins | sample GEODES005metaG_FD_111479 | JGI IMG/M metagenome (GOLD analysis project Ga0164294, IMG submission 111479) | Oligotrophic lake water microbial communities from Sparkling Lake, Wisconsin, USA - GEODES005 metaG | ecosystem: Environmental > Aquatic > Freshwater > Lake | place: USA: Sparkling Lake...
ACATAGGCCTTGGTTCTTCCAGCCGTGGAGCCCAATCCACTCGCGGTTACCACTCCTTCAAATGCCACTTTCTTCCCAACCTGGGTCGGCACCCCGTTGGCATCCACCCCGCGCAGGTTGATAATTGGCACCAGCACATAGGCGGTCGGAGCCACGAGAACATTACCCAATGTTCCACCCGCTCCAGCTGTCTCGACGGTGATTCCGTAGTTTCCGTCAAGGGCTGTGCTGACCGAGGTGTCAGGGGTCGATAATCCGGATATGGTGACTGTGAGGGGAGAGTTGGAGGTGATGACTGCCCCATCAATGGTCAGAGCCCTTCCGGAGACCGAGACCGTACCTGCCCCATTGAGCAAACAATTGACAGAATTCGGTTGTGAGAAATCACTCGGCAACGTCATCCGAACCTTCGAGATCGTGGAATCCACAATCGGATTGCTCACCGTCACGGCGAGGGTCTGGTTGTCCGACTGACCTTTGGCAAAAATCGCGGTGTTTACATAAGGACTCGTCGCATCGCCATTGACCACTGTGGCTAACCCACTGCCATCCAGAGGCTCAAAATTGGTGGTACTTAAAACCTCCGCCGCAGGTGAGCCATAAATCAGGGAGATCTTCCCAGCCTGAAGTCCGGCAGGCACCGTTGCCGTGATCTGGCTAGATGACTGAATGGCAAAGGTGGCCGACTGGCCGTTGAACTTCACCCCTGTCACACCCGCCAAATTGCTTCCACTGATCGTCACGGTCGATCCGGTCGCCCCGAAAGCAGGCGTGAACGAAGAGAGAGAAGGAACAACAGCCGTGTACTCAGAGATCGTTCCAAGGACTGCCAGATCATCTCCAGCTATAGTATTGATATACCAAGTACCCGCCGTGCCAGTTCCGCCCCAAGTCACAACCCTGAATGTGACGGTGGTGCCCGCAGGCACATTCTGCAAATCTGTAATAGCACTAAGATTGATCGCAGGTTGAGGATTGTAATTCCCTGAAGTTACAGTTCCCCACGAGATAGAAGAACCAATATCGGTATAGGCGCCGCTGCCCTTTCTATATTGCCAAATACCCGTTAAGGGCCCCGTGCTTGAGCGCCGAATATTATACGCAGGGATTTGAGAGAATGAGACTTGATACCCTGAAGCCGGAGTCACCGAGAAAGTGGCAAAATCCTGGTTCGCAATTGCCGATGCCAGATCGGTGCCCATGAAATCATTCCCACCCCACACATTGACGGTGGTAACAGCGCCAATTCCAATACCTTTGGTAAGACCTTCAACCACCAGTCTATTATCCACGGTTGTTGGCGCCATAGGCGAGCTTCCTCCATTCGATTGCCCGGTCATTTCCCAAGCCATCATTGGAGGCAGGGTGATCGTCAAAGTTTGGGTTAGGTTGGGGGCTGCGTTGTAATTATTATCGCCCGCTTGGCTTGCTGTAATAGTTGTTGTCCCTGCTCCGACTATCGTGACCGTGCTGCCGGAAATTGTGGCTACCGCTCCATTCGAGCTCGTGTAGGTGACAGCCAATCCGGAACTGGCCGTGGCCGTCAGGGTATAAGATGGAGCCGTTGTATATTTTGAATCGGCTGTGCTCAGACCCGAGATGGTTTGCCCGCCCTTGGCAATGTCGAACGTTAGATTTGCCGGAGCGCTCGTCCCAGTTGCATTCGATGCGGTCACCGCCACCACCACTCCCGTGCCCGCGGCTGTGGGAGTTCCCGTAATGGCACCGGTTGTTGGATTGAGGCTAAGTCCGGCGGGGAGGGTTCCGCTGGTGATGGCATAACTTGTCGGATTTTCTGAAGCTACGACAGTGGCGGATAGGGCAACTCCAAATGTTCCGGGAATAGTTGTTGCCGTCACAGTTGGAGCGACTCCAGCTGTGGCTACGGTTCCGCTCACTCCAACGTTCGCGGTTGTTGCGCCAGTGCTCGTCAAGGTGACATTGGCCGATGGAAGGGAACCTGCGGCCGTACTCGCGGCAATACGAACATAGATGGTTGTACTGCCAACGGCTCCACCACTTTGGGTAAGAGTCTGGCTCGAGGCGTAATTCGTCCCATCCTTCGAAACCTCAAAATTCGCAGGGGCCGTGACCGCCACGCTTGCCGTCAAATTCGAGCCCGTGACCGTAAAAGTCTGAGCGGCCGAAGCCGTTCCCGCCGTAGTTGTGAAAGCGGGCAAAGCCGAAACCGAGGGTGTTACGCTCGGTGATGAAGAAACTGCTATAGCCGCCACGCTAGCCCAATCATTGGAAACGATCATTCTCGAAATAGTACCTGCAGCCGCAGCTGTATTACTTCCCTGCCTTATTGAGACGGCTGCTTGTGCAGCGTTTTCCGCGCTAGTACCAGCCCAAGTTACGGTATTAAGATAAGGTGTGTTTGCATTTTCAGTAGAAGAATTACTAGGATTTACATAAATGAGGCCCGTGTCGTTTAGAGCCCCCGAAACAAAGTTGTACTTAAAAATAACTACGTAATCGGTATTTGTATCAAGTTCGGAAGTGCCGTAAGAGGTGGTAGCTCCAGTATTTCCCATTAAAAGTCCAAGGACAAATTTACTAGTTGTTGCACCTTTCTTAATGGAGAGACGGCCGGAATAAGCAGTACCGCCTGCAGTTGTATTAAATGACGCGAAATAATCCCCAGTCTGGGATGAAGTCACACGCATTTTAAATCCTATGTAAAGGCTTCCACTGTTGGCGCTTGTGAAAGCTACCCCGGCATCTTGTCCGGTATTGGCAAATACTAAGACACTATTGGCAATAGTTAAATTAGGTGAAGCAGCACCAGACTGTGTCCAACCCTGTTGGCCAACAAGATCACCATTATTAAAACTGGCAAAATTCTGGTCTAACAGAACACCAGCCTGTGCCACCCCCATCCATCCTGCTGCGATCAGCGAAAGGCACCATTTGGTGAATCCAAAGTTTGAGTTGCGGAGGGTGTTTTTCATTTTTTTATCTCCTGGGACAAGGCGTTCGCACCGCAGGATTGGCACACGCCACCCGCACAGTACACACGCTCTGTCTTTGCTGAGGCACACTTACAACTTCCTCCTATTTCAAAAAAACGCTAGGTCTTCATTGTGACACTTTAGTGACAATTTTCATGCTTTGTGAATAGTACAAACTGCTGATTGAAAGCCGTTTGTATGAGTAGTATTTCTAATTCAAACTTCCCTTCGTACGGACGACGGTCGCCCCAAGATGTCCCGACAAGTCGTGGTCATCCCTACCTCAACCTAAACTTAAACCTCAACCAATTTCCCCGACCGCCTGCACTTCGATTCCAAAACGAAACTGGCCCACGTTCGTTCCCCTCCACTCCAGCTTCGTCCTTACGTTCCCCCTCCACACTCTCTCTTCCTCGCTCCACTCCAGCAAAACGCGCGGACTTTCCGGATCCGCATCCCCCTTCTCCCCCTTTGGCAACAGCACTAAAACCCCCTCCATCGAAAACAGCGAAAACCTTCCTTCGGAAATCTCCGCCAGTAACGCACTCAGCGACGGCCCCGCCTTCCGCAAATACGGACCCACCTCGGCCACCAGCCGTTTTCCCTCCTTATCATTCCCTCCCTCCAACAACCCCTCGACCAGTTCCACCCCGGCCGAGGCCACCCCCGTCAGCCCTCCCAACTCGGGCCGATCCGCATGCAGGGAGAAAGAAAGGGTCAACGGCAGGGTGTGACGGTCGGACTTCAACTTCGGCGCCACCGCTTGAAACAACTCGGCCTTCTCCCACGTCAACACCTCGCCCGCCTTCGCCAACCATGTCTCATAGCGGAACCTTCCGATTCCGCTCGCCGCCTCACACCCGAACCACTGCATCCTCGCCAGATATTCGCCGGAACGGACCGGACTCAGCCCCGCATCGGGCCGACTCATCCAGCCCGCCTTTTTCCCTCGGACAGATCCCTTCCGCACCCCGATCTCCACATCCTGCAACAGAATCTCCGGCCGGGAAATCCGCACGCTGAACCCGCCCGCCGAATTCACCGGCTCGCCCAAATCCTCCACCTCCATCTCTACCGCAAATACCTCCTTCCCTTTCCGCTTAAACTCCACAATCCAGCGGTCTCCATCCACCACTCCCTTCTCCACCGTTCCAAAGAAGCGGGCTTCCTCGTCATCATCCACCCCGCCTCTTAGAAATTTCAGCACCGCCGCCACCAGACCGAATGCCGGCGCGATCGGCCCGAGCCACAGACCCCATGGAGTTCCTTTTCCGGGTATGGCGCCGGACAGCGCCTCGGCCACGCCAGCCGCCTTATCGAGCGCCCGGCGCGATTCCTCGTCCGACTCGGTCACGCCGACGGAGATTCCCACCCCTCCGGGATTTCTCCCCAGATAGGCCAGCCGTCGCAGATATTTTTGGTTCACCGGACCTGAACCGCTGAACGGCAACACGGTGGCCTGCCCGGCCACGGTGAGCTCAATCACCCCTTCCCGATTTGGGCCAAGATCGCGGGAGAGAAAGGTTCGCGGATCCACCCGGACCTCTTTGAGAAAAACGGCCAGAAGATGGGAGGCGGGAATTGGCGCTCCCGCGCCGCGCACGATGCGGAGGCCGGCTCCGGCGGTGAAGAGAATCCTCTCCATTCCGGTTTTCTGGCCGGATTTTTTAAAAAATCAACCGCCGGTTTTGGCCGAAGATTTACTGCAGGTCGGTGCTGAAAACGTCGTTCTTTTTCCCTGTCTGGGTGTCCGCTTTACCGTCACTGCCGTAGCTCAGAGCCAGCACGGAAACTCTGATATTCTTTGCGGTCCCGGCGTAGGTGTAGGTGACGCCACCACTCTCCCCCGTATCCACCACAACGATGTACTGGTTCCCCCACGGGTCGGGCAATCCGCTGGTGCCGCCTGCCGAGCCCTGGAGAAAGCGCACGCCTTTTGGATTCGCCGCCTGGGAACTGCTATCCAGACTTGTCGTGCTGTCGCCACTCAGAACCTTGATCAGATTTTGGACCGTGGGCGACGAGTTACTGGTAAACGTGACGTTGGACTGGGTTAGATCGCCGGGGAAACGTCCATACTCCTGCTTGTAGGCCTTCACCGCGGAAACAATCGCCGTCGACTCGCCCTTGGCCTTGGCCTTCATTCCCGAATCCATCGCCCGGGGAATTCCCGCCGCCAGCAGTCCCACCAAAAGCCCGATGATAGAGACAACAACCAGCAACTCCACCAGGGTGAAGGCCGACGTCGGAGCCGTGTTGCGAAAAGCCGGTCGCTTCATTTGAAGGTTCCCACGGCTTTAGTGTTGGTGTCTCGATCCACCACCCAGACAGCCACCGTGCTCGGCACATTTGTGGTCGTCAGGGTTGCGGAAAGTGTTTTGGGAAGCACATAGCCGACATTGCCGGTGTCCATCAGGATGAAAAAGTTGCTCTGGGCACTTCCCTTGTAAAATCCCTTGGGGGTGACGATTCCGGTGGAGTTGGTGAATTTCGGCGGCACCTCCAAAAAGGCGATCCCGCGGTAATTACCCCCGTTGGTGTTGGTCGTGGTCATCAGGCTCAAAAAAGTTGCGTCGGTTTTGCCCGTCGAGTTCGAGGGGTAGGCGGAATATTCCGCATAAAAGGCGTTCACCGCCGTCTTGATCGATTCGGCCATCGCAGACACCTCCGCTTTTTTTCCCGCCTTCATCGCCCCGTTGACCGCCGGGAATCCCAATCCCGCCAGAAGCCCGATGATCGAAATGACGACCAACAGCTCCACCAGGGTGAAGGACGATGCTTTTCGGTTTGGAAAATTTTTCCGCAGGCATAAGTTCATGATTATGACTAAACCCGCCTTAACCCCTTTCCACCAGCATAAAAACGATTCCCTCCCGGCTCACTTCCCGCCTCAACATAATCCTAAACCTCAACTCACCCCGGCCTTCACCTTGGTCGAGCTTCTCGGGGTCATCACGATCATCGGTGTTTTGGCCGGGCTCACCCTCGGGGGCGCCGGCGCGATCCGCCGACACGGAGCCACCTCCCAGGCAAAATCGGAAGTCGCCGCCCTGCAGGCCGCCTGTGAACGCTACTTTGCCGACAACAACGCCTACCCTGCCAACAATTCGGTGGATCCTTCTTCCAGCGTTGCCCCCACGGGGTACACGGGGGCCGGCCAAACTCTCTTCACCAACCTGGTTGGCTCAACCACCTTGAGCGGAACCTCGACTACGAAACGCTACTTCGAACCCAAACCCGGCATGGTCTACACCAACGGATCCCCCAACTATTTCATCGATCCGTGGGGCTATGCGTATGGATACAATTCCGATGGAACGAATGCCCCCCTGATCTGGTCCACAGCCGGGCAAACAACTGCATCCGGCACAAACAAGTGGATCACTAGCTGGCCTAAATTGTAAATTACTGTTGAATATTGATTTATAGATTAATTCTGCTTGTATTGACATTGTAAATCGTAGGCGTATGTAGCGAGGGTGGTTTTCATGCCTATTAATCTTTCCAAGATCGCGAAGAAAGCCAGGCATCTTTGGCCCGAGCCCCGTAATGTTCTTGAAAACCAATCACTCCTTAATCCCTTAACCCCAGAACCCCTTTCTCTTTTAACCCCTCGCCGCCTTCCGTCGGCGTTCACGCTTGTCGAGCTGATGGCCGTGGTCGGCATCATGGGACTCTTGGCCGCAGTGGCTGTTCCCGCACTTAAAGGCCTTACGGGAAGTGGCGGCCGGAAAATGGCCCTCAACCAGGTTCTCAGTGCGCTCGAAATCGCCCGAAACAACGCCATCTCGTCCGGTGCCAACGCTGCCGTGATCTTTCCCGACACTTCGTTCACTCAAGGGGAAGCCTACAAATACCGCTCGATGGCGGTGATCAACTGGAGCCCTACGAATGCCAGCAACAACACGATGTCCGGATCGTGGATCACGCTTCCTCAAGGAATCGCTTTTGTCCCCAACTCGATCGCCAATCTATCCACCGTCACCAATGTCTCCGTGCGGATTTTGGCCACAAGCAAAACGTTGAGTTCGGTGAAGGGAATCGTGTTCCAATCGGACGGTGGTCTGGCGGAAAGTTTTTACAACACCAACCTCACGACCAAGGGGATCTCCTACTTTGAGGGCACGGTGACAGGAACCACCACCAACCCGACTTCGAGAATGACCAATGTCGAAACCGTTCGGATCACCCGCTATACGGGACGGGCTTCCGCCACCCTCGCCCCCGCCCCATGAAATCCTTTCCTGACTCCACGTCTGCTGCGTTTGCGAAATTTGTTTTTAAATTACATTCCTACGTTCGCACAATCGGATCTTCCGACCTCTCCACCATCCAAAATAAAAAATTAAACATCCAAAATCTTCGCACCACCCCCTTAACCCCTTCATCCATTAACCCCTTATTCCCTCGCCGCCTTTCGGCGGCGTTCAGTCTCACCGAAGTCGTCATCGCCATGGGCGTAGCCGCCGTGGCCTTCACCTCCATCATCGCGCTCTTCCCCCTCGGCCTCAATATGAGCAAGGAAAGCTACGAATCCACCCAGGCCGCCCTCCTCGCTCAAACCCTGATGGCGGATGTCAAAGATCAGCAGACAGGAAATGGCAACAAACGGACACCATCCGCGCCTTACAACACAAAGCTCATTCAAATCGCCGAGAATTCAGATCCCGCCACTGTCCTAACGAATTACACGCCCATTCGCCTGGATTCCACTACGCCACAACTAATCTATCTTGCTTATAACCAGTTGCCCCGAAACAACAGTGATACCGACCCAGCCAAGTCGATTATGCTCCGCCCAGTCGCCTATAGTTCCAACCTCCCCAGCTGGTATACCACCGGCAGCAATGGTCTTTTTGCCGTGGCCAAAATTACCGTGTCACCAAGTTGTCGCTTCGGCAGCGCCAGTAGCACTAGTACTCCCATGCGACTGGATATCTCAATCGAAACTCCGGGAAGCGCAAATATCAGCAACCGGACCTGCTACATGTTCACGGGAATAGCCCGCCCATGAAAAATACCCCGTCTTTTACTTTGATCGAGCTGATGGCGGCCACGACGGTTCTCTCCGTCGTCCTCCTTATGATGGTGGGGATGCAGGACCAGATGTCGAAAGCATGGTCCAACGCCAACCGCCGGACGGATGCGACCCGCGAAGCCAGCGCCGCCTGTCGCCTGATGTACGAGGACCTCGCCTGCTTGGTTTATCGGGAACAGACTTTTGACAATCAGGCAGCCGCCGCAGATGTTCTCACAAATCAGGGGATCCCTTTTCTCTATTCCAGCAATGGATCAGGCCCGATCACGATCGCCAACGCGCAGTCCGGCGCATCCTACTTCTTTGCCGTCACCGGACGTAAGCCTTCCGGGTCGGGTCTTGAGGACCTCGCCCTCGTGGGTTACTACATCGCATCCGCTCCCCGTACCAACGTCAATGGGTTTGCCACCACAAACTATAACCTCTACCGATACTATGTTCCGGCAAGCAATGCCGTCAGCAATCTCAATACCTGGTTTTCCGCGTCCGCCTCGGCCCGCACGGCCTCGATGCTCTTTAACCCCAATCCCGCAACGGACGACATCTTGGCCCGCAACACCTGCAATCTCCGCATCACCCCCTATAATCGCATCGACGGAACTACCCGGGGATTGCCTAATAAAGTAGCCAACGGCCTCAACTATCAGTTCGTGTCGGCAGGGACCGCCTCGTACTACTCCGGCAGCAAGCTCCAGGTGGAACTGTCAGTTTACCCGGAGGACTATGCTCAAAGAATTCCTTACGCCAGTTGGACCAATTCCACCAACATCCAGAAATACGCCCGCTCCTACGAGTTCAGGGTGGACGTGCGACGCGATTAAATGAAATCCCCCACCCTTCATCACCGACCTTACTCCTCCCCCAGCTTCGCCTTGATCAGCGTCCTGGCTCTTGTCTCCCTAGCCGCCCTCACTGCTACCGCTTTTCTCGCCTCGGCCCGCCTGGATCGCCAAGCCACCATGTCGCTCCCCAACGCTACACGTCTCGACATGGCCTTGAATGCGGGAGCTCAGGCTGCCGGAGAAATGGTGGACTATGCCCCTTCCAAGCACTTTAACTTTGTAACCACTTACTGGAGGGGCACTAACTCCACCGATTGGACGAACGAACTCGGATATCTCCTCAGTGGGGGGGTTATGAGCACAACAATTTACACTTCTACCATCTACAATTATATGGCCTGCTTCAGTACAGCCACTTTCACCAACCTTGGCACGAATGCCGCCACCCTTGTCACGGTCACGAATGGTGTGGACAACCAAGGAACCTTTCAAACCCAGATCGGTGCCTTCATGGCAAAAATGACAAACTTCGCAGCGGGACAATCGACAAACATTCCGCTCCTGGGTGACGATCCAAACACCTCAACAAACCGCCACCTGTCTCCAGCTGTGGGCTGGGTCTATATCAACCAAGATATCCGGACAAAGGCCGGTTCGACCAACACGACGAATATTCCTGTCGTGCGATTTGCCTTTTATGTACAGGACCTTTCCAGCCTGATCGATGCCACAAGGATGGGATCCACGACCAACTATCGGGCCTCCGGGTATGTTCCTCCAACCAACTATGTGCTCGGCAAAAACCCAGCAGAAATTTCTCTCACCAATGCGGTCGGGACATCCCTCACCAATGCAACCAAGTTTTCGGCCCTGGTCCTAAGCAACAACCGCTTCAAATACCTCTCCCCCGGAATGCTGACCCTCTCCAATGCGGGCGGCCTTTCCACAAATGATCTCCGCTATGTGACCGTCGGCCTCCGTCACTGGACCAACGTGGATGCCCGCATCCCGATCGGCCTCGGTTACGCCAACTCCACATCACTTAAAACGAATCTCAACATCCCAACCTTAAGCTCGAGTTCCGTTGCCCCCCTCGCCACTTTCATTCAAAGAAATCTGACCAGCATCAGAAGCCGGTCCGGAGGCATGAGTTCCAACGCCTACGTCAGCAACATCGCCGCTAACATCGTGGACTATGTGGACACCGACTCCATCCCGACAACCGACAGCCTGACTAGCCCAGGCTACATCGGGATCGAGAACATCCCTTGGCCCAACGAGCTTTTTGACACAATCCAATTCGCCAATGTTCAATGGGGTAAACAAATGCTCGTCCTCGACGTGAAGGACCAAGTCGAGGTCTGGAACATGGGCAATAAACCCATTCCTGCGAGTGTCAGCACCAACTCCGCGATCACCATTAGCAATAACTACGATCTTGTCCTGACCTTCACGAATACTTTTCTGGAAGTGTCCCAAAAGGTGAATTTGAAGAATATGGTCACACAAGATGCCGGCACGGTTTGGCCGAGATATCGTGTGTATAGCAATCCGGTCATTCCCCCCAACGGATATGCTGTTCTCAGCGCTTGGAAAAGACCAAGTGACAATTATACGCACACAACGGTTGCCTACACAGCACCCGCAGCTGTGGCCAATATTTGGTTTCCCAACACAAACGCAGCCGGGCGCAGCCTCATTAGCTCCAGTTGGTACGTTTATCCTGCCCAGGCCGACGTCACAACAAACATGACATACGTTGCGACCTATAATGGACAATTGATCCAAAAATCCATAGGTGGCCGCTGGACCCGCTATCTGGCGCCCTCCTTTAAAATGGCAAATAATAATTTGGGACTCACGCCGAGCCAGTACGTCTTTTTGAATCCCATCGGCTACGCCTCACAGCCGTCGCTTAATGCGCCCCCCGTCCACTCAGGTGGCGATCCCCGGGCCCAATATTTTCTATCCGGCACTCTGCGGAATCATAACTATGTGAACAGCTACGCCTCCCCAGGAGGCAGGAATGTGGAGCGCTTCAACATCGCCACCTATCCGGAAAGCGAGGTCAATCCGGCGAAGTTTTGGCCGGATTGCGGTCATGCCACCAACAGTGAATGGGGCGGGAACCCAACCCAATACAGTGATGACCCTAAGGATTACACGACCACGGCGCAGACGAATAATTATGTCATGACCCGAAACGATACAGGAACATTCACCAATATTTTCGAACTCGGCAACATCTACGATCCCATGCAGTGGTCCGATCAGTCCGGCAGCGGGGTCGCCAGCCAACCTGGCCTCTGGACCAATCTCACAGCTGCGGCTAGCCCAGACGCCCGCTTTGGTGGGCG
>Ga0164294_10005255_pt1 | contig 11131 bp, 4 predicted proteins | sample GEODES005metaG_FD_111479 | JGI IMG/M metagenome (GOLD analysis project Ga0164294, IMG submission 111479) | Oligotrophic lake water microbial communities from Sparkling Lake, Wisconsin, USA - GEODES005 metaG | ecosystem: Environmental > Aquatic > Freshwater > Lake | place: USA: Sparkling Lake...
AGCCGGGCGATCGCGTCCAGGGCAAGTACCAGGGGCAGATAGGTGGTCTGAACTGGTTCGACGGCGAGGTGAGGGCGGTGCACGAGGACGGCACGTGCGATCTGCACTATGACGATGGCGACTTCGAGGAGCGCGTGGGGCCGCGCTGGATCAAGGTGACCGCCACGGGTGCAGAGCAAGCGGCAGCCAAGGCAGAGCGCGCAGCACAGCAAACTGCTGCCGCCGAGGCGTGCAACCCCACTGTGGCCAAGGGTACGGGCAAGGGCACGAGCAAGCGACCGGCAGCGAAGTCTGAGACGAGCGACGAGCCCAACGACGACGCCGCCCTCAAGCGGCTGCGCTCGCAGGCGACGGTGGGAAGTGGCGGCAGCTCGAGCTCATCTCCAGCCTCGGAGATCAACCAGGTGACGGTCGGGGCGTGCAGCCTCGTCTGAGCCGGCGCGCCGCCAGGAGTGCGAGGCGAGCGGCGATTCGAGAGGTTGACCATTGCGCCGACCTCTTGAACTACGGGGATGGATTTGGTTGCGCCAACCGCCGATCGGCCGATGGCACGGACGCGCCGAACGAAGCACAATACGGATCGGGCTTAGACGTAAGTCGTGCGGTGCATGTGCCTGTGCGCGCTGCGCGGCACTCTCCTGTGCGCGCTGCGCTGGGCCTGAGAGACGCCTGTGCGCGCTGCGCTGCGGCGTGACGCTCATTCCTCATAACGTGCCGGAGGTAAGAGCCGAAGACGGGCTTAATATTTAAATAGCGCTGCGCTCATTTTCCTTTCTTCTTGGCCCCCTTACCCGCCTTCTTCTCTGCCTCCATTTTCCTTTCCTCAGCATTCGCCGCCAGCAGCCGTGCTATTGCCCTCTCGTTTGCGGTCGGGCTCCTTGCTAGGGGTTCTAGTTTGGTTCCTGCTGCTGGGGCCTCAGGTGCTATGGTTTCTGCAGCTGCAGCTGCTGCTGCTGCTGCTGCTGCTGCTGCTGCTGCTGGTGGTAGGGCCTCTGCTGGGATCAAATCGCCCTCCTTCTTCGTGCCTCCTTTTTTCTTTTTCGACTTGCCTGAGACCGACCGGTCAGTCGATCCTCCAGGGGTCATCTGGCGTTCATGAGCTGAGCGATCCGTCTCCGGTGGCTCCTCGCCAGCTTCCCGCGCCGCGATACGAATTTTGAGTTTTGAATTGTCGGCCTTGAGCATCTCGCAGAGCATACCGCAGAGATCATTCCCCTCGTACATGCCAATCATGTACTCCTTGCGCGTCTCGGCATCCTTCTCGTTTACGATCTCCATGGCCAGCTGGAACGGCGTTTTGTTCGCGGGCGGCAACTTGCGGTCAATCTCTGCACCATACTGAATGCACAGCTTCGCGATTCCCAGATTCTTCTTTTTGAGCGCGGCTTGCACGCTGGTGCTGCCGTCCTTGCGCGACAGATTCACGTCGGCGCCGGCCTCGAGGAGCAGGTGCACGCACTCGGCATTATTTTTAGAGCACGCGATGTAGAGGGGCGATCCGCCATCCTGCGAGTTTGGTATGTTCAAGTCGGCCTTCTTTGCGATCAGCAGCTTCAAGCAGTCTGGTTTGTTCTCCTGGCACGTGAAGAAGGTTGGCGTGATGCCGTGCTTGCCCGCAATGTTCGCATCCGCCCCGAAGTTGAGCAGCGCATCGACGCAGGGTGTGTGCCCGTAGCAGCACGCCATCAGCAGCGGCGTGGTTCCATCGTCATCTGCGTCGTTCACATGCATGAGGCCCTCACCCTCTAGGATGGCCGTGAGCTCATCGATATTGCCATGCCTCGCAGCCGCACGGAGTTGCTGCGAGAGCACCATGATCCTTCACACGAAAGTTATTCAAGTTTCCAAATTCTCAAACTTGCCCTCATCACAAAGTCGGTTACAGTAATCTGACGCCACTCGCACAGAGAACATTGTACGTCCGACTTATTTACAGTTGTACAGCTTCTTTCGCGCGCTCACGTCCACGTGCCCGTCTCCGATCGCCCCGGTCTCCGTCTCCGATCGCCCGGGCCGCACTCAGCCTTGCCTTGCCCCAGGCTCCACTAACACCACAGTCCACACCGCATCATAGACGCCTTGTGCGGGCCCATGCAGGCTCTCTCTTTCTCGTCTCAGCACTCAAGGATTGAGCTGCTGCTCGTCTCAGGATCGAACCTCGAAGAGCAACAGCAATGCCACGCACCTATTCAGGCGGCGGCACCCTTGGGCCGTGGGTCCTTCATCTTTGTGATGGTCGGCATCCTCTTGGACTTCTCTTCGAGCCGTTGCATGAGGAAGGGGTGCATGTCCTGCGGCGTGATGAAGAGGAACTGGCGGCCCGGCTGCGAGTCGCACAGTTCAAGCAGCGTCTCGACCGCCTGCTTGCGGTACGTGTCGTCCATGAAGACGTCAAACTCATCGAGCACGCGGAAGGGCGTCGCACAAAACTCCCACATGGCAAGCTCGAAGGCGAGCGTTGTGAAGGAGCGCTCGCCGCCACTCAGGTTACGCGCGTCCTGCGTGGCCGCCGAGTCGACGTCTTGTGAGTTGCGCTTCACCTCCAGGCGCAGCGTCTCGTTTTGGTGGTCGAACATCAGCTCTCCCGCGTGGTTCTTGCGTGAGAGGCGCCGATTGAATTCGCTCGAGGCCATCTTCCCGCGTGCCTTCGCCTCCTTCCTGTAGTGCGACTTGCGCTCCTTGAACGCCTCCTCCTCCTTCTCGCCAATCTGCCTGACCATCTCGATGCCATCGCGCCCCTCGGTCGCAAGCTTGGCGGCGATTTCCGCCGCCTTGGCGAGCGCCTCGATCGACTTCCCCCCCGTCTTCGCCTCCTCCTTTTTCTGCTTCGCCTCGAGCGCGAGCTTCTCCCGCTTGAGGGTGTCCACATCGCGCTGCTGCGGGTCGTGAATGCGCTCGCCGTACGTCTGCTCAACCATCGGAATCACACTGGCGATGTACTCGCGCCTCTCCACGCACTCCTTCTCCAGCTGCTTCTTCTCCTTCTCCGCTTCGCTGAGCACCTTGCGCACCTGCGACATCGTGTGCTTCGACTTAGTGAGTGGTGCCTGCGCCTTCTCCACCGCGGCTTGCATCTGAGCCACGTGCTCAGCCATCTGGCGGTGCTGTTCCTCGTTGCTCGTATTCTTCTCCTTGAGAGGCTGGAACGTGGCCTCTGCCTCGGCGTAGCGCTGGGTGCCCTGGGCGAGCATCTGCTCGTACGTCTCGACAGCCTGCTGCGCCGCGTTGCGCTGGGTGAGGAATTGCTGGATCTCGGTCATCACCGACGACTCGACGGTCTCGCTCTGAAGCGTCGTCAGCTGATCTTCGATCTGGCTCAATATCTCTCTCGCTTTCTCATAGCCTTTGCGCGTGCCGAGCTCCTTCTTCTCCGCCTCCTTGCGCGCCTTGTCGGCCGCGCTCGCCGCGTGCTGCAGCCGCTGCGCCTCCTGCTTGGCCGCGTGCAGTTCCGCTTCGAGCTGCTTCTTCGCAGATGCTTGGTCGCGCGTGAACTTTTGGCCGTTCGATCCTCTCAAAGTCTCGGCTCCCGTCGTCTTGCCTTTGCGGAAGAAACGACGACCAGGCTGCCCGTACTGCGCCGCAAACACGCCCTCGACCTGAGGCTGGGCCGACGCGTAGGTGACGCGCTCCGCCGTCGAGATGTCGTTGAAGAGCAGCTTGAATTCGGCCCTGCAGCTGTCGAGCAAGTGGTTGTACACCATGTCCGAGTCCGCCTTCGTCTTGCACGTGATCTCGATCGCGTCGATCAGCGTCGGCGCCTCGGGTGCTGCGGCCAGCGCACCGTCCGACAAGCTACTCGCACCAGCTGACGAGCGACGGCCACGCTCTCGCTTCACCGCCGGCTCAGCCGCATCTCCGCCCGCCGCCGTCTCGTCCCCGTCCGCGCCCGCAGCGCCCGCAGCCTTCGACGGGTCGTCTCGTATCAGCGTGTAGCGCGGCTCAGGCTTGCGAATCGTGACCTGAGTCACGTTGTCGAGGGGTGGGACATTCCTGAGGCTAGGGAGCTCCTTGAGGATCGAGCGCAGCTTGATCTCGTCGTCCTTGCACGACACAATCCACGTGAGCATCATTTTATGACCGACGGCCATTTCGACGGCAGGGCCGAGGGTAGCCTCGAACTCGGGCTTGACGGACATGTGCAGGCCGAGCGGCCCTAGCGGCGGCGCAGCGAATTGGCCGCGCCGTTGCTCCAGCCGCTGCAGCAGCTCCTTCATCGACGGATGGAGCATTAGCTCGCGGTCGAAGCCAGACTTCTTCATGGCGCTCAGCGACTGCTCCTTTGCGGCCACCTCTTCCTGGGCCGCCTCGAAGGCCGCGGCGGCCTCACGCCACGCTTCGATGGCCGCATTGTACGCCATCTTAGACGCATGGATGTGCTCGGCGAGCTCCTTCTCCGACTTGTCGGCGGCGTTGCGCTGCTCCTCGAGAGTGTGCACCTTGCGCATCAGCTCCTTCTCCCTCTTGTTCGTCGTGCCTTCGACTGCAGCCATCGCGTTGTCGTACTCGCTCGCGTAGTGCGCCGCGTCCTGACGCTTCTCCTCGAGCTGCTCGCGCAGCACGTCGAGCTCCTTCTTGGCACTCCTCATCTCCTTGAGAGCCTTCTTGGCCCGCTCGTGGTGCTGCTGCGCCTTGTTCCCAAACTGCTCGAGCTCCTTGCTCGCCGCCTGGAACTTCTTCTCAGCGATCGCCAACTCCTCCTCGAGGTCTCGGCGCTTCTCGTCAGCCTCGAAGGTCGAGTCCTTCGCCTGCTGCTCCCTCTCGATCGCGGCGCACATCGCCGCCTGCTTCTGCTCGAGCTCGCGCTCCTTTTCGCTCACGAGCGCCCAGCCGAGCATCGTCTCGTGCAGGTCGATCTGCTTCTGGATCTCCTTGAGCTTCTTGGCCCCTTCATAGTCGGCCTGCGCCTTGCGTGCGATCTCCTCCTTCTCGCTCATCTGCTCCGTGGCACGCTCGAGCTTCTCCTTCAGGTGCTTCACGTTCTGCTCCGTCTGCAGCAGGTCGTGCTGCCGACTCTCCAGGTTTGCCGCCTGCAGGAAGAAGCGGTACCTGTCCGCTTCGTTGCCTTGGTGCAGGAACTTTTTCGCGTGCTCTTGCGTGAGTAGCGCACACGGGTTGTCGGCCTGGATGTTGAAGTGCTGGCAGAGCTCGGCAAATTCCGCGTGCGTCGAGCGGCGTGCAGTGCCGTCGGGGCCGTCCTTGAGCTTGTACGAGCCCGCGCCCGTGCGCTCGAGCCGCCGTTCGGCAACAATAGTGTCACCAAACTCGTCCGCCTTCCACGGGTCCTCGCCGCCGTTGGCAAGGTGCACCGAGATCAGCGCATAGTCTGCGCCGTGCTTGATCAGGCTTTTGGCCGAGTTCGTGTTGCGCCCAGTGGCGCTCGCGCGGTGGCCGAAGCCCGCAATGAGAGCGTTTACGATCGCCGACTTTCCAGAGCCATTCTTGCCGATGATGAAGTTGACGTGCGGGTCGAAGTCGATGCGCAGGTGCGTGTGATTCATGAAGTTCTGAAGCTCGAGCGCTCGCAGCACGCCGTTTTCGAAGTCTTGCACGGCTGCACCGCGCCCCGCCTTCTTCGCCTTCTTCGCCTTCTTGGCTGGGTGCGGCTGCTCCTCGGCATCATTAAGCTCCTGCGAGACGTTCGGCTTGTACTCAACGTCGTCCTCCGCCATCAGGACGTCATCCGTGTCCGCCGACGATGTCGCGCGTGCGGTCGAGCGTTTGGCCTTGGGCATCATGCTCCTGTCACACTGGGCGACCGGACTTCCAATGAGGCTCCCGCGCAGAGCGCTCGACCGCGCGCCATAGCGGGCACGTAAAAGCGGTGCGGCAACTTGGGACCCCCGTCCCACAGCACACCCGGCCCCGCCGCTCCGCCCCATTGGAGACGTCATAAGCTGGTATGGCCCGGTTCTGGAAAATGAAAATGTCGTGTGCTCGCTCACCTCAAGCGATCTGATGATCAATCTTTATCAATCTTCAATGATTGATCACTAGTCTTTCCCTTGTACGCCTGCCTCTCCGGGGCTTGTGGGTGTGCGTCTGGCCGGTAGGGCCCTGAAACGGAACGGAATATCAATGATCTTTTACTTCATCCTGTCATACGGATTCTTTGAGTTCAGGGAGTTGGCGCGTCGAGAGCGCCATAGTTCCTGCTGTTCCTTGGCGCGCGCCTGCTGCCACATGCGCAAGCGAGGCGACGGCCGGTGAACGCGCCCTCGGTGCGGCGTCGTGTCGAAGCCGCTAAAGTACCTGTCGATGTCGGGGTTGAGCGGCTTCGAGTCGTTGGGATCGTGCAAAATGGCGTCCTCAGATAGGTATACGGGCGCAGGCAGAGCGTTGCCATGGTTGACCTGGCACGCCGCCAGCTCCTCCGGCCAGCGCCACTTCCACACGAGCTGCTTCGCCTTGGCCTCGTCCATGACGTCCCGTAGATCTGGCAGGACAGTGTAAAACGGTTGGTTGACCCACGATTTCAGCTCGCCCAAGTCTGTTTCCTCGGCTGAGTAGCCGAGCGCGCAGCCGCGCTCGAGGCAGCCTGCGGCCTTGATCCACGCGTGCCCACGCACGCACTGCAGGTCGACATCCATGACGATCCCACGTAAACCCTCACGATGCGCGTGGACCACAGCCTGGCCAACCTCGTACTTTGGCAGGCCGAGATTGGCCTTGACGGCGTCCAAATCTTCCTGAAAGATGTGCGCGAGCACATAATTACCAGCCTCGAGGGCTTCTGCTAGTCTCTCCTCCCGTGGTATGATGGGGTGCCGTGAGCGCAGCCGCTCGACGCGCTGCTTCAGCCCATCGGCCTCAGCGTACTCTTCGCGGTCGATGGCGCTCTGGAGCAAATACTCGCACTGCTCGATCTCAATCTCCTGCTGACGAAGCTTGTAGTGCGCCTTTGCCCACGGCGAAACCCAGTTGTTGTCGTCGACTGGCCTCTTGTGATCCCAATCCTCCCCATACCAGTCCGAGAGCCGAAACGACCGTGATGGCGCCTTCATCTGCACGAGGTGACGTGGAACCTGCACAGCAGGCAGGCGCTGGCAACCGCAACTCACGTGCACGCTGCCGCTCAGCGCTGCGGTCGCGCTCGCGAACAATAAGGCCATTGACTCTGCCTTCGTCGAGCGCCCCAATTACGCGTGTGTGGGGGGCGCGATCCTTTTTGCGCGACGGAGCAGTGTACGCAGTTGGTCGAGCTCGCCTTAGTCTCCATGTGGGAGATCGCGCCGTCAACCGCAAGTGCGTTTACATGACGAATTTTTAATCGGTGCTCTACGCAACGTCCCCGATAGGGCACCTTCTTTTCCAAACAAGGAAGGGAAATGGAAGGGAAGATCGCCTTCGTGCGAAGTGCCAAACACTTTCTCAGAATGATGTTCCTCACGCCTGTCACGCTCGCATTCAGCCTGTCCTCACCGTCGAAGGTGATGCTGCACCAACGCGTCGATGCCACCATGTACGCCGTGACCGGCGATGCGACTGTCACAGGCTACCTTGCCTCGCTGGAGGGTGCGGCCGCGAACAACATCCTTCCGATGATCAAGCCCTCGTCAACTGATGGCAGTCTCTCATCCTACCTGAGCAACCTCGAGGGCAAGGTGTCCTCGCTGTGCACAAAATACGACGTGCCCATGCCGCAGCAGTGCAACGAAGACGCGTGCCTCGACGTGCAAAGCTACACGGAGCTGCTCGAGGAGACGCTGAACACCCTTGATTTGCAGTGGCGTAGGCCCGTGAGCTCCTCCGACTGGGGGGGTTCCGATTCGGGGCGTGATGAGTGGGGCGGCGCATCGCCGGACGCCTCACTCACGGACGGCTCGCTCACCAGCTACCTCGCGCGCCTCGAGGCCAAGGTCGACAAGCTCACCGATGAGCTCGGCTGTGCGGCGCCGACTCGCTGCGTGAACGACGCATGCCTCGACCTGCAGACGTATCTCGCAATGCTCGAGGAGACGGCGAGTACGCTCGAGCGGCAGTGGCAGCCGCAGAAGAGCGCCACTTGGTGAGTTACGTCACGTCTCCCTTCATCGATAGGAATCCCTGGCCGGGAATCGACGATCGTGTGTGACGTGTGACGCGTGCGGTGACCGGTGTGACGTTGACCGGGATCGTTGCCGACGTGTTGCTGTGACCGGTTCAGCCTGTATTGTGATCACAAGCGTGCTGTCCGCCCGATGCCGCAATCTCTACGATTGAGATCGGATGCACGCCGCGACTGCCTATGTGCTATAACTGCGGTGGCCGGTCTTGGTCCCGCAGGGCGCGCGCGGCGCACGATCGCGCGCCGGCCGACCGGACGGGACCGCATGCCGGACCGCAACAACGCCCCGCCCCCCGAGTACTCCCCTATTTGCTATTATCATTCGCAATGTGCTAAGAGAGCGACGCACCATCCATAGCGTACTGAAGCCTGCGAACAAGCCCGCCGCGCCGCCGCGCCCACACATGTACAAACACTCGTGTAGTTGAGTCACTGTAGACTATCGCGACATCTACACGTGCACCGCGCCGATGCCGTATTTACAAGCTGGTCCTAGGCGCAAGCATCGTGGACAGCACGGTGAACCAGCGGTCGCGCTCGGCGACGGAGGGGAGCCTGATGAAAATCGGCTCGTTGGTGACCAGGACGAGGGTGAGGTCGGTGGACCCGGGCTGGCCTGGGGTGACGCCGGCGAGCGCCCTCCGGCTGCGTCCGACTGAAGTCGGGGGGCTCATTGTGAACTCGGCCTGGTTGTTGAAGTAGATCATCGTCTTGGACGATTCAAACACAGCGGCATAGCGCCTGCTCCAACTCTTCAACAAGCCGCTGCCCTTCTTCTGCACCTCGCCTGCGATCAGCGGTAGCTCACCCAAACGGCGCGGGCTGGGCGCAGTCGAGCTCGAGGCTGCCGCCTCGGCTGCCGCTGACATCGCTCGGAATCGCGCTCTCTCCGCTAACGTCTCGGCGGATGGGCCCGCTTGTTGGCCGGCGTCTCCTCCCCGGGGCGCCTGCTGCGTGGCCGCAGTGTATGATGGAGGTGCGACAACGGCTAAGTACGATGGTGGGGCGTCGAATCCGATGGAGGCCGAGTACGATGGCGGCGCGTTCGTATCCACCGACGACGGCGGCGCGCGACCTGTCGACATTTGCATCCCGACGAAGGTTTCCTGGCTCGCCATGGCGCCTCCCCGCGCCACGACGACGATGCGCGCGCGGCACGATGGGCATTTATTCTGCGCGCCCCAACTCGTCTGGGCGACCGCGTTGATAAGGTCCTCAGTGCAGTCTTCGCAGCAGAGCATGTGACCGCATGCAAATCGGACGGAACGCGGCGCCGCCATGCAGATCACACACTCCTTCAGAGGCGTACCGGCGGCCTCTCGCTCGTCCACGCTGGCCTCATCGGCCATGCCAGGCCGGAGATTGGCGTCATCAGCGAGATCCTCGATCGCCGTGGTCGCTTTCGCGAAAGGCATGCGCTTCGCGAGCGTGGTGCCACACACGAGACCCTGGATGATGGAAGCAAGCCGCTCGGTGGTCTCGTTGGTCGGCCAGCCGGCTGTCAGGTCAGCCACTTCCAGCGCCTGGCTCGGGTCCTCGAGAACATTGTTCTCGAGGGTGGCCACGCGCATCGCATCCTGTGCCGCCCGCCCCGTGAGTGCCACCAGCATGGTGACGCCCATCGCGTACGCGTCAGTGTGGACAGTGTACGTGCCCGTGTTCATGTATAAGGGGTCGAGGTAGCCGAGTGTCCCCTTGATGTTTGTCGCGTGCACTGAGGCGGCGTCCGTCTTCGAGTTCGTCATTACAAGGAGCCCCACGTCGGCCAACCGCCCGTTGAGATGCTCATCGAGCAGAATGTTGGCCGGCTTGATGTCGCGGTGCAGGAAAACCCCCTTGGTGCTGCTGGGCGTGTGCAAGTACAGAAGCGCTCGGCACGCCGCGCGAAGGATGCGCAAGCGCGCGCGCCAGGGGAGTGGTCGCCCGCAGCCGAAGGATTCCGCAATCGCCTGCTCGAGCGTGCCGCCCTCCATGAGCGGGTACACGAGGCAGAGCGCGCGCGTGTCGAGGCAGAAGCCGAGCAAGGGCACAAGGCTCTCGTGCCGGCACAACGCGAGCACTTCGATCTCATTCTGCAGCTCTTGCACCCCCTGGAGAGAGCCGCGATCGAGGCGTTTGACGGCAAAGCTGCCCGTGTGCGGCAGTGAGGGCAGGCAGCCCGGGCCCACGCGGAAGACGGAGCCGAAGCCGCCCGCGCCGATGATTTGTGCATTGTCAAAGTGCCCAGTACCTTCGGCCAGCTCGGCGGCAGAGAGCTCGGGCAGCGCCGTGCCCGCGCGCAGCGTGATCGCGGCCTTGTTTGCCCGGCCGGAGTACGCAAAGGTGCGGATCGGCGCGGGCAGCGTAGCGGGCGGCAGCTCGCCCCTCCCAAGGAATTGGGCCACGAGGGCACAGCACATGAGGTACTCGGGCAGCGAGAGCCGATCGTCGCGGTCGACATCGACCAGACTCCAGATGTGGTTGAGCACCTCGTCGCTCACTCCCGCCTCACGGGCCTCGTGGAGGCACATTTCATCGAGGACCGGCTCGCCCCCCGCCCGCGCGTGTGCCGCCTCGAAGCGCTTAGTGTAGACCTCAATAGAGCTCGGATCGAGCGACATTGGCCAACGGGTCTGGCCACCCTCCGCCCCCATCATCAGCTGCGCGAGATCATCCGCACCGGCAGCGGCGGCGGGGATGCTGTGAATCTCCGGCTCGAGCTCCATGGTCATCGGCTGCTGCTGCGTCGCGCGTTGCATCTCTTGCTTGATGCGGGCGAGCACCGCCGTGCGCGGCACGCCCCCCATCAGCTTGCCAGAGACGCTGATGACTTTGCTGCCGACCTCGACGCCCAGCCGTCCCGCCTGCGAGCCTTCGTCCACATGGTTGATGATGACGAAACCGTCGCCATCGCCGAAGATGAGTCCCAGAGGGCCGCGACCGAAGGTGAACGTGCGCCGGCACGGTGGAGCCTGCACCGAGCTTGGCCACGAGCTCGGGTCGAGGCGCAGGTCCTGCTCGCGCGCACGCTCCATATCGCCAGTCGCGAGCTTCAGCTCGTAGATGGGTGGATCGTGCGCCGGGTCAAACTCCTCGACCACCGCCGCT